>Ga0206683_10001590_pt1 | contig 15685 bp, 21 predicted proteins | sample M280m12015metaG_FD_155483 | JGI IMG/M metagenome (GOLD analysis project Ga0206683, IMG submission 155483) | Ammonia-oxidizing marine archaeal communities from Monterey Bay, California, United States - M2 80m 12015 | ecosystem: Environmental > Aquatic > Marine > Intertidal zone | place: USA...
AGATTCTTCAGAATACTGAAAAAACAAAATTAGTCATATCAGAAAGTGGAATTTCAACTTCTGATGATATTCGATTTCTTCATAAATGTGGTGCTGACGCATATTTAGTAGGTAGTAGTATTATGAAAACAGATGACATACAGCAAACTGTACAAAATTTGGTGAATGCAATATGAAAATAGGAATTCCAAAAGATGGTAGATTCGGTGATTTTGGTGGGAAGTACATACCAGAAACTCTAGCCCCAGCAATTGAAGAGCTTGAAAAGAACTACCTGAAGATTCGAAATGATCCAATATTCAAAAAAGAATTGAATAAATTCCTTGCAGAATATGCAGGACGTCCAACTCCATTATACTTAGCTAAAAATTTGACCAAGGCAATGGGTGGTGCAAAAATCTATCTAAAAAGAGAAGATCTTCTACATGGTGGGGCACATAAAATAAACAATACACTTGGCCAGGCACTACTTGCAAAAAAAATGGGTAAAAAAAGAATAATTGCAGAAACTGGTGCAGGGCAGCATGGAGTAGCAACTGCAATGGCTTGTGCATGTCTTGGATTAAAGGCTGAAATTTACATGGGATATGTAGATACAGAAAGGCAGAAGCAGAATGTTTTTCGTATGGAACTATTAGGCGCAAAAGTTCATGCAGTTAAATCAGGTTCACAGACTCTAAAGGATGCAATTAATGAAGCAATGAGAGATTGGATAACTAATGTAGAATCAACATACTATTTGTTAGGGTCTGCAGTAGGTCCACACCCATATCCATTAATGGTTAGAGATTTTCAATCAGTCATTGGCAACGAGATTAAAAAACAAATGAAGAAGACACCTGATGTTGTAATTGCATGTGTTGGTGGAGGTTCAAATGCAATTGGAACTTTTTATCCGCTAATTGATTCCAAGGCTAAAATGATAGGAATTGAGGCTGGCGGTAAAGGATTAAACACGCTTTACCATTCAGCCCCACTTTCAGCTGGAACTAAAGGTGTTTTACATGGAATGATGACGTATTTGATGCAAGATGCAGATGGTCAAATTCAAGAAACACATAGTATTTCAGCTGGACTAGATTATCCAGGTGTTGGACCGGAGCACTCGTATCTTAAAGATGAAAAACGTGTAACATACAAAGCAATTACCGATGATGATGTAATTCATGCATTTTTAATGCTTACAAGAGCAGAGGGAATTATACCTGCATTAGAATCTGCACATGCAATTGCATATGGAATGAGAATTGCAAAGAAGATGAAAAGATCAGAATCAATAGTTATTACATTATCAGGTCGTGGTGACAAAGATATTGGAATTGTACAGGATTATATGAAAAAAAATGTCAAGAATAAAAGAAAAATTTAATGAGTTAAGCTCTAGAAAGGAGAAAGCCTTGGTGTCTTACATCATGGCAGGATATCCATCTGAAAGTGCAACGTTAGTAGCTGTAAAAGGATTAGTAAAAGGTGGTGCAGATATTATTGAACTTGGATTTCCGTTTTCTGATCCTATAGCTGATGGTCCAATAATACAAAAAGCAAGTACTAGTTCATTGAATAATGGAATTAAAATTGAAAAGTTTTTCAAACTTGTAAAAAAAATTAGAAAAGAAACCAGCATACCCCTGATACTAATGACATATACCAATATCTTGTACAAACAAGGATATCAAAAATTCATTAAAAATGCAAAAAATGCTGGTATTGATGGATTAATTTTACCTGATATGGCGATAGAAGAAGCGAAAAGCTACCTTTCAGCAGCAAAAACACAAAAGATGGATACAATATTTCTTGTTTCACCTAACACACAAAAGGATAGATTAAAAAAAATTGCCAAAGCAACATCTGGCTTTCTCTACTTGGTTGCAGTATTTGGTACTACAGGTGTTCAAACTAAAATTCATCAATACACGATTGATGCATTAAAATCAACAAAACGATTAGTAAAAGGAATTCCTGTGGGTGTTGGATTTGGAATATCAACTGAAAAAGATGTAGAAAAATATGTATCTGTTGGTGCAGATGCAGTAATTGTTGGTAGTGCGAATATCAAAATCATGGAAAACACGCCTAAATCAAAATTAGAAGATAAAATTTTCTTATTTACAAAAAAATTGAAAAAACAGACTAAATAAAACGAATAGAATAAAAATAGGATTATTCTTTCAATTATGTGCAGACAAAGTTTATTTTTGTTACTGGCGGAGTAATGTCCGGTCTTGGAAAAGGAGTAGTCTCATCTTCAATATCTAAATTATTACAACTTTCAAATCAAAAAGTTTCATGTGTAAAAATTGATCCATATCTAAACTATGATGCTGGCACTATGAATCCAATTGCACATGGTGAAGTGTTTGTTACAGAAGATGGTGGAGAGTGTGATATGGATATGGGAAATTATGAAAGATTCCTAAATCAAGATATACCAAAATCTCATAACATTACCACAGCACAAATCTACTCTAGTGTAATTGATGCTGAAAGAAAAGGTGAATATCTTGGAGCATGCGTACAGATTATTCCTCATGTTACAGATGAAATAAAAAATAGAATTAGAAAGATTGCAGAAGATGAAAAACTTGACATTTTGATAGTTGAATGTGGTGGAACAGTTGGTGATATTGAAAGTCTGCCATTCTTAGAAGCATTAAGACAGATAAAAGTTGAAGAGGGTTCTGAAAATGTTATTTTTGTTCATGTAACATTAGCACCATCACTTGATGTGGTTGGAGAACAGAAAACAAAACCAACACAGCATAGTGTTCAAGAATTAAGAAGAATTGGAATTCAACCAGATGTTTTATGTGTCAGATGTACAACAGAACTACAAGAAAAAACTAGAAAGAAAATTTCAATGTTTACTAATGTTACAGAAAAAAATGTATTCTCATGTCATGATGTTAAATCAATCTTTATGGTACCACAAATTTTATTTGAACAGGGATTAGTAGATTTAGTTTTCAAAAAGTTTGCTAAAGTTGGTTATGTTAATGCATCAGAGAATTGGGATGAATGGAATAGAATTGTTAATTCAATGGAATCAGATGGTGATATAATCAATATTGCAATGGTTGGAAAGTATGTTACACTTGCAGATAGTTATGTCAGTGTTAACCATGCGTTAAAACATGCAGGGGCATCAATAAATCGACCTGTAAAAATAGATTGGATTGATTCTGAAACTCTCAATGGTAATATTGAAACACTGAAAAAATATAACGGAATATTAGTTCCTGGTGGATTTGGAACCCGTGGTTCAGAAGGAATAATTGAGACTGCAAATTTTGCTAGAGAAAATAATATACCATACTTAGGAATATGTTTTGGATTCCAACTAGCCGCAGTTTCATTTGCAAGGAATGTTTGTAATTTAACAGATGCAAATTCTACAGAAATAGAAAGTCAGACCAAAAATCCAATAATAGATCTGCTGCCGGAACAAGACGATGTAACAAATTTAGGAGGTTCTTTAAGATTGGGTGCAAATAAAATAAACATTCAAGAAAATTCTATAGCACATAAAATTTACAATTCTGACACAGTTTCAAAAAGACATCGACATCGATATGAATTTAATAAAGAATATCTAGAATCGTTTAACAAAAATGGAATGATTTTTTCAGGAGAGAGTGATGATGGTCGTAGAATGGAAGTGTTAGAGATTCAATCTCATAAATTTTTCCTTGGTGTTCAATTTCATCCAGAATTTAATAGTAGACCTGGATTCCCAGAACAATCATTTAAGGCATTTATTACTGCCGCAGGAACTAATTAATCAGATTCCGTTTTTTGATGTTTATCCTTTAGTTCTTTCTGACGTTTAGCAAGATTCTTTGCATTGTCATGTTCTTTATCTAATTCTTCAAAAAATTTATTTGAAAATCCTTCTTTATCTATTGAACGTGGTCTTTTCGACAATTACTCTTTATCCTGTTCAGGTATAATGGAAATTGTAGTAGTAGTAGTGACATTAGTAATAGTTCTAATTTTTTTTGTTATAGTTTGTTCGACAACTGCAACATTTTCTGCCTCAATTTTTACTAATATATCATAATATCCAAATGTTCCTTTTGCTTCTTTGACTATATCAATCGCTAATAATTCCTTTAGAACTTCCATCTCATGTGCCATTTTACATTGAACCAAAACATATGCGATTTCCATTTAATCACCTTTCATCTCTTTTCTTGATTTGAAAGTTGGTGTAATACCTAATGGTTCATAATTTCCTGATGAGCACGTGAAGCACATTGAATCAATTGGAATTCCTACAGCATTAGCAAGGTTTTCTGCATCATTATATGCAAGAAAATCAGCGCCAATATCATTTCGAACTTTTTCAATCATTTCTTGTTCTGAATATTCTTTACCATCAGCAAATGTTGCCAATTCTTCTTGTGATGGAAAATCTATTCCTGCATAACATGGATATTTAATTGGTGGATATGTGATCATCATACTAATTTTTTTTGCACCTGAACGACGTAATGCTTTGATAATTGCTTTAGAACTTGTACCTCTAACAAGACTATCATCAATTACTACAACATGTTTGCCATCTATTACCTCAGGTATAGGAATAATCCATCGATTGATTTCAACACGATCACTTTGATGTGGTTCAATAAAACTTCGCAACGGTCCTTTCTTACTATAACGATCCTTTAACAATCCCTCATCAAATTGAATTCCAAGTTCTTGTGCATAGCCTAATGCTGCAGGTCTTGCAGAATCTGGAACTGGAATTACAACATCTGCATCCTGCAATGGATATTTTTTTGCGAGAAATTGCCCAATTCGTTTTCTTGCTAAATAGATATTAGTTCCTTCCATTTTGCTAGATGGTTGAGCAAAATAAGTAAATTCAAATGAACAGTGAGCACGTTGTTTATCTTCGGAAAACATTTCTGTTTCTAATCCATCACTACTAATTTTGATTAATTCTCCTGGAATTACATCTCGAACTAATTTTGCACCAATAGCTGAAAGTGCAGAAGATTCAGATGCAACTATATGAAGTGATTGACTTTCTTTATGACCTAAAACCATTGGTCTAAATCCTTTTGGATCACGTGCTGCATAAACTGCATCTGCGTCAGATAAAAATGTGAAACAGTAAGAGCCCACCATTTCATTCTTTAGTATTGATAATGCATTGCCAAGTTTACCATTTTCACTAATTAGTGAAACTAATCTTTGAGCAGCAACTAGCGTGTCACTTGCATTTTGTGGTGTAAATGTACACCCACCAACAAGATTAGATAATTCTTCAACATTAGCAATTGTTCCATTATGAGCAATACAGAGATCTTTCACTTTTAATGGCTGTGCGTTTTCAAGTTCACTTTTACCTACAGTAGAATATCTAACATGACCAATTGCAGAATGTGAAGAATATTCCTCTGAGATCTTTTTGAATTCGTTAGAGGATGCAGATACTAGACCAATTTTTTTGAGTGGTGCCTTATTTGGGATAGCTATCCCCCATGCTTCCTGACCACGATGTTGTAATGCACGTAGTGAATCAATTATCATTGGAACTACATTAACATCTTCGTTAGAAAAAATACCAACAACCCCACAATTTTCTTTAACCATTTTGAATAATTCTCTCCAATGAATTTAGATAAAGATTTTCTGCTTTATCAACTCTTAGTTTCAAAATTGGTTTTGTTGCAGTTGTAAAGATAATCTGATCGCCAGAAAATATTCCAATTTGTGAGAATGAGCATTTATTTTTTGACAGTAACTTTTTGATAGATCTGATATTTTTTTTCTCAACAACCAAAAGATATCTTGAATGACTTTCGGAGAATAATGATTCTTCAAAAGACATACCAGATACATTTTTTAAATTCACATTACAGCCTACCTTCCCAAATATACATAACTCAGATAATGCCACCGCAAGACCACCTTTTGAACAATCATGTACGTTTTTTACTAATTTTTTTGAGATTAAGGAAAGTACAGAGGTCATGTTTTTCTTTGATGTAGGAATATCAACCTGAGGTACAGTGCCACCAATAAAATTATGGATGTATTCATAATATTCAGACCCGCCAAGTTCATCTTTTGTCTCCCCCAATAATACAACTACATCATTTTCTGTAGGTGGTAATGGTAATAATGGAGATTTTTCAATTAAACCTAACACTCCGATTACAGGAGTTGGTTTGATTGGACCATTACTAGTTTCGTTATAGAAACTTACTTTTCCACCAACACATGGAATTTTCATTGATTTTGCATAGTCAGTTATTCCTTCAATTGATTCCATAAAGGTCCAAAAAATTTCAGGGTCTTCTGGATTACCAAATTGAAGATGATCAACCATTCCTATTGGTTTTGCACCAGTACAAACCACATTTCTACATGCTTCCTCAAAACAGCCTATTGCACCATGCCTAGGATTAAGATAGCAATGTTTTGGGTTACCATCAATTTTTACAGATAATGACTTACCATTATCTAAACGTAAAACAGAGCTGTCAAATCCAGGTTTTATCACAGTACGAATTCCAACTTCATGATCATATTGACGAAATACCCAATGTTTACTTGCAATATTTGGGGAGGATAGTAGATGTAGTAAAATATTAGAAAATGATTTTTTTATTTTTTTCTTTGGTGAAGATGTGATGTTTGATAGATATTTTGGCTTTGATTTTTGTCTATCAACTAATGGACCTCGTGCAACAAAATCAGCAGGAAGTAACGCAAGTGTTTTTTTACCTTTTTTTACATGCATCATTTTGTCTTTTTTTACCTTACCGATCATAGAACATTGAATTCTAAATTTTTTACAGATTTGATTTATTTTTGAGAATTTCTTTGGACTTGTAATCACAAGCATCCTTTCTTGTGATTCAGATATCATTATCTCATCTGGTGACAAGTCTAATTCACGAAGATGTACATTTTCTACATCTAATTCTATTCCAATACCTAAACTTTCTGCAGTTTCAGATATTGCGCATGAAAGGCCACCACCACCCAAGTCTTTCATTGCGTTGATGCATTTTTTATCACGTGCTTCTAAAATTGCCTCTATGATTAATTTTTCAATAAATGGATCTGGAATTTGAACAGCTGAACGATCTTCTCCTTCTAAAGCATCAGATGCAAATTGTGATCCACCAACACCATCACGTCCTGTAGAACCACCGATAAGTAAGACAAAATCTCCAGTATTTGCATGATTTTTTATAAGTTTAGATTTTTTTCCAAATCCAACTGCTGCAACATCAACTAATGCATAATTTTTATAACACGTATCAAATTCAACTTCTCCCCCGATTGTAGGAATGCCAAGACAATTTCCATAATCTGCAATTCCTGCAACTGCATTTTTGAATAACCATCTTGCATGAACATCATCTTCTATATTACCAAATCTTAATCCATCAAATAATGCGATTGGTCTTGTTCCTGTAGACAAAATATCACGAATAACTCCACCCACACCAGTTGCCGCACCACCAAATGGTTCTACTGCAGAAGGATGGTTATGACTTTCAATATGAACAGTTACAACATAACCATCACCAACATCTAAAACACCAGAGTCATATCCCTTTTCAACAATGACGTTTGGGCCAGTAGTCGGAAGTATTCTCAAATGTTTCTTTGATGACTTGTATGAACAATGCTCAGACCACTCAGCTGCTAACACTTGCAACTCCATTTTGGTTAAATCACGTTTGATATTTTGTTTGATGTGTAACTTTTCGTGTTCTTGAAAACTCAATTTTTTACACCAATTGTTTCAATCAATGATTCAAAGATTAACGACGAAGGCTTATGATCAATTTGGTTTATCTCTTTTTCAGCTGCTCTTTCAGGATGAGGCATCATTCCTACAACGTTTCCGTCCTTATTACATACTCCAGCAATTTGAGACACAGAACCATTCACCTTATTTTCATATGAAAAGACAATTTGATTATTCTTTTTTAATTGATTCAAGGTTTCCTTGTCTACATAATACCTTCCCTCGCCATTTGCGATAGGTATTGGGATTTTTTGATTTAGTTTTAGTTTGTTTGTAAACGGTGTTTTATTATTTTTTACAATTAGATTAGTCCACTCACACATGAAATTCAGAGATTCATTTTTGAGCAAGACCCCAGGAAGTAATCCTGATTCTACTAAAATCTGAAAGCCGTTACAGACACCTAAAATTGGAATTCCATGACCTGCCATTTTTTTTACATCAGAGATAATTGGACTGTTCGCTGCAATTACACCTGCACGTAATCTGTCGCCGTATGAAAAACCTCCAGGTAGAACTATTGCATCTATGTTTTTTGGTAAACTTTTCTCATGCCAAAAAAACTCGGCCTTTAGATTAAACACATCAGTCAATACATGATACATATCACGATCACAGTTACTGCCAGGAAAAACAATAACCCCGACTTTCACAATTTATCTTCTAAGTAGAGGTATAAAATTGCTCAGATGACATCTTTTTATTTTAGAAATTTACTATCATAATTATGGGGCAAATTCGAGATATAATGGAGAAAGATGTCATAACAATTGAAAAAGACAAAACTGCACAAGATGCAGCTAGGATTATTGCTGAAAAAGACATTAGTTTTCTTGTAGTTATGAATAATGGACTTCCAGAAGGTGTGTTAAGCGAAAGTGATTTTGTTCGTAAAATTGCAGTAGAGGGAAGAAAATCAAGTGATGTCATAATTTCAGATATAATGTCTTACAAATTTCGTTCAGTTGCACCTACTACCACAATTGAGGATGCAATACAAAAAATGCTAAACAACAATATTCGTAGATTACTAATTATAGAAAATGACAAACTAGTTGGTGTGATAACTCAAACAGATCTTGCAAGCTATCTAAGAGACCAACTTTTAGTTGATGGTACGATTAAGAGTATTAACAACGATTAGTCTTTTTTCACAGTTGCAGTTACCATACTTACAAGCGGATTGTAAATTCGCATTTCATCACAGATCTTTACAACTTTATCTTTTGCTATTTTTTCATTTTTTTCAGTAATTGAAAATTTTAAGATTGTTCCGGAGCGAATTTTTTTTATGCTTCTATTCTTTCCTTTCAGAACAAGATCATTTAGTATTGTTTCACCCTCTGGATCACTAATTCCAGGTTTATTTTCAATTATAACACTCACAACATAATCTGTCATCAATTTTGATTAAAACTGGTATTATTAGAATTATACTCAATTCAACTATAGAATTGATTTTATAACGGTGGTATGAATTCAATGTAATGAATAGATTCAGATACTGGAAATTAACGTATGATGAAGTTGAAAAATTAACCTATAATCCAGAGAATATTCTAAACTGGGATATAAAATGTAGCAGGGGTAAAGATGAAGATGCAGAATTTTTTGGAGTATTTTTGTATAGAAATGGAACACCCTATGATTATGAAACAAAAAAAGGTTTAGTGTATTATTATAATAATATAGAAAGAGACGAATTACCATCAATTACACAATTTCTTAAGAAACGATATGGTGGAGATGCTAAAGAAAAAGGTGAAAGAGTATTTCTTGAGGGTTCAAAAGAGATCTTTACCAGTGGTGAAATTGCTAAACTAGCTAAGGAATTAGAAGAGTCACTCAACGTTACTACTGTTATTACAATGGAGATTCATGAGACAACACAAGAACAGCTAAAAGAATGGGGTTTTCCAGAAGCCAAACTTCTTCCAGTTCCTACTTAGTATATTTGAAACATTTTTGTTGAAGATGTACAATTATGAGTTTTAGATGTCAGAAATTAATGAGATTAATGTACACATAGAGGAATTAAGAAAAAGAGTAATTCGTTCTATCATATCAATTCTAGTTATCACAGTATTCATTCTAACATTTCATGCAACATCTTTTGATGTCATGGGAATTACACTGTACTATCCGTATCCAGACCCACTAAACAATATTGCAGCACAATTCACAAATGTAATGAATGCAGAATTAGTTCCAGAAGGTGTTCAACTAATTCAAACAGCACCAGGTCAGGCATTTTTCTCTCAAGTATATATTGCTGCACTAATTGGAATTGTTCTAAGCATACCAATTATTGTAAGAGAATTCATATCATTTTTGAAACCAGCATTAAAAGAAAGAGAGATTAACGTAAGTCGTTCCATAACAATTCCTGCAATAGGATTATTCATTACGGGATGTACATTTTCATACGCTATAGTAATTCCATTTATTTTAGATTTTCTTTATAGATATGGTGAATCTGCAGGTCTAGTTACGTTTTTGAATATTATGGACTTTGTAGCATTTGTTTTACAATTCTTACTAGCATTTGGAATATCATTTCAATTACCACTTGTAATGTATGCAGTTAGTCTATCAGGTTTAGTGGATGCTAAATTTTGGAGACGAAATTTAAGATATGCAATTGTTGGTATAGTAATTTTTGGTGCAGTAATTACACCAGATGGGAGTGGAGTGACAATGTGGTTTATATCATTACCAATGATTGCATTATATTTTGCAGGCATGATTATTGCAGAAAGACAAGAGAGACAGACTCTTAAGACTTAAATGAGAATTTATCATTAGATAGGTTATGATTGAGAATCTATTCAATTTCTTTCCAGGTGGAACCGAATTGGTAATTATACTTGTAGCGGCAGGTGTACTATTATTTGGAGCAAAGAAAATTCCAGAATTGGCAAAAACTTTCGGTAAAGCAAAAGGCGAATACAAGAAAGGGGAAATTGAAGCAGACAAAGAACTAAAAGAATTCAAGGATTCTAAAGAATAATCACTCTTCAATAATGTTAATAAATTTCTGATATAGATTTTTTAATTCAGTTTCATAGTCGTGTTTCTTGAAAAAAATTTTTAATCCTTTTGTATTGACTATTTCAGCATCTACAACTAGCTTTGTTTTATGTCCACATTGAGAAATTTTTTCTATAATATAACTTCCTTTTATGTCCCCACCAACTATACGAGTTTCATGTAAATTTGGAGGCTTACTGAAATGTTTGGCCATTATTATAAACTCATTACCTGATAGATGTAGATGTTCTACAACCAATGAGCTTTCATCTCTTATTGATTTTGGAGTAATTGATGAATAGTATTCTGGTGCAATTTTTTCAAAATTTCTAAAATCTGTAAGTATATCAAATATTTTTTGTATATCAGCATTTATCATCTTTTCAAAACTAATTTTAGACATAAAATAATTAAAATATACTAATCTAAATTTTTATGCTTATTTGGTGCCCCATCTAGTGAATAAATCATGGTCAATATCAAACTGATCTAAACATTTTCCTACAATATGATCAACCATCGCATCAATAGATGTAGGATTTGTATAAAATTCCGTAACTGGTGGCATTATCACAACCCCCAATTGTGCAAGTTTAAGCATGTTTCCAAGATTAATTGCAGTTAATGGAGTTTCTCTAGCAACCAAAATTAGTTTTCTGGATTCTTTCAATGTTACACCTGCGGCTCTTGCAACTAAAGTTTCATCATACCCATTAGCTATACTAGATAAAGACTTCATACTGCATGGAATTACAATCATTCCATCAGTTTTATGAGTGCCACTTGATATACTTGCAGCCATATTTTTTTCATCTGATATAGTTGTGGCAAGTGACTTAACATGTTCAATGCTATGCTTCGTTTCCATTGAAATACATTTTTCAGCCCACTCTGACATAATTAGATGAGTTTCAACTCCTGCGTCTTTAAGAACCTCTAACATTCGAATTCCATAAATTACACCTGTACTTCCAGTAATTCCGATTATCAATCTCATGTAACATTTGAATCAGATTTTACAATATATTAAAGAAGATGTTATACTACGCCTGAGAATCATCTAATTTCTCATTGTTTTGCTTTTCTTTTCTTTTATTTAGCCAAATTTTTACTGCACCTGCAGTCATTCCTGAAAATAAAATAATGCCAACTAAAACCATTTCTGTATTCATACATTATTTACTATACACTTAACGTAAAAATAATACCCTAGTGCAAATGAATCTCAATCATTTAAAATACGGTGTTAGTTTTAACAGAATATGATTAAAAGATCTGATATGCAAAAAATTGTAAAAAATTATTCTGATATTCGTATAGGGGTTCTAGGTAGTCATTCAGCACTAGAAGTAATGGATGGTGCAAAAGATGAAAATCTCAATACTGTTGTATTCTGCCAAAAAGGTAGAGAGACTCCTTACCAACGTTTTGGAAGAATTGCTGATGAAGTGATGATTTTAAAAAAATTCAAGGATATTGCTTCTGCATCAAACCAAAAGAAACTTAGAGATACGTGTACAGTAATTATACCACATCGTTCACTTACCGCATACCTAGGATATGATATATTAGAAAATAAACTCAAAATTCCAATTTTTGGTAATAGGGCACTATTTCAAGCAGAGGAGCGATATAATAAAAAAAATCAGTATTACTTACTTAAGAAAGCTGGGATAAAATATCCAAAAATATTCAAAGACCCAAAAACCATTAACAAGCCAGCAATTGTCAAAGTTCAAGAAAAAAATAGAAAGTTAGAACGTGCGTTTTTTACAGTTTCGTCATATTCTGATTTTAAGAAAAAATCTGAAGAAAAAATAAAGAATGGAGTTATATCAAGAAAAGATTTGAATGAGTCTAGTATTGAAGAATTAGCAATTGGGACTTATCTGAATTTTAATTATTTTTATACTCCAATTTCTGAAAATGTAGACTTTATTGGAATTGAACGACGTCTTCAAACCAATATCCATGATTACAATGCACTTCCTGCAAAACAACAACTTGAGATGGACATTGGATTACAGAACATAGAAGTTGGACACACACCAGCCAGTATTCGTGAATCTCTGTTAGACAAAGTAATTAAAATGGGTGACAAGTTTGTCAAAGCAGTAAAAAAGGAATATTCACCTGGAATAATTGGACCGTTTTCACTACAGAGTGTAATTACTAAGGATCTTGAACTAATTGTTTATGATGTATCATTACGAGTTCCAGGAAATCCTATTGTAGCTACAACAAGTCCATACACAAAATATCAATATGGTGAAACATTTGGAGTTGGAAGACGTATTGCTATGGAAATCAATAGGGCAATTGAAGATGATAGATTAAGTGAAATTATTACTTAGACAAATTTTCTATAGGATCCTGTAATAATGTTTTTCTCACCAATATAGGAATATTATAGTATACTGATAATGCCACTGCATCAGAAGCCCTATAATTTCTTAATATCAAATCTTTTTTTCCCGTAAGATACAAATTTGCACGTAGTGCATCTCCACTATCATAAATTTTTACTTTTACAAGAACCTGTTCATTCTGTTCACAGATATCTTCTAACATTTTGTAAATAGTAGGAACTGTATCATGATCACCATCCATAAAACTTGCAATATGACGTGAGACCTCACCAGAAAATGCACGCATATGAAATTCTTTATTGTCATCAGATTTGAAAACAATCAGACCTTCATTTCCATATGGATCAACAAATCCAAGATTCGCAATCTTCACTACTTCATAGTCCAAATCTTGATCTTGATTAATTTTCAACTTAATCAATTACATAATCGATTTCTTAAAAATATATTGAACAAACAAATTGATCCAATATGAAATTACAGGCTATATCAGGTAGTCAAAACGATAAACGGTTGATCCTATTAGGTGTTTTATCAATTGCAATTTTATTTTTAATATATTCAAGATTCGAAAATCCTGGAATTACACCTGATGCAATAAGTTCAATTGAAAGATTAAGTGTTATGTTTTACATTCTACTTGCAATATCTTTCGGTGTAATAGGAATTGGGTTAAGACGATATCAAAAAAGAGTTGCTGCAACAGGAAACCAAACTGCAATATCAATGATCTGTAATTCAACTATTAGTAAGGGTGCTGCCAAAACATTTATCGTAACATTTGTAATCTATGGAGTTTTCTTCTCAATGACTTCAGGTATTTTAGTTTATCAGCCAGAGGTAATATTCTCATATCACTATGGAGCTGAAATTCCATCAGCACACGTTACACCATGTTGTGGACCTGTAGGTTATATGCCCAAATTTGTTGCATATTTAACAGAACATATTGGAATACAAGTTATTCCAATAAATCTAGTTTTACAAGTTACAGTATCATATCTTGTAGCAACAAATACCGCACTAGCAATAAACGCTATATCTATAACAAAAAAAACTGGTGGTCTAGGAAGCATAGGTGCAACCACTGGATTATTTATTGCATGTCCAACATGTGTTGGTTCATTTCTTTCATTATTTGTAGGCGCAACTAGTGTAGTTGCATTTACAATAGCTGTAACAGAACTCCAAACATTATTTATTGCAATCACAATACCAATATTGATTTTAACACCGTTCATAATATCTCGAAAAATACTAAAAGTAAAAGATCAGAATTAGTTAGTTTTTGATGTTATCTGAGGATTTTCATAATTACCAATATCAAATCCGTCACGACGCAAATATTTGAGGACCAATTTGTAAACTAATTCGTCATGATTCACTTCAATTAATAATTCAGACCACATGAATTTTCCTTTTTGTTTAATTTTAGGTTTTAATTTATCATTAATAGATTCTGCTATTTTTTTACAGTCATCATATGAATTACCATTAAGATATGACGTTCCTCTACCTGCACAAACTTTCATAAAATTATTCAAGAAATCTCAAATAAAAGAGTTAAGTTAATCTCTATTTTTTGAATTTTCTATATATGTTAAATGCGTCCACCAGTAAGGATTATTAAATTTCCACTTAGCAAATGTCTTTTCATTCACATAATATTTTCTATATGCGGTGACAGGATCACCCTCAATTCTGTATTTCTGTGGCATTGCTTGGGCAAACGGAGTCAAACCAATATCATCAATTTGTGGTTCATCAAGCTTTGATATAACAATCCATGATTTGTGTGAATCCGTATGTGCATACCTATTAAGAAATTCATTATTCAATTCCCTAGCCAATGACTTTAGCCATAACCAGTTTGATAATGACCTGTGAACCCATTTTGTACATGGATGATTTCTAAATGCTGGTTTGTATTCAGTTTTTCCCCCAGAAAGATTACAAACAGTTGATAACATCTGTGCAGACTCTAATATCATTTTAACAACATGCTGATCACAGTGATATAATGCACATTTTTTCACATTTTCTGAAAGAATAAAGATATTCATGTGTAAATTATGTTCTCATTCTTGTAATAATTTTTCGGGTAATTCTAAAAATCCCATATACAGTTGCTGAAAATATAGCGATTACAATCACCATCGAGACAGTGACTGTAAGATAGTCTTCAAAGAAAATTTTTGTTTCAAACCATGCATACGGTAAAATTGTAAAAAAATCATACATAGAAAAGTCTTCAATGGTTCCTACAGCCAATGCGTATTTCCCAGAATTAGATTTTTCATCAAAAATGGCTAAATAGTATGTCCCATCAACAGGAAAATCAAAATTAATTTCTTGACGTTCCCAATATGTCACTTGTCCAAATGGCTCATAAAATTCCTTAGAAGGAATAATTCCCTCATAGTCAAAAACATATACATCATAACCCTGTGGTAAAGAAAAATCAAAACTTTTTTTTGGTTTAACGATTTTGAATTCTTCAATTAAA
>Ga0206683_10001595_pt1 | contig 15670 bp, 14 predicted proteins | sample M280m12015metaG_FD_155483 | JGI IMG/M metagenome (GOLD analysis project Ga0206683, IMG submission 155483) | Ammonia-oxidizing marine archaeal communities from Monterey Bay, California, United States - M2 80m 12015 | ecosystem: Environmental > Aquatic > Marine > Intertidal zone | place: USA...
ACCACTTCCTCCCAATGATATGAGTGGACTTATAATCGCTGATGAGTGTCACGGTTTTGGTGGAGGTGTTCTAAGGAAGTCACTTCTTCATGAATATGAAGAGCGACTTGGCTTAACTGCCACGCTAGAACGATCTGATGACGCTGTCGATAAAACCTTAATTCCATATTTTGGTGGAGTTTGTTACAGATACGACTTTTTGAAAGCAATCGAAGATGGTGTCTGTGCCCAGCCGCGAGTTGCATTTGTTGCAGTTCCACTATCAAAAGAAGAGCGCAGCGAATACGAAGACACAGAAGCGACGCTTGTAACAGCAAGACAAACATTACGAGAAATAGAAGATATGCCACAAAACCCCTTCAGCGCATTCCTTTCAGCTGTTAGTTATCTGGCAGAAAAAGATGCAGGCCCAAATGGGAAAGCTGCTGTTGCTTATCTAGACGCATTTAGCAGACGACGCGAAATTGTCGCTGGAAGTAAAACTAAATATGAAGTGTTAAATAGATTCGCTCCAGTGATGGAAGGATCAAACGGCACCATCCTTTTTACTCAAACAGTTAGTGCCGCAAATAACGCAATTACTCGATTAGATCCTTTGCTTAAAATCGATTTGATAACCGGAGCTACAGGGCGAAATGAGAGGGAAAAACTTCTTAATTCTCTGAGAGAAGGAACACTGGATGTAATTGCTGCACCGCGTGTTCTTGATGAAGGAATAGACGTTCCCGACGCGAATTTGGGTGTAGTAATTAGCGCAAGTAGAACACGTCGACAAATGATTCAAAGAATGGGACGTATTCTTCGGCGTAAAGAAATAGGAAGCGGTGCCCGCTTCGTAATACTTTTCTCTCGTGACACTCTTGAAGATCCAACAGCTAGTGAGAGAGATGGTTTCATGGAAGAAATCGAAAATATTAGTGAAACTTCCAAAATTTTCGATGTAGATGAATATGACAAATTGACCTCTTTTCTTGAATATGCAGGCCCAAAAATTCTTCCTGATATTAGAAAGATCGGGCCGATGTCTGCTCTTAATCAACTTCCGGATGGTATTGATCCAGTCGAAGAATATGCCTGGTTGAGTTACTTGTCCTGGGATGAGCTAACTGAACGACACCAAGAAGTTTGGAACAACCCCCCGGTCAGAACTGTCACACCTCCATATTTGGAGTTCGACACTCCGCTATTGCCAGAGATTTCAAAAGAGAAAAAAACGCGCACTCAGTCAGAACGACTATCTACTGGTGAAAATCCAGTCAAATTATTCGAAACAGATGCTGGATACATTCTTCAATGCACTGGTTGTGGTGCTCTCTCTGAATTAACTCCTTTTCGCTGGAAGGCATTAGAGTCTGTTGTTGAATGCAGTTGCCTTTGGTAATAAACACAGCTGGCTTTGGTAAAACGTACTTAAACCGTAGGTGAGAATGGATGACTTGTGATGCGACACGTAAATAACACAGAACCAAGTCACAATATTCTTGAGTTGTTGGAAACCGACGGAGCTGTAATCATTGACTCTCTAATTCCGGAATCCACTACATTACAAATTTCAACTGAATTACGACCTTATTTAGACGCGTGTCCCGAGGGTTTAACGAACTTCTCAGGAGAATCAACTAAGCGCGTTGGGGCTTTAATGGCGCGCTCACCAGGTTCTCGAGATTTAGCACTTAACCCATTAATTAATGAGTTATGTTCAAAATTTTTAGAGGATTTCACAGATGGATACCAATTAAACTTCACACAGGCAATCGAAATATCTCCGTCAGAGACAACCCAACCACTCCACCGAGATCGTGGTGTATGGGGCGGATATCTAAATAGAAAAATTGAAACACAATTCAGCACAGTTTGGGCAATGACTGACTTTACACAAGCAAATGGAGCCACCTGTTTAGTTCCGGGATCCCACAAATGGGACAAAGATCGAGAAGCAACTGAACAAGAAATCCTCGTCGCTGAAATGTCAGCTGGATCTGTTCTACTATATGGAGGCTCAATTTTGCATGGAGGCGGAGCCAACACTACCGACTCGGATAACAGACTGGCCGTGTTGATCCACTACACACTTTCTTGGCTGCGCCAAGAAGAAAACCAATATCTCTCCTGTCCACCTGAGATAGCCTCTGAGCTACCGGTTGAATTAAGAGATTTAATGGGATATTCCTTAGTTAATCCGATACTAGGCTTTTTTTCACCTCACGATAAAAAAGGTGTGGAGCTCGTTTCGCCAAAACGCATATTCGACGAATAAACTCTGCATAAAGATTGGAGTAATAATGAAATTTATTCAAATCATGGAGTTCACTGGAAGCGCTGAAGAAGCAATAGATTCCATAAACAACTACGTTGCGATTGCCGGCGCCGAAACAAAGGTAAAAAAAGCCACTGTTTGTGAAGATAGAGACAATCTGGGCCATTTGTTACAAATAATTGAATTCGACTCGTACGAAGATGCAATGATTAACAATGATTTGAAAGTCACAAAAAAAGCTTCAGAAGAAGACACGAGTAACTTTGGTGAAGTTCAGTTCAAAAATCTCAATGTAGTGCAAACCTTCGACCTTTAATAGCTACATTTCTCATTAGTAATATGAAACTTAAATTCGGATCACTTCTTTTATTCACAATTTTCCTCCTAATTCAAGGCTGTTCAGGAGGATCAGAAGATCCACCGCTAGTCGGCACCGGAGAGGACAGCATTGTAGATACACCGACAGAACCCATTATCTCCACGACCATTGAGACCGTTACAAAGACTAGTTTGCTGAAAGAACCTGTAAATGACGAGCCCGAGTTTCTTTTCGATACTCAATCAACTGGTCAGTTGAGTACAGATTGGCAAAACGACCTTCTGGCGGAAATTCGTGTTGCGACACCAGATTTTGAGACACTTTACGTTCGTGAAGAATGGGGACCTGGTTGGATTGACGAAAACTATAACTGTATCAACACTCGCCATGAGGTGTTAGTTGATGAGTCACATGAAGAGGTGGTTTTTGATGACCGAGGATGCAAGGTATCCAAAGGAAAATGGTATGACTACTTTACGGGAGAATTCTACGATGATCCCGCTGAATTAGATATTGACCATATGGTTCCTCTTCATAATGCTCACGTTTCCGGTGCTTCTCACTGGCCTTTGGAAACAAAAATTAACTTTTATAACGATTTAAATGATCCTCAACATCTGATAGCGGTTAGTTCATCTGCTAATCGCTCTAAAGGCTCTCGCGGGCCTGAAATTTGGCGACCTGCAAACGAGGATTACTGGTGTCAATATGCGTATTCGTGGATTGAAATCAAGGCTCGTTGGAATCTTTCTGTTAGTGAAATTGAATTTGCCGCATTGGCGGAAATGCTTAACTCATGCGACGGTTTACCGGAATTGACCTACTGGTTTTCAAATTGGCTTTTACGTAAAGGAGCCATGTCTACTCCGGAAATGTCTCCAACTGAAAATGAGCAAGAAACAGAACTTAAAGAGTCATATTCGGAAAATACAAATTGAAAAAAACAGCAAACCTACTTGTACTTCCTTAATTTCTATCTAAAAAGTTACAACGCCTCGAGCGATGGTTCCATTTAACATCTCTTCACACGCTTGATTGATTTCATCTATCTTGTAATGCTTAGAGATTAATTTGTCAATTGGCAACACTCCAGAAAGATACATTTGTGCAAATCTCTCAAAATCAACTGCAGTATCTGCACTTCCATAAATTGTTCCCGATAATCTCTTCTCCTGTCTGAACAAATCAGTAGCGTCCAGTTGAATTTTTGAATCTGTAGGTGGCACACCAACTAGTAATGCGAAGCCTCTTTCACGGAGTGAAGGCAGCAACATTTCCGCTATCTCTATATTTCCAACTGCGTCAAAGGCGTAATCGGCTCCAAGTCCGCCAGTTAATTCTTTTACATTCCCTACTGCATCTTTACCCGCTTTTATGAAATGAGTGGCTCCCACAGCACGTGCAATGGTTTCCTTCGCTTCTGATTTATCTACTGCAATTATTTTCTCCGCCCCTGCTAGGACACAGCCCATAATTATCGAAAGGCCCACACCACCTGAACCATAGACAACCACTGATGAACCTTCATGAACTGACGCTTGGTTTAGTACTGCTCCTACACCCGTAGTTACGGCACAGCCAATTAATGCCGCAATTTCCGATGGGATTTCTTCAGACATCTTTGTGCAAATAATATCGGGGACAACCACATGTGTAGACCAGCAGGCCAAGCCTGATAGTTGTAGAACTGGTTTATGATTTGAGTCGGTCAATCGGGTGGTTCCATCTAACATTTTTCCTTGAGCTAGCATTTCCATGTAGGTTTTACAATGATTTGTGTTTCCAACTAAACACTGAGGGCACTGTTTGCAATAAGGAAACCAATTAAGAAGAACTTTTTGCCCGGCGTTGAGGTTGGTCACTCCGTTCCCTATTTCGATTACTGTACCTGCTCCTTCATGACCCAAAACTACCGGTAACTCTTGCTTAGCTAATCCGGTTACAACGTGATAGTCACTGTGGCAGATACCGAAGGCATCGATCTTTACTAAAACTTCGTTGTCCTTTGGATCGGACAAATTCAACTCTTCTATCGATAAAGGCTGGTTAAGTTCTCTCAGCACTGCTGCAGTTATTTTCAAAATTTATTTCCTGTTCATCATCCGTTTTTTGAATAATTTCTTTATGAGCTTTTTCACTTCCATCGTGAAAAGTATCAAACCATTTGACCATTTGCAGCGGTTGGGGCGGGGCTCTAAATAATGGTGGAAATCGAAAACCCCAGAGTCATATCCCGCTTTTTCGTCTCTATGTTCAACGTTCATAAATTGAAAATATCATAGAATATTTTTGGTTAAATATTGCGCACATTTTTTATAAGAAAGTACCTAGTAATTAGTAAGATTCTCTTTAAATGCAAGAAAGTTTCTGGTAAATACTTTAAATTCGTTTGATGCTACGTGCTTAAATATTTTTCTACAATTGGAGAAAGTTTGATTGTTTCTGTCTTGTAAGTTTTGATTTCATCGGGCAACTGTCTCAAAGAAATTAACAGGTCATTTGTCAAGTTGGCATCGTCTCTAATGACATGTAATGGCCATCTGTGGATACGTATTGTGAACGCAATTGCATCTGAATTGGGTATTCTTCGCAAGGTTTGACGCTCGACTCGTACTATTAGTTCTGAAGGATCTTTCTCGAATATCTGTTTTTCATAATTTAAAGCCAAGTCGTTACAAGCTGTTAAAGACCACCCTGTCCTTGCGACAATCATCTCAGCCGAAATACGATCCATAAAATTGCTAGGACGAGGTGTCAAGTCTTCTTCATAGCGCGGTACAGGTTCATGTATGTCGTCTAAGGGAAGTCCAATTTTCGAAAAGGGATCCCAATGGGTTGGGAAGCAGACACTTGCCGCTGTGAGAGTCCAACATTTAGAAACGCGCTCCATTAGGCAAACGTCTTCTTGTATCAGACGTCCGCATCTATCTATTGGATGCAGAGAGTTGTCAACCAAAGGAAGAGCAATCGACCTTTTACTTAACCAATTCTCAATAGTCTGCAAGAGTTTAAGACTCGTTGATTCTGAACCATCCAAGTGATTGCCTACAGGTCCCTGTTTCTTTAGCGACAGGTCCTCCCCTCTACAATCATCGACCTGAAGCCAGTCATTCTCTTCGATGGAGCGTGTGTTCATTTTCCATGTAAATACACCTGTGTCGAATGGAGAAACCTCTAAAGCATCACGAGGTTTCATCCTTTTTTCTAAGTTCAACATGGATAACTATGACTGTTTTTTCAAGTTTATTTTTTGTAGCTAGGATCTAATTGTTTCAAAAATTGATAACAACGTTCAGCTTCCTCGATATCGCCTATTGCATTCGATAGTTTTGCTAAGCCTTCCAAAGAACGAAGGAACCCTAAATTCTCTTCCTTCTCCCAAAGTACAAGACCGGAGCCTTTCCATCCACTTTGTCTAAGTCGGTCCAATCCCCTGTGGTATCCAACTCTGTAGGCGGCATACGATTCCACTTGATCTCTTCCGAACTCACCCAAACTGGCCCATGCTTCTAAGTTATTTGGCCACTTAGTTATTACTTCTGCGACAGCATCTCGCCTCTGGTTGAGAGGTTTTTCTAATGCTTCATTCAATGTTTCAACAGCTAAGGGGTCTTCTTTTGGAAGGATGGTTTCTGGTGGACCGCTTTTACTCAAATTGACTGGATGAACATTTTCCATATAAGCAACTTACTAAATAGTCTCGCTTTTCTTACGAATAGTTTAATGTAAATATTTCTGGAGTAAAGGTTCGTCTTAATATTCGGTATTCTTTGACAAGATAAAGCAAAAAGGTGAATAACAGAAATGGTATACCCGGATCTTCTAAGAGGATTTCCCGATGAAGAATTTGAACAAAGGGTCGATCGTGCACAGATGTTGCTACAGGAAGAAGGACTTTCAGCACTTCTTGTATGCACAGAACCTGAAGTTAGGTACTTAACAGGTTTTCACACTCCTTTTTGGCAAAGTCCCACGCGCCCATGGTTTGTGATTTTGCCGCGCTCTGGGAAACCTATTGCAGTTATTCCCAGTATTGGTGAGGCTTCGATGAATGAAACATGGATAGACGATATAAGGACTTGGAGTTCTCCTAATCCATTCGACGAAGGAGTTTCATTACTTGCTGATACCTTGAATGAAATTTTAGCTACTCCTTCTAAAACCCCTGATGAAAACTTTAAAATCGGACTTCCAATGGGAAGTGAGACGCATCTAAGGATGCCTTTGGTCGACTTTGAACAACTAAACGAAAAGCTTTATCCTAATATTTTCGTTGATGCTACTGAGATTATTAAATCTCTGCGGTGTATTAAGTCTGAAAGAGAAATTTCTAAAATTTCCAAAATATGTCAAATTGTTTCTGATGGGTTTGCCTCACTCTCGGATCTTCTCAACGTTGGTATGAGCGAAAGAGAAGCGTTCCAATCATTTCGACTCAAACTTCTAGAACTAGGAGCTGACGAAGTCCCCTACCTTGTTGGAGCGACAGGTCCTGGGTTTTCCGACATTATTAAACAACCATCCGACCGCATAATTCAACCAGGTGATCTCGTCATGTTCGATACCGGGTCGACTTATGACGGTTATTTTAGTGATTTTGATCGAAACATGGCTTTTAAATTTGCTGATGATAAAGCAAAATCTGCTTACAAAATTGTATGGGAGGCGACAGAAGCCGCTCTTAAAATCGCAATACCAGGAAATACCACCAGTGATCTATGGGAGGCGATGGGATCCGTATTGGAAACAGAATCAGCAAGGAATGACTCTGTTGGACGATTTGGGCATGGACTCGGCATGCAAGTAACCGAATGGCCGTCAAATACACTCAATGACGGAACCGTTCTTCAAGAAGGAATGGTTTTAACTGTCGAGCCAAACCTCTCATGGGGAGATGATCACATCATGGTGCATGAGGAAAATTTTGTTGTTCGGGCTGATGGTATCGAGTTGTTATCGAGACGTGCTTCTTCAGAGTTAGAAATTATCCCTTAAGATTTTAATTCCATACGATTGGAGTGTTTCCCCCTAAAGCACGTCCTTCTGTTCTAACACCTTTTGGTGTTAACTTTGGACCAATTTCCTTCCATAATCTCGGAAGGCGGTAATGGGGTACCCTTGGGAACAAATGATGCAAAGCATGATAATCATGTCCTCTAATTAGTAGAGTCGAACCGGGAAAAACCGCGACTCGAGTGTCAACGTATCTGCCTTGTTTTTCCGCAGGATGATGCGGGTACCATGCGAAAATGAAAATCAACCACCCGTTTGAAATGCGCGCTGGTATGTACCACAGCAAGATCGAATCCCATCCAATACCAAAAATAAATCCACCAAGTAGTAACAAGTGCGTCATAACCCAATAACGCAGGGTGTTCTTACCACTCCGAACAGCCGTAGATTTCGAGATTTCCGTTTCCGCTTGAGTTTCAAAGAAATTCGTTAGTTTCATTGGTAGGAGGCGAAAGGCTTGTTTGGAGAAAGCAAAAACAGGAGTAAACGTAGAAACTATTGCAAATCCCCACCATGAAATCGGAAGTTCCCAAATAGGTCCTTTTGTGTGATAATCCGGATCACGTTTCGGATCGTTAGTAAATGCGTGATGGCGCATGTGTTGAATCCTGTGAGTCCAATAATCGAATCCCAGAGGGAGCGATGAAATCATGCCGATTAAATCCTCTCCCCAACGATGTCCTGACTTCTTGCCCCAAATGTTTCCGTGTGTAGCCTCGTGCATAGGCATATAGAAGGTTGTCGCAATAACTATGTTGCAGCACAACCCCAACCAAAGTGGAATAACTCCCTTCACTCCCAATACAACGATTGAGATCCACAAAAAAAGCGAGACTAGAAATTCAGCAATAATCCTAAATTCAAACCCGTCTCGGTACGGGCTTACTATCAAACGCTCATCTCGTTTCTCTATTTGCATGGAAGAGAACTCAGTCATACAGCATCCTAAATAGATTTACCAGTACTGTACCACCCAGTTTATGACTCTTTTCCGCATGAGAACTAAAGTCAATTTAAGCATGCGTAAAACCACACCAACTATTAATGAGATCCGTATTTATAGAATGCCTCTCCCTGCTAAAACCCTCTACAACATGTCTAGTTCAGCTGTTCTAACACCGGAATCGACGATCGTTGCGTTGATTGATAGTGATGGAGTAATCGGTTATGGGGAAGCTTGTATGGCTACTCCTCAAGCACAAGAGGCAAATAATGATAGTATTCGTTCTTCTTTATCTGTTCTCTCCCCTTCACTGATCGGCATTAATCCGACGGAGCTCGATTTAATAAACTCAACAATGGAAAGTTCACTAAACGGTGAGAATGAAGCGAAAGCTGCAATCGATATTGCGTGCTGGGACTTGATTGGGAAAAGAGTAGGAAAAAGTGTAGCGGAGCTTTTAGGCGGAAACATTACAGACGAAGTAATCACCTACCATGTCATTGGTATTACCTCCCCAGAAAACGCAGCAACAGAAGCAGAAAGACTGCAAGTAAACGGAATCTCCAGGATCCAATTGAAAGCTGGAGGTAGGTCTATTGAAAATGACATTGAAGCAATAAAAGCTGTATCTAGAGTCCTTCAAGATGGAACAGTTTTAGATGTCGATACTAATCGTGGTTGGACAGAAGATGAAGCAGTAAAAGTATCTAACGCATGTTTCGAAATATCTATGTCGATGGAGCAACCATGCGCTACCCAGAAAGAGTTATATAGACTTAAATCCAAAATTTTTCACCCTCTAATAATCGATGAAAGTGCAACTGACATAAACACAATCTCCAAAATGGTTTCCTCCGAAATTGCAGACGGTTTTGGCTTGAAGATTACGAGAATTGGTGGATTAACTCCGATGAAAGCCGTGCGCGACTTTTGCATTAAAACTCAGACTCCTATGAGTTCAGATGATGCATGGGGAGGCGATATTATCGGAGCTGCGGGGGTCGCTCTCGGATCAACAGTTCCAAGCTCTTTGAACCGTGGAGCTTGGCTTGCAAATACATATCACCAAGTCCACTATGACCCAATCAATGGACCGCGAATAGAGAATGGCGTGATCAAACTACCCAAAGGTGGTCCGGGACTGGGTCTTGTCATCGATGAAGGAATTTTCGGTATACCAGATCAAGTCCATAATTAAACCCTTCCTTGTTTTGCTTTCTTCAGAGTACGTGCACGCTCACCTGAGTCGAGAACAGTTTTTCGCAAACGCACGATTTTTGGAGTTATTTCTACGCACTCATCTTCAGCTATATATTCGAGAGCTTGTTCAAGTGATAGTTTCCTTGGAGGCGTTAAACGTATGGTGTCATCAGAAGCTGCAGCCCTGACATTTGTTAGCTTTTTCTCTTTGCAAATATTTACGTCCATATCTTCGGCTCGAGGGTTTTCGCCTACAATCATGCCCGCATACACCTCGTCATTAGGGGAAACGAAAAGCGTGGTTCGTTCTTGCAAATTCGTTATGGCATGTCCTGTAACTGAACCTTTTCTGTCCGCTATCACACTTCCAGTTTGCCGAAGCCTCATTTCTCCAAACCATTTCTCCCAACCACTAAACACATGACTAAGAATTCCTGTGCCGCGAGTCTCCGTTAAAAATTCTGTTCGGAAACCTATTAATGCTCTGGAAGCAACCATGTAATCAATTTTCACCCATCCTGTTCCATAATTCTTCATTTCTTTCATCTCTGCACGTCGTTCTCCAAGGAGTTGCGTCACAGCACCAACATGTTCTTCTGGAACTTCAATTGTCAACTCTTCGACCGGTTCATGCAATTTGCCATCTATTTCTTGGAGTAAAACCGATGGTTTACCTACAGTCATTTCGAAACCTTCACGCTTCATCGTTTCAACTAGAACCGCTAACTGTAACTCTCCTCGGCCTTGAACTTCCCAAGCATCTGGACGTTCAGTGGGTAGAACTCTTATAGAAACATTTCCGATAAGTTCTTCCTCTAAACGCGCTTTAATTTGGCGTGCTGTTAATTTGTCACCATCACTGCCTGCCACCGGTGAAGTATTGACACCAATTGACATAGAAAGTGTTGGTTCATCAACCGAAATTATAGGAAGTGGTTGAGGGTTTTCTAAGTCCGTAAAACTTTCTCCGATTGTGACGCCCTCAACACCAGAAACATAGGCTATTTCCCCCGGTCCAGCTTCTGTGACCTCCACCTGCGAAAGTGCCTCCGTTAAAGTTACTGTTCCTACTTTTACTTGTTCTATCGATCCATCTGTTCTACACCAAGCAACATTTGAATTCTGTTTTAAAACTCCACTTACAATTCGACATATGGCTAGACGACCTAAATAGGGAGATGCATCCAAGTTGGTTACGTGAACTTGGAGTGGCGCATTTGCGTCGCCAATTGGAGGAGGTACTCGTTCTAGAAGTACTTCATAAAAGGGGTCAAGATTAGTTCCTTGAGTATCCGGATTTAAAGTGGCGATTCCCAATCTTGCATCTGTGTAAATGATAGGGAAATCAATTTGAGCTTCTGAGGCATCCAGATCTAAGAAAAGTTCATATATCTCATCTATTACTTCACTTATTCTCGCATCTGGTCTATCTATCTTGTTAATAACGACAACTATTGACAGGTTAGCTTCAAGTGCTTTGCGTAAAACGAAACGTGTCTGGGGTCTAGGTCCTTCTGCTGAATCGACCAACAGTAAAACCCCATCGACCATTGTTAAAGCCCGTTCAACTTCACCACCAAAATCAGCGTGACCGGGAGTATCAACTATGTTAATTTTTACACCCCCGTGCTTGATTGCTGTATTTTTGGCGAGAATTGTAATTCCTTTTTCACGCTCTAAATCCATAGAATCCATTACTCTTTCAGCGACTTCCTCATTAGTTCTGAAAGCACCAGAATTCTTAAGAAGAGCATCAATGAGAGTAGTTTTACCATGATCCACATGTGCTATTACAGCAATATTTCTTAGCTCTGGTCTTTTAGTCACTTCTCAAAGATAGGGGTAATTCGGTTACCAGACGGTCAATGTGACAAATTACATCTTAATTCTTAAATGTGCATGCAGAGTCTACGCGCTTCATAGATAGCTGATGCAATGCCTCGACTGGCGACTGCATCACCGATTCTGTATAACTCGTATCGATCTTTACTCATCGGTTGTGCTTTCCCTGTTGTAAATGCATCTATGTCCACACTCCCACCGTTGGAAGACATTTCTTTAAGATCAAGGTAGAGGGCATCATTGGGGAGAACACCATTCTCTACGATTACTGAATCAACCCTTCTGAAAGCTTCTACGCGTGTGTGTACATTCACCATTAGTGCTCTCACCATTGACCCAGCAGTTTCGATGTTCATTAGTCGATGATCCGGAGTCATAGTCACACCATTTCTGTAAAGCATTCGTAAATATGCGGGTCCGATCGTAGCGGAAAGGTCTTGCATTACTTGTCGATCAGGTGTTACGAGCTCAATTTCTGAAACTCCTCTTTCGCTTAGAAATTCAGCTACTGATGCAGCGTTCTCACCGCCATGGTCGTCATATATTAGAACTTTACCTTTAGGGATTTTGTGTCCACTGAGCACATCCCATGTTGTACAAATTAGATCTTCAGCAGAAGAAAGAAACGTCGTGTCTGGAAGGCCACCGGTTGCAATAATAACAACGTCGGGCTTTTCATTGATCACATCACTCTCATCCACCATTGTGTCTAATCTGATATCAACACCTGCGTGCAATGTCTCAGCTGCAAGCCATCCAACTATCCCAGAGAGTTCAGCCTGACTTTTACTAGCGCGTACTGCGAGATTAACCTGACCCCCTACACTGCTCTGCGCTTCGAAAAGTACGACACTGTGGCCACGTTCCCCTAAAACTCTAGATGCTTCCAAACCTCCAGGACCAGCTCCTACAACAACCACCTTCTTTATTGAATCTGCCTTATAAGTAATTATTTGAGGAATGCTCTCTTCACGACCTGTAGCCGGATTTTGGATACAAACCGACTCAAGCCCCTGATGAAGACGATTGATACAAAGAGATGCTCCCACACAAACTCGTATTCGATTCTCTTCTCCCCTTTCCAGTTTCTTAACAATATGAGGATCTGCAAAATGAGCTCGAGTCATTCCAGCTAGATCAATTAGTCCCGTGGAAATGGCATGACGAGCTGATTCTAGATCGGTAATACGCGTTGCATGGAGTACTGGAATATCAATCACTGCTTTGATGGAAGCCGCCAGAGATGTATAAGGCATAAGTGGTGTTCCTGACGGAGGTATAGCCTTCGAAAGTCCTTCTTCAGTAGCTAGTGAGGAACTCGTGACATTAATAAAGTCGAGAAAACCGGACTCTGCGAGTCGTTGTGCTATCTCAATACTTTCCTCAATACTGAGTCCGCCAATTTGTTCTTCAGCAGCAATCATTCGAATGCCAACAGCAATATCCGTGCCAATCGCATCACGGATTGATTCAAGCACTTCGAAAGTAAAACGTAAACGGTTTTCAATTGAACCTCCATATTCATCTGTTCTACGATTTACTAAAGGTGTCCAGAATTGATCTATTAAATGGCTGGTCGCACAGAGTTCAATACCGTCGAGTCCCCCGGAGCGTGCACGTTTAGCTGCATCAGCAAAATCACTTACTACGCGACGAATATCGAAAAGTTCCATTTGTTTCGGCCAAAATCGATGCATCGGTTCACGTACTGATGATGGAGATATTGTGGGTAGCCAGTCACCATCATTGGAAACGTTCCGTCGCCCCATATGGGTTATCTGGCACATAACTGCCGTTTCGTGTCGGTGGATGCGTTCGGTCATCTGAATCATCGCTTCGATAATTGCGTCGGATCCAAAGTTCAACTGCCCCCATAAGGATGGTGAGTCTGGTGAGACATTACTTGATCCACCTATCATGGTGAGTCCAATGCCGCCCTTAGCTTTTTCTTCGTGGTATGCGATGTAACGTTCATTCGGTGTTCCATCAGTGTTGTAACCCGGGGCGTGGCTACTGGAAAAAATTCGATTCCTTAGTTCCATATTGGCTAGCTTGAATGGTTCTAGTAGAGGATCTGAATGTGAGATTGAATCTTTTTTCACAGAGCTCCTAAATTTTTATGGTGTCTATTTCAATGATGATTACAACAGAAAGTTCAGACCAGCCTCTTCATTACGTTGCTCTGTGTTTGAACAGGAGCACCAAAACGTTCTGCATTTTTAGCGTTGCGTTCATGGAAGCCTGTGTCGATCATTCCTTTTGTAGTTCTTTCATCAAAATCAGTCAATGACTCATAAGCCCAAATCAATCTGATCGCTGGTCCAGTACCCCAAAAACTTGTACTAACAGTCGCAGGAGTGCCGCTAAGTTGATGCATGTAATCAACAAACTCAATTGTTGATTCAAGATTTCCTGCGATCTGTTCGACGTGGATTGTGTTAATAACATTTGCAACAATATTTGGAACATTCGACCAGTCACCCACTGTGTGAATTATGTTCCACAGAGAATCTTCAGGAAGAGAATCCACGCACATATTTACTGTCGCAGCTTTTTTCTGCATTGTTTCAGCGTCCATTTCTGGATGTATCAATGAACCAGAATAAAAACTCTCAATGTCGGGACACAGAGCCGAAACTCCAAATTCACCCAGAGTTCCTATCACAGTCTCCCAAAGTGCGTAATTGTAATCAGAAACTGAGTTTATGTACTCATGAGTATCTATTAATGCTGCACTAGCTTCACTTAAAGTTTCGGGTTTAACTCGTGTAACCCTGTTCCATAACTTCATAACAAAATCCTTTCAAAAAAATCAGAAGTTAGTTTAATTACTGGAAAGATTACTTGTTGACAAAAGATCTTTTAGTGTCGGAGATGATTGAAGACGCATAGTTTTAAGTCAACGTTAAAAATTCGCTATACGAATATTGATGACCTCTACAGAAACTACTCATCTGTCGAAATACCACACTCCAATAGCGCCTTTGTATCAACCCACTCAAGGGTCAATATATGAGTGGCTTCTAAATTTACTTGCGGAGCACATCCAGCTTCATAAGCCTCCTGCCATCGTGAAGCGCAAAGACACCAGCGGTCACCAGGATTAAGTCCCGGAAATCCGTTTCTCGGAGTAGAAAGGTCGTTCCCTGCGGCTTTAGAAAAGTCAAGAAATTCTTTTGTTGTAACCACACACACTGTATGAACACCGTGGTCATCAACACCGGTATTACAACAGCCGTCTCGATAAAAACCTGTCAATGGTTCTGCACTACAGTCAGTAAGTTCAGTTCCTAAAACATTTGTCGCCATTTAGATCTTTCTCCATTTCAATATATTTTTAAAGAATTAAGTACTTTGCTTCTCAGGACTTCAAAAACCCAGGAAACTCTCCATGTTTCCAACATAGAATGCTCCGACTGCGCTTGGCTCTACCCCTTCCATAGTCTCCTCAAACTTGCGTATCGGGTCACTTGATCCCTCAGGATGCGGGTAATCGGAGGCAAAACATAACATTTCAGGACCGAGCTGCTCTATTAGCCATCCAATCGGTTCGCCTGCGAACGGCGCAAAGCGAACCCTTTCTCGTGCTATGTCGGAAGCTCTAGAATTTCGAGGGGCAACGGAACGGGTTGAAAGTTCCACGAAGTCAAGTTTGTGTAACCATCCAGGCACCCACGACGCCCCATGCTCAAGTGAAAGACATCGCAAGCCATCATGACGTTCAAATACCTCATCGAAGATCAGCGCTGACAAGAACATTTCTGCTGAATTGTTCATCGCTACAAGACCTAGATTTGAATCAGGAGCATCACCGTCTAGAGCAGTGGAGTTGCGCCCGTTGTTCTTGAAGCTGGGAGAAACAGGATCGTAATGACCGTTCACAGCGATATGTAAAATTACCGGAACATCTCGTTCAGCGAAACGAGCCCACACTTGATCAAAGTCGGGATGTGTGAATGAACGTGCTTCGGGGTCAGCCTCGTTTGTGTCTACCATGACTGTGTAACATCCGTCGGCGAACGCTTGGTCAAGCAGGCTAGCTGCTAGATCTGGACCAAGTGATAACGGTACATAGCCACCTGCGAGTAAACGATCA
>Ga0206683_10001607_pt1 | contig 15617 bp, 21 predicted proteins | sample M280m12015metaG_FD_155483 | JGI IMG/M metagenome (GOLD analysis project Ga0206683, IMG submission 155483) | Ammonia-oxidizing marine archaeal communities from Monterey Bay, California, United States - M2 80m 12015 | ecosystem: Environmental > Aquatic > Marine > Intertidal zone | place: USA...
ACACCAAGTGCTCCGATCCACCACAGTTGAACCCCAGAACATAGGAAATCCAATTGATGCCAAAAGGCGACTCAATGAGAATGAAGATGTAGTCGAACTATTGGATTAGAGACCGCTCACTACAGCCACTAAACGAAGTCTTCCAGCCATATCTTCACTCGCTCTGGCGCCGAGGATTACCTGGCAATCATTGTCTAGAGTCGAAACAAATGCCTCAGAGACCCTGTTGAGAATTCCAAGGGTCATGTCTGGCCCCCCCTCAACTTGGATCAGGCAACCCTTGGCGCCGTCAACTGAAATCTCAGACAGGGGAGAGTTGCGAGCTATTCTTACAACCTCGTCTGGATCATCTGTAGTGCCGTTTCCAACAATGAGAGTCGCATTTCCCGGCCTTCCCACGACAGTCCTGAGATCCATCAGATCAAGATTCATCTTTCCAACTCTAGCTAGAGTCGTGACAAGACCCTCAATTAGCTCCCCAATCCATTCTGATCCTAGTTTCCAGTCAGAGTCACGATGACGGGCCTGCCATGCAAGTCTCTCGAGGCTAACGCGAATACACAAATCAGAGTTATTCTCTATGGGAGGGAGGGCTCTCTCTGCAATAGCGCATCTGAGTGGTTGTTCTGCAAACGGGATCCCGACTATGCTAATTACCAAGCTTCCCGCATCTCTCGATCTAGCGGCAATTTCTGCAGAGGCACCAGAGCCTGTGCCCCCGCCCAATGCCGTGAGGAGAATCACAAGTTCGGATTTATTTAGTAGCCCAGAGATGTTGGCAATACCTTCGTTTAACCGGTGAGCAGCGAGGTTTGGCAAAGCGGCAGCACCCCTTGCACTGCCACTTGCATCCAAGTGGAGGCAGTGTGCTTCATGATCGGAAGTAAAGGAGGACTCGTCGGCATCAACCATCAGCAGTTCAGAGAGTTGCTGGCATTTGTTGTGGGCCCCTCCGGACCATTGGCAACCTATCCCCCCGACTCCAACTATTAGAATCGAGCCTTGCTCCATGTTGCCCCGCTAACGACTGACTAGATTATTCTGTTCTAGTCATAGGTAACATAACGCCTGTATCTCCGCCTCTCGTCACGGGCCCAGGAGTTGTCAGGCTCGAGATTTAGGACCTTGTCATAGTACTCAATTGATGTTTCGAAGTCAGATAGATATCTACCATGTAGGTGACCTAGAATATTCAACACGGGGATACAATTCTTATCTTTGTCAAGCAAACCCAAAAGTATACCTTCGGCCTCATTGATCTCCATAGATTCCATTTTGTCCTCAGCTTCCTCTAGTTTGTTAATTTGGTCGGAACTGAGTTCGTATATGTTCTTCCACTGTGGCGCTCCCATGTGACTCCTCACAAACAACAAGTGTTTGGTTTTTTTTCCTAATGGGCTCTGTTATGTTCGGCCCCTAAGGGGCCGAGGTGGAACGTTAATATCCCCCTTTTTTTTCGGGTACAATATTAGCAGATGCTAGGTGAACGAAAGATGGTATCTCGACAAAAGATATTGGTCATAATACTAGTCACGGTTTTCGTTGCTGGGTCGGGTGAGGCATTGCACTCAGGAATCGGAGAAAACGCCAACGGACAGGGGGATGTTTCCTTAGCTGGTTGCACGTGTCATGCCGAAGAGCCGGACAATTCCGTAACCGTAATCTTGGATGGCATGCCTTTCCACTATTCCCCGGATACGGGATATGAAATGAAATTACAGCTAATAGGTGGCCCGGAGGCAAATCTAGAATCGTATACTGGAGGGTTCTCAATGAGGGTGAGTTTTGGGTCGCTGGGCCCGTCTGAGGGTTTCGAGACCCTAGTCCAAAACTGGGAAGATGATGCATCGACCCTAACTCACACAGATTCCGGTTCAAGTACCGCAGACAGGTCGTGGATGTTCATATGGACTAGCCCTGCAGAGGGTTCAGGGACGGTAGACTTCACAATTTCTGGAAATTCAGTAAATGGAGATATGACTCCCTCCAGCCTAGACCGCTGGAACCGTCTTACGACCAGTGTTGACGAGGGCGAGGACAATGGCCGAACAAAGACGATTTTCTCGGGTAATGGAGACATCACCCCCCCAGCCCCTATGGAAGGTCACACAGACCTCCACCACATGGGGGCAAAGCTTCTGGCCCACTGGTTAGGACTTCTGGGATTCGGAGCAGTTATGCTAGTCATCTTGTTCTGTGGCCTTTTCCTAAGATATGGATTCTCCACGCATTACAAGGGAAGAAGCAATCTGCTCAGACTAAGAATAAAGCATCTCAGGAGAGGTGATCAACTATGAAAGACGACATCGTGATGAGACTTCTTCGGCAAGTTAAGTCTGGAGAAGTGAGTGTCGAAGATGCAAGAGTGGCTCTAGAAGATGTTTCACTGACCGAAGAGTCATTCGCTGCAGCTGTTGATCACGGAGTTTTCAACGAGGTTAATCCTGGCACTATCGTCAGGGCCAGCCTCGCTCCTTCGGGAGATTCGTGGCTAATCATTCTAGTTGGGCTATGGGGGATAATGTGGACTCTCTATTGGGCCGGTGCCTTGGCTTACGGCCTGTTCAACAACTGGGATCAGCAGTTGCTCTCATTCAACCTTGCAATGACTATGCTTACTCTCATCATCATGGGGATAGTGTACTTGAAATATGTTCTACCTGATGTGGTAATTGTCAAGCATCGCAGGAACAAGTACATCACGAGCCATGATACAAATTCTTGGAAAAAATACGAGGTATGAGTATGACAAGGAAATTCAAATTACGCCCAGTTGGCTCGCAGAAGGAGGTTGTGCATGAGAAGAACGGCGCCATAGACAGGAGGGAATTCATGAGGCTGTCATTCAACACGGCTGCTGGCTTGATCACAACGGCTTCCTTGGGGAGTGTTGGATTTGCCTCATTCCTAATGGGGCAGGAAGGAAGTAGTAGTTCGGACTCATCTATCAAATTCTACGTCCCGAAGGGGTCAGACGTCTGGTATAACAACATGGACAAACAACCAATGACGATTCAGGCATTCATAGACGAATCTGCGAATTCCAACACAGGCATGGCAGGAGCTGCCGGACTGTGGTCAGGATTGCCCATCATTGCAACTTACATCCCACACGAGGAGAACAAGAACAAGCCATTAGAAGCCGACTCACCACGATTCCAGATGATGGATGGATACACCTCCGGGGGCGCTTATGTTGGATCGGGATACGAAATCGAGGAAAAGGAAGAGTACGCGTCGCTCAACATTCATAACAACATGATCATCGTGTTTGCAAGATGTCCGCACCTGTGCTGCATCCCGGGTTGGCAACTTGTCAACAATGACTTCACTGCTGATAACTGGCTACCAGGAGGGACTGACTCAAGCGGAAACAAATCTTTCTGCATTTGCCACTCCAGCAGGTACGACCACACGGTGATAGAGAAGAACACGGCGAGGAACAGGTCCAATGGGCAAGAGTTCGATTTCATTGGGGTCAAGAAGACTGGTGGACCGGCACCATATGGAATGCCATTGATTCCATTCTCGGTGAATGGCGGAACCATCGAGGCGCTTCCGGACTTCATGGACTGGTACACATTCTGCGGTTAGGTGAAAAAAATGATACAATTCTGGTTCCTGTGGATTTTCATCGCGGTCGTCATTGTTATCGTCGCATTCACCCTGAGGAGAGAACGTGACGACCTCCCAAGGAAAGACATCCTGAGAGCAGTAGAGACGAATGCGGGCAGCATGGGCCTCGCTGAGAAGCTTTTCCTCTGGGCTTTCTCATGGCTGGACACCAGATTCAGGATCCAGGACTACTGGGGGATGAGCAGGGACTCTTACTACAGCATGCACAGGCAAATGCCACTCACTCATGCTGAGAAGTACAAGCTTAGGATAATCTGGTACTGGTACCCACTCTACTGCCTGGGTGGGATTTCTTTCATCGCATTCATAATCCTCGTCATCACTGGTACGATTCTAGGATTCTACTACGTTCCCGGGGGAGACCTGAATTCGGACCCCACGCCTGCCTATGCATCGATGGAGTTCATTATGCTAGAGTTGCCTTTCGGATATATCATCAGATCGATACATCACTGGGGGACACACTTCTTCGTTGCTGCAGTCTTCCTCCACATGTGTAGGGTCTACTTCACAGGGGCTTACAGGAACCCGAGAGAGCTTAACTGGCTTATTGGGGTGGCCTTGATGTTCTTCTCGATTTTCTTCGGTTACTCGGGATACCTGCTCCCTTGGGACAGCCTAGCATTCGGTGCCGCCACAATTGGGATAAACATGGCAATGGCTACCCCGCTGGTTGGCGAGTGGGTCGCAAGTGCAATGTTCGGTGGGACCACACTTACTGGACAGACTGTGGTGAGGATGTACTTCCTCCACGTATTCGTGCTTCCGCTAATCGTGACGGTACTCATACTGACTCATCTCTTCATCGTCTGGGTACAGGGGATTGCGGAGCCGCACTGAGGTGAATCAATGGGGATGATGGAGAGATTTGGTAGGATCGCTGACACATACATCAGCGAGAAGGAGCAGTTGCTCGGAGCGGAAGAAGAGAGGAAGAGGGTATTTACTGGGCATGCATTCTGGCCCACTGAAGTTCTCAGAGATACAATTATCTTCGCAGCCATTGTGATGGTAATAGCATTCTACTCGTGGATCATCCCGCCTCCGTTGCACAATGCCGCAGACCCTTACGCACAGGCTGGTTTCGTTTTCCCTGACTGGTACGTCCTGTTCTCATACGGATACCTGAGATGGGGGGAATATCTACCCCAATTCGCCATTCCCGCTGGACCGATAGGTGCATTCTTCGGACAGCCAGTTATCTCCTGGAATGCGGGTGTCTGGGGAGCGATGATCACGGGACTACCTGTCGGGATCCTTGCACTGCCACCGTTCATCATCGGGAAGAGGGAGAAGAGGGGTGTCGAGGACCCGTGGTTCGCTACAGCTGGAGCCGTGTATCTGGCACATGTCTGGTTCATCTCAGTCTTCTCGATCAATATCTTCCTCGAGATGTATGCTAAGAATCGTACCGACTATTGTTGGTCGAGCGCTCACGGTGGGTTCAATTGCGGCACTCAAGCGCCGTGGACTGCGGACGTCTTTAATGCGGTCCCTTGGGTTCTCACTGGAGTCTTCATCTTCACGCTACTCTACTTCTCCATCAGGAAATTCATGGTCGGACCCATGGGGTCACGACTAACGCCAATTCTCGGTAGGCAGGTGGCTGTGGGATCCTTGGTCGCCACCTTACTTCTGTGCACTGTGACATGGCCGGTATATGAGAACGGTTTCTGGAACCAGCGAGGACTGGGGACGATGGGATTCTGGGAGTATCAGTATGACGCAAAACTAGTCGAGCTGGACGGGATAAGAGGGCAACCCGGTGATACCTTGATCCACACTGAAAAAGGTCCAGTGTGGGAGGAGTGGGGGGATGATTGCCTGTCGTTCGGACAGACTAGCTCGCTGGCCATCTGGGAATCCATGGAAGAGGGTACTGAGCATACCGACTGGTGCGTCCTCCCGACAATGCATTGGGTCAGCTGGGGTAATTTCCAACCGACTCGGAGCAAGATTCTGGACTTCAGCGGAGCCAATGGCCATGCAGATACACAGACCTCTAGGAACATAGGCGCCAATGACGTCATCTACCAAGGCCCTCAAGACGGCTCCCCAGTCGAGATCTCCGAGTCAATACAGTTCGAAGTCGAGGATCTGGGAGTCTCCAGCGTGCCAACCGACGTCGGCTGCAACTTCAGGACTACCGTGCGTGGTGCCGGGGTACACGCCCAGAGCCTAACTCTGACCGACGAAGCGGGGGAGACCCTATGGATGACCAGCGGTACGTCCTGTGACTCAGGGACCATATATCTCGACTCTGGGGCGTCATACACAGTGACATTCACCACTACTTCCGAAGGGGTGAACGATAGCGTCACGATGATTTCTGACTTCTCTGCCGTCGCATACCAGCCACTTCTTCTCGCCGAAGACGGCACTGCCTTAATCAGGTCCGAAGTAAGCCACAGCGACGAGGAATTGTCTGCCATGTCAATGATGAATCCGACATTCAAAAAGAATCCTAAGAGCCTAGACGCGAAGCTAATCTACTCTATGTTCATCCCTTGCTTAGGAGTAGGTGCGCTCGTTTTCGTGATGCTAAGGAGCATGGCTCGCGGCTACGAGTGGGAGATGAACAAGTGCTACGGATGCGACCTATGCGATGATGCATGCCCTGTAAGGCTGTTCAATGCGGGTGACAAGCTCAACATAATCTACAACACTTGGAACAACGAAGACGACGGAGTGCCGCTCTACTCCTGCCTGACATGCACGGCCTGCACAAATGCCTGCCCACAGCTGGTGGACTACGACTCATACATCGACATCAGGAGGAACCTCGTAGTAGGTGGACCACCCGCAACGGAGATCCCCCACACCGTCCTGCAGGCAGTACTCGCTGCAGAGGCCGAGGAGGATGCCGATGACTCATTTATCCCAGTGGAGGACTATCCACTCGACTCCAGTATTGGTTACTATCCGGGCTGCGTCGACTACATCGACCAGGAGATGGTGTTCAGCCACGTGAATAAGGGGAGCATGGATCTGGGCGATGCGACGACATCCGCATTCACGATTTTCGAGGAGATGGGGGAGGACGTCACCTACCTCGGTAGGGACTTCCTGAAGTGCTGCGGCCACGATCAAAAGTGGCAGGGGATGAATGAGGTGTTCGAGAAGCTCAAGACTTACAACCAGAAGAAGCTGGGTGAGAGCGGTATCGAGACACTCGTGACATCGTGCGCAGAGTGCTTCAGGACATTCGCCCTAGACTACGAGCTAGATGACATGAAGGTCATGCACACCACTGAGTTCCTAATCGAGAAGGGCTTCGACATGGATCTCAAGACCGATGACGAGGTTACTGTGACCTACCACGACCCATGTCGGCTCGGCAGGCAGATGAACATCTACGACGAACCACGTGATCTCGTTGGCTCCGTGGACGGAGTCAAACTCGTAGAGATGGAACACACGGGCGAGGACGCACTGTGCTGCGGTGTCTCCAGCATGATGTCCTGTAACGAGAACAGCAGGTCACTCAGGGTCCAGAGGTTCGACGAGGTTAGAGCTACGGGCGCGGACATAATGCTCACGTCGTGCCCGAAGTGCGTGGCTCACTTTGAGTGCCTGAAGTTCGAGGGGGACCCTCGGCATGACTTCGAGATTCTGGACGTAGTGAGCTTCCTGGCCAGACAGATAGAGGAGTCTCGGTGATTTCTATCATCAACACTGAGAAAGTCACCGTATGAATGCGAACAGTGCTGAGAACGATGACAGGGCCATGTTGATCACCACTCCCCATACGGTTGCCTTAGCGAACCTGTAGTCCTCGTAGCCCAGTGCAACCAAGTAGAGGAAGAACCCGATTAGACCTCCGCATGCCAGTGAAATCCAAGCTGCTGGAACGCTCAGGTAGATTGCCATCACGAGCCAGATAGAACCTCCTTGCAGGAGCCCAAGCCACACCATGGGATCTGCCCACCAGTTTGATTCTGGCATGCCCATGAAACGCGGGAACGGAGAACACCAATCAAACTCACTATGATAAGGGTCGACTCTATGGATTAGAATGGAGATAGTATGACCAAGGTTGGTGACGTCCTGAAGAGGAGGGCTGTGGAGCAGTCCAGAATCAGGGTGCAACTGAACTCCGTGAGGGCTGAGGAGGAGGTCTTGCTGAAGGGTGGAGAGGACACGGTTGCTTGGGTCAAGGAGGAGCTATGCATTGGATGTGACCAGTGCACTATAGTGTGCGAAGACGATGCAATTGAGCTCTATGACACCCCTCTAGCTAGCCCCATCATGGAAGTGGAGGTCAACAGAAAGGCAAGGATACTGAGGGATCCATGCACGGGCTGCAAGATTTGCGTCCTCGCTTGCCCGACCAATGCCATCATCATGATCGACAGGTGAGAAAATGGGGGATGACGATCCAGTTAGATTCGGGGCGGAGTTCGGGCCTCATAGGACCAAGAGGGCAAGTGGAGTTTCTCTTTCTACGTTCAAGACGCTAGTATGGGTTTCCAACCTAGGTGGACTAATCCTATTCGCAATAGGCATGGAGTTGATGATCAGAGGAACTTTCTGGTTCGGAATCGCTTGCATAGTGATTGGAATCGCAATAGCCCTATTCCCATCAAACTACGAAATCGTTGGCATGGAAGAGACGGAAGTAGAGGAATGGGGGAAGAAATAACTCCTAATTTTCAAGGTACCCTCTTCCAGAGAATGGTCTGGGATGAGATCAGAAAGATCCCATCGGGAGAGACTAGGACGTACAAGGACATAGCCGAGTCGATTGGAAATTCTAGATCTTCTAGGGCTGTGGCGAATGCCTGTGCTGCCAACCCCCAGCCAATTTCCGTACCCTGTCACAGAGTCATTCGTTCAGATGGGACGATTGGTGGGTACAGTGGGCCGGGGGGGACTTCTGGAAAATCAGCACTCCTAGCCGCAGAGAAGAGGCTCGTTGGCCCTAGAAATACTTGAAGAAAATTGCGAATGAAGCCAACGAGGCAATGGCCCAAATGAACATGTATGTGCTCTGTCCCAATGGGGATGGCCACAACTCAGGAGAAGGTGAGTCTGCTGCATTGTCAGCAGTAGTCTCTGGCGTGTTTGACTCGTGTTCCCCCATATTCTCATCGGTGGGGTCGGAAATTAGGATGTAAACATGACGGGAGTGGAATCACAAGAATGGCAGAAGTAGGACTAGTCCGACAAGCGGGAAAAGAACCATAGTTGCATTATCATCTATCAATTTGGTCGAAGGAATCTCGCCCAACACAGTTAGAGGGGCCAACAATACTGCAGCAATGATATCAGTACCAATCCAGAAATGACAACCTAGCCAGACTGAATAGGAAATAATCATGCCAGCAGTGACAGCTGCTCTGAGATCTTGCTTTGCCCTCTTGACTTCGCCCATGACAGGATCAACTAGGGTCATCCCAAGAATAATTGGAGCCCCATATATCCCGGCTTTCATCCCCTCTTTGTCCCCCTCTGGGGCGATCAGAAGTGCAAGCGCTACTGCCAATGCGCCCCATGCTAGAGCGGAAATCTGACTAGATTCGTATTCCCTTTGGCCTACTATCACAATTCCGGTCCTGAGTCGAAAGGCCTCGATAACGAGAATAAGTATGCAGATGGCACTGACGAATTCTCTGGCTTGCAGTGAGAAGTATGACGAGATACTCTCTCCGTGTACATAGTAGAGATACGGAATCGAGGCCATGGAAACATGGGTCACGCGTCTGAAAGCATGTCCACCCATGCCGCCTATTGAATGTTCGACATGATCAACGAAGAGGTCACTTGCTTGGTCAGCCATATCATTCCCTACTTTGAACTATAGATGAACTCAGGATTTGAATCGCCTCATTCACAGTTATAGAACCGATACATAGTTTGGAGATTATTTCATCTATTTCTGGGTGAGTAACTAGCAGCGAGTCCCATTCAGATATCAGCCTCTCCCTCATTATCATCTCATTTCTTTCGGACCTTGGTTCACAAGACTCAATTGTTGAAATCAATTTCTCGACCCCTTCTCCCCCTAGGGCTGAGACAAGTAGAACCTCTCGGCTGTCATCTCCAGAAAGAGCTAGTGATATTCGGATGCTCTGAGCCGACGAAACAGCCCCGGGCAAATCTGATTTGTTTACTGCAATCACGTCAGCCAGTTCTAGAATACCTGCCTTCTCTGCCTGAATGATGTCCCCCCTGTCTGGGCCGTCAACTAGGAGAATCCGATCAGCCAATGCGGCAATTCGAAACTCGGATTGGCCAGTGCCAACAGTCTCGATTACGATTCGAGTCCAGCCACAGAGAGATAGGGCCTGGCACATCGGCCAAATACGTGGAGAAATTCCCCCAGGGCTATTTCCAGAGGCTATTGACCTGACAAACACGGTTTCCCCTAAGTCAGCACCCTCCATCCTAATTCTATCAGCGAGAAACGATCCACCAGTGATTGGCGAGGTTGGATCCAGAGCCAGTACTGCTACACTCTCTCCCACGGCAACCCAATGCTTCACCATCTGCCCTATGAGTGTTGATTTACCAGCTCCAGGAGGGCCTGTGACACCCAAGGTCCAACTTGATTCAGACTGAAATTGGGGAACCTGTGGAGACTCGGCGATCGTCGTCATGAGTCTGGACAGGCTTCTTCGATCTCCCGATATTGCTAATTCTAGGAGTTCGCTGATGTTGCTCAATTCCAGTGCCACCCCAAATCGTCTCCGACACCGATTGGATGTTTGTTTTGTTTTCTGAGCAGGGCTTCATCCAAGAAACCCAAAACATCTGAAGTTTGGGTACCTGGTCCAAAAACAGCCCTCACGCCTGATTTGTAAAGAAGTTCGAGGTCACGCTCAGGGATGATCCCTCCTGCGAAAACGATGACATTCCCTAGCCCTTCCCCCCTCAAGCCATCGCAAATCTTCGGAATCAGTGTGTCATGAGCCCCAGAAAGAGTGGATAGCCCTAGAACTTCTGCGTCTTCGTCATTTACAATCCTAACAATATCGGACGATGTTTTTCTGAGTCCAGTGTAGATTACGTCGTGGCCGCCATCTCTGAGTGCTCTAGCAATGACCTTGGCCCCTCGGTCATGTCCATCTAGGCCTGGTTTAGCAATTACAACTCGCATGTTTCAATGAGTTGCAAATGGCAATATGACTTCAAGCAACCGGACAAGAAATTCTTGCTCCTCTTAGGAATGCTCATGGGCGGCCTATTCCCATCTCACCCCATGAGTGGAAACTCCGACAAGATTGATGACCTAAGACGCCGAAAGGCTAAGTCGCAATCTGGTGGGGGGCAGAAACGGATTTCTGCACAGCATGCCAAGGGAAAGATGACTGCTAGGGAACGGATAGAGGGATTGCTTGATTCCGACTCTTTCACCGAAGTGGATGCATTGGTTGAGCATCGATGTAGAGACTTCGACATGGATAGAAACGTGATTCCGGGAGATGGTGTGGTTTGTGGCCATGGCACTATCGATGGCAGGCTTGTTTACTGCTTTGCTCAGGACTTCACCGTTTACGGTGGTTCTCTTGGTGAAATGCATGGCTTGAAGATCTGCAAGATTCTAGATATGGCTGTAAAGACAGGAGCCCCAGTAATCGGATTGAATGACAGCGGTGGGGCAAGGATACAGGAAGGGGTTGCAAGCCTAGGTTCGTATGCAGAGATTTTCTTTAGGAATGTAAGGTCTAGCGGAGTCATCCCCCAGATCTCTGTAATCATGGGACCGTGTGCTGGTGGTGCCGTGTACTCCCCTGCAATCACTGATTTCGTGGTTATGGTAGAGGGTACGTCGCACATGTTCATTACTGGACCAGAAGTAATCAAGACAGTAACGAATGAGGAAGTTGGTTTTGAAGACCTGGGGGGTGCATCCACCCATGCCACGAAGTCAGGCGTAACCCACTTTACAGCAAAGGACGACAATGTTGCATTGGAGATTGTCAGGGAATTGGTTGGACTCATCCCCTCAAACAACTTACAAAAGGCGCCTATCGTAAAATGCAACGACCCACTAGGGCGAAAATGCGAAACACTCGACTCGCTAGTCCCGGAAGACCCGAGTCACCCATATGACATGTCGGATGTAATCGAAGATGTCCTTGACTCTGGAAGCTTCTTGGAGGTTCAAGATGGCTTTGCCCCAAATATCATTATTGGCCTAGGTAGACTTGGCGGCCAATCAATTGGAGTCGTGGCGAATCAACCAATGCACTTAGCAGGCTGCCTGGATATAGACGCGTCTGTGAAGGCTGCAAGGTTTGTCCGTTTCTGCGATGCCTTCAACATCCCCTTGCTGACATTTGTTGATGTCCCTGGTTTTCTTCCGGGAGCCAGTCAAGAGTGGGGTGGAATAATCAGACACGGGGCCAAACTTCTCTATGCCTTTGCGGAGGCAACCGTCCCGAAACTTACCGTCATTACGAGAAAGGCATATGGCGGGGCATATGATGTGATGTCTTCCAAACATATTCGCGGCGATTACAACATCGCTTGGCCATCTGCAGAGCTTGCAGTAATGGGGGCCAAGGGTGCCGTACACATCATTCATAGAAGGAGGATTGAGAATTCAAGAAATCCCGAACAAGAGCGAGAGAGGCTTGAAGACGACTACGAGGAGACCTTTGCTAATCCATACAAGGCAGCAGCCCTGGGATATCTGGATGATGTAGTCAGACCATCGGAAACACGAGCCGTTCTTGTGAAGGCATTAGGGGCAATTCTGGAAAAGGAAGAGCCGCGCCCGGAGAAGAAGCATGGGAATATTCCGTTGTGAGATCTATGAGTGAAGAAAAAGAGATGAGGATTGTTGCAGCCGTAATTTCATCGGTTCTACTAGAGAACGAGTTTGGCGAATCAATCAAGCCCTCGATAGGGAGGGAGGAGGGGAGTTCTTGGTCTATTTCCCATAGGAGAATGGCCCTAGGCAAGACCCCGTTGATGAAGGCAAGAACGGTTAGGAGCACAAAGAGGTGATAATTTGTCTGAAAAGAGGAAAGTCACTGTTGATGGAGAAGAGTTCGAAGTAGAAATTGAGCTCGGAAAAGGCAATTGGGAGGTTTCGATTGAAGGAAGAACATACACCGTCGAGGTAGAAGGGAGTCCAAGTAAACCCACTAAGGAAAGACGCGTGGCAAAGAGTAGCGGAAAAACAGGTTCAGGGATTGTTGCTTCTGCGATTCCGGGTAAAATTGTCGAAATATTGGCAACGGAGGGGGAAGAAATCGAGGCTGGAAGTGTCGTGATTGTCCTAGAGGCAATGAAGATGCAAAATGAGATTAAGGCCTCCATTGACGGACGTGTCAAGAAGATTATGTGCAAGACTGGAGAAAGGGTCGAGGCAAATATGCCCTTGTTGGAAATATCAAACATATTGGAAGGTGAGAAATGATGCCAATTTGTGATTTCGAAGATTGTGGAAATAAGTCGTCTCTTGTTAGCAGACTATCTCCCAAGGGATACCTCGTTTCGAGTGGAAAGAAAGCCTACTCATTCAGGGAAGCGTATGAGAGGTTCAATTATTGCAAGGGGTGTCATGACCGATTAATGGAAGAGGTGTGGTCCAGAGTGAGGAGTTCTGGAACAAAAAATGATGATCACGTAGCTCCCACCGCAGTTTAGAGCGGTATGTTCATTGAACATCTGTACAATCAAGATGCATGGCCAACTATGTTAGTCATCTAGAATGCGCATACTCAGGAAAGAGATACGACCCTGGAGAGATACATACAGTTTCCGAAATAGGGAAGCCGATAATTGTAAAGTACGATTTGAAAAGAATCGCTAAGGAAGTTGCACGTAGTTCAATAGAGGAATCCAAGGAGCCTGGATTCTGGAGATACGCCCCGTTACTTCCAGTCGGTTCGAAACGAAATAGGGTGTCACTTGGAGAAGTTGTCACCCCGCTAATCTCACTCGAGAACTCTGATTCAATATTTGGAAGGGATTCGGGATTGGTTTTTGTCAAAGACGAGTCAAGACTACCAACTGGATCGTTTAAAGCAAGAGGTTTAGGGATGGCTGTTTCTATGGCGAAAGAGTTGGGGGTGAAGCATCTAGCCATCCCCACTAACGGCAATGCTGGTTCGGCGTTGTCTGCTTATGCATCCAGGGCGGGGATTGAATGCACGGTCCTGTGTCCTGACAACACTCCAGAGATAAATGTTAGAGAGACGCAGATGCAAGGGGCAAGCACGCACATTGTGAATGGCCTAATTGGGGAATGCGGTAAGATCATCTCAGATGGAATGCAGGAAATTGACTGGTTCGCAGTTTCAACTCTCAAGGAGCCGTATAGGATTGAGGGAAAGAAGACGATGGGCCTGGAGCTTGCCGAGCAGATGGGTTGGAATCTGCCGGATGTCATTTTCTATCCAACTGGGGGTGGGACGGGGATTATTGGCATGTGGAAGTGCTTCCAGGAGTTAATTGAACTTGGGTGGATTGACTGCAAATTGCCTCGGATGGTTTCTGTACAATCAACTGGTTGTGCCCCGATTGTTAGAGCGTGGGACAATGGAGAAGATTTTGCAGAACATTGGGATGGGGCTGAGACGATTTCGTCTGGAATCAGAGTTCCTTCGGCATTGGGGGACTTCCTAATCCTGGATGCGGTAAGATCGTCAGATGGTTTCGCAATCTCGGTTACTGACGAAGAGACTCTAGAGATGCAATATGAGATTGGCCGTAGAGAAGGATTGCTTCTCTGCCCAGAAGGTGCTGCTACCGTAGCAGCATATAGGAACTCCTTGGATTCGGGCCTGGTGTCCAGTAACGATTCCGTGGTCCTCTTCAATACTGCAACTGGTCTGAAGTACCCCATGCCAGAGGTTGTTTCCAGCATAGACAAAAATAACGTGGATTACTCATACTTCTGAGTTAAATAAGCCCGAGTGCGTCTTCTATCCTATTCAACTCGGGACCAGTAGAGCCCGAGCCAACAAGTGCATGGCTGTCACTAGCACAGCAACCTGCTCCGACGAAGGGAGAACCGAATGTCACGGTCCCCACCATCACTGGGACCCCCAAAGCGAATTCGATTGCCTCTACTTCTGAAGTCTTCACATCAGGATGTGTCAGCACTCCCTTGTTATTTGCCACGATCATGCTTCCAACAGTCCTGTGTCCGGCAACCTCGGACCGGATGACCTTCACCCCCAATACCTCAGAAATAATCTCAGCTCCTGCTTCTGGGATGGTGGGGCTTACGACAGCACCGTTGTCATTGCACTCAATTAGGTTCCCTGCAGCATTAACTCCGCTCTCCATTATGACTACATCACCAAAGCTAGACAGTTCATCCAAATCCTCCTGAGTTGCTATGTCGGCTACAGCAATGCCCTTACTATTCCCACGCACCAGGCTCCCTAGTAATGCAGAACCCCCTATCGAAAGCCTATGTGCTTCCATGTCAAAAGCCGACTCAAACTCCTCTGCGATTTCTTCTTCCAGAGTTCTTGGGATGAATAGGACATCTCCGATTACACTGAGGTAAACCCCGACTTGGGAGTGGCCAAGAATGTCACCTGTGGAAATTGGCATACACTACCTCCTTGCAATGACTAGCGCCTGTGGTTAATTTGTGTTGCGGGGATAGGTGAAGAAAGAGTGGCACAGCGACGATCTTTCCCGTGGGCTTGCGCACCACAGTACCGGAATCGACGCAGGAGGGCTTGACTTCCGGGTTCGATATGGGACCGGGTAGGGCCCCTCCGCTATGGCCGTGCACAACTCTTCCTTCGAATGCGAATTGATATGCTCTTTTGGACAGAGACTCACACTAATGTGTACCTCGAAATTTAGATGCTCGGGGGGTTAGTGCAGCTGGGCTGAACACCTCGGCGAACCTCGGTGCTTACACCCGCTGTCTATCAAACTCGTCTTCTACGAGTCCCCTGAGATGCGTCGTCTTTCGGATGACTTCGAGCTTAGATGCTTTCAGCTCTTATCCACATAGGGCGTGGCTACCCAGCATTGCCCTGCCGGACAACTGGTACACTAGT
>Ga0206683_10001611_pt1 | contig 15591 bp, 14 predicted proteins | sample M280m12015metaG_FD_155483 | JGI IMG/M metagenome (GOLD analysis project Ga0206683, IMG submission 155483) | Ammonia-oxidizing marine archaeal communities from Monterey Bay, California, United States - M2 80m 12015 | ecosystem: Environmental > Aquatic > Marine > Intertidal zone | place: USA...
GATCTTGATATTGGCGACTTCGGCGATGCCTTCGTAGGCGATCCGAGTCATGTCATTGATACTGATCAGAGTTTCATCCACCGAGATCGGGGATGTCGTCAACGCACGCACCGCCTTGATATCGTCCGTGGTCTCGCAGGGTTGCTCAAAGGTCACTCCCAGATCTGCAACTGCAGTCATGACGACAGCGGCCTCGCGACGAGTCCACGACCGGTTAACATCATAGAGGATGCGTTCACCCGAAAGACGATGCTGTTCTATGTGTCGAATACGCTGAATATCAACATCGGTATCACTGCCGCCGACTTTCACTGAATGCCCGCGATAGCCCCGCTCGCGGTATTTTTCGATGAGCGCCAACATCGCTTCGGGTGATCCACTTGAGATGGACGACATAACGCGTGTCGCTGTCTCATAGCGTCCACCCAGCAAGTCTGGCAGAGAACGTTCTGCTGCCTGGCCGGTGATATCCAGGCACGCCATGTCGATAGGAGATTTAACGTAGGGATGACCGGGTAGAGCCTTATCCATCTCGTATTCAATGCGCTCAGACTGACGCGGGTCAGCACCGATCAGGGCAGGCGCGAGGGTCTCGATTCCGGCCCGTATGCCAGGTCCGTGGGCCGGGACATAGGTATGCCCCCAGGGCGTGCCCTCGCCCCAGCCCGTATAGCCATCATCGGTTTCGATCTTAACGAAGGTGGCATCCAGAACCTCGAATTTCAGCCGGCCGCCCGACAGCCAGTAAGGCTCGGACAGCGGCAAGTCCTTTTGGTATACGGAAATCTTCTCGATCTTCATGTCAGGAATCTGAATAAACAGCCAGTGGTTCTCCAAGCGTATCGTATAGCGGCATCACTCCAAGCCCTGAGGTAGTACTCGCATACAGCCTGCCGTCGCGAACTTCGGGCGGGGGTCCACCCGTGGACACGGTGTTGTAGTTATGCAGGTCCGTGGTGTTATACAACAATGACTCTGGGCACGACGCCGCAAAATGAGACACCGCAGCGGTGGTGATTTCTCCGCCCCAGGTGTCTTCACAAACGACCGACAACCCGTGCTCAACCAGGTAATCACGAACCCGGCGCGCCTTGGTGAGACCGCCAAGATTTGAGATCTTGAGACAGACCACCTCAGCTGCCTTGTCCGCCACCAGGCGCTCAGCCATCTTGAGGTCGGTAATACATTCGTCCAGCTTCATGGGAAGATCGCAGCGCGAGCGCACATGCAGACATTCTTCGTAACTACTGCAAGGTTGCTCGATCATAACGCCCGTCTCACGCACTTCCCGCACCACCTGCACAGCCTCCCGAACAGTCCAGCCGCGATTTGCATCCGCAAAAGCGCTTTCTCCGGGCTCCAGAATCGATGCCGCGGTGTGGATCCGGTCTATATCCCCTTTCCAGTCGTTACCAACTTTTATCTGAAACTGCCGGTAGCCGGCGGCCCGATGTTGGGCCATTTCCCGATTGACTTCATCCGGTGCTTTTTGGGGCACCACGCGGTACATCGGTCCGCCATCGCTCAGAACACCGCCTAGCAACACGCTGACCGGTTGCCCACAGTCCTGACCCAGAATATCCCAGCAGGCCGCATCGAGGGCGGACTTGGCATAGGAGTGACCCTTCAATGCCTCGTCCATGATTCGCTCGATGCGATGAACATGGCGGGGGTCCTGGCCGATCACAGCAGGCGCTAGACGAGCCAAAGCTGGAATAATGCCCTCTGGATACGCAGCCAGATAGTTGCCGCCGATGGGGCAGCTCTCGCCGCAACCGCTGATTCCGGAATCCGTCTCTACGACAATAATTGTGGTGAGTGCGATCCGGATTGCATGCCCGCGCCCCCAGAAATAAGTTCCGCCGACGTAGGGCAGGTCCGCCTGAAATGCCTTGACCGATGTAATCTTCATTTACACAAAAAGGCTATGAATTCACAGCCACACCTTCAGGCTGCAATCGATGCGCGTAAAGATGCCAGTAGTGCGGCAGCACTTCTTCGTACAAGTGCTTGGCATAATTTGAGGCGGTATTGATATCGGTAAATCCGGGTTCTTGCGGTGCAAGGCCGGTCGAGCCTTTCAGCTTCTCGTGCCACGAACCCCCATCGAACCAGCTGTAATCCTCGGTCAAAGAACCGGGCTCCCAGGTGAGCGCCTCGGGAACAAATTCAATGCCGACAGCGTGACAGTACACCGCTACCATAGTTTCGGGATCCCGCAGTAGGTCATCGCTATCGAGCACGGGCGGCGCCTTGCCGTCGCGGTCACAGAGTCGATCAAACAACTGGCGCTGCTCAAGAAACGCTAACTCCTTGAGGTGGACATCCGGCCAGCGTTTTTGCACGCTGGTAACCACTTTGGCGGGATCGCGAATCAAAAAGGAATGATTGAAGTAGTCAAGAAAGTCACCTGTCCAGTAGTCCTCAATGTAATGCGGAAAGTCCTTGGAAAATACCGGGCCCTTGGCTGCTGCGGATTTCATGCGGGACCAGACCACCTCAAAGGTGAGTCCCGGCTTTCTTGGGCTATCGAGGGTTAACCTCGGCCAGAGCGCTCCATCTCCTTCGTACCACCATTCACCAAAGGGTTCGTGAAAGCACTGCATATCACCGCGCTGGCGCATCATCCATTCAAAGGCCGTTGAGGTCGACCGGGGCGTTGACCATAGCACCAGAATCTTATGCATCCCTTACGCCTCCTTCAATGAAGAAAGTAGTTGGCCCTGTTGCGTTACCGGAGCAAGACCCAGGGTCTTAAACAGCCTCCAGTACAGCGCGCTGTCGTGACTGATCATCGGCTTTCCGAGCATGGCCTCTACAGCGACCTCAAGATGCACGGGCCTTTGCGCTTGACCATTGGGCCCAGAACGGAAATTACACATACCGTTGATCAGATAGGCATCAGCATGGGGCGCCTGCTCTGCCACATATTGAAAACTTTTCTGGGCAAGATCTCCATCGAAACACCAGATACAATCGTTGATCTCTTCCTGAGTATCAAACCAGCCCTGGTCATGGAAGTTGCCGGCCCAGACAACATCGAACCCCGCTTCTTTCAAAAACGCAACGGTCCCCCGCCACCAGTCACGATGATGATAGGCCGCATTCAGGGCCACCTTCTCGATGTTCTGATCCCGCAGCGCCTCCACCATGGCGTAACCCGCCATATGAAAGGGCGTGTCGTATTTCTCGCTCAGCATCTGGCAGTGCTGGCGAATGCCCTCTACTCCAAGGCCACTCGCATGAACCCAGTTCGATCCAACCTGAGCGCAGACATCAGCCCCGTTATTGGCCATGCATTGCACGAATTCCTCAAGCAGATCGAAGTTTTTTTTGCGCTGATCGAGTCGATGCGCGTAGTCGGGCACATGCAGCATGCGTCCGTGCACCCCAACTGAATCAGGCGCCATCCGCAGAAAATCCGCAGGCGCAGCATCCCAATCATACGGTGGACAGGTAAACCCCACCTGGTGAGGAAAAAGCTTGTTTCGCGGGTCAGACCAATGGGCAGGCTTGGTGTATGGGTCCATGTTTTATTGCTCTATTGCCTCGCACATCCATTGCTGCAGCGCTTTTATTGAATGCTCTGAATTGACACCACCCCCAGGATCAATCACGAGAGGACCTGGCCTGTAACCTCGACTACTAAAACCCCGCTGCTGTGATTCCACCAGATGAATATCTTCTTCCACGGTGGTCTGGCGATCCTGTAGTGCCAGTTCGTGGATAACATCTGATGCGACTCCCCCAGCTGTATACCAACCACGTGTGACGACAACTTCATCCACAGACACATTCTGCCAGTGATAGGTATTAAGAACGTTGCCGGGGTAGACCTGAAAAGAAAACGTTGGCCACAGGTACCAGGATGAGTAATCACCGGCATGCGCATTGGCCGCAAGGTCTATGGGATAGGTCATCTTTTCAAGATTCTGGCATTCGGTGGTGTGGCGAAGACAGTAACCTTGCGGCTGAATGTCATAGGTATCAGGCTTAATCACCCCTGTGGCAAAAGTCCGATGATTGATCCGGCAGTGATAACACTCCGAATAGTTCTCAACCGAGACCTTCCAGTTGCACTTTTCATTCACCAAAATCGTTTCGACAGGCTTCAGCAGATCGATATCTGGCACAAAGGCGCGCAGTTGCGCCTCTACTTGCGGGAACCAGGTTTCCATTGGCTCGGCTTCGTCATTCAGATTGACGAAAACAAAACCACAGAATTCCTGCGTCCGCACCGGAGTCAAACAGATACGCTCTCGTATCTCCGTCGGGATCACCTCGGTGTTGGGGCCACGCAGCAGATTTCCATCCAAGCCATATGACCAGGCGTGGTACGGGCAGACAATGGCCTTTTTGCAGTGACCCTGCCCCTCTACCAGTTGATGCGCCCGGTGCTGGCAGACGTTATAGAAGGTATTCAGTACGTTATTGTTATCACGAATACAGAAAAGCCCCTGCCCTGCAATTTCAAAGCTGAAATAATCCCCAGGATTAGGCGCCTGAGACACATGGCCCGCATACTGCCAGGTTCGAATGAAAAGGCCCGCGCATTCCTGCTGATAGATTGCCTCACTCGTGTAGTACGCCGGATCCAGGGTACGAACAACATCTCGCTCTTGGGTTTGCGAGCTGCTCATAACCTTACTGACTCTCCTCCAGGTAGATGCCCAGATCGTACCGACGTTGATGAAAGCGCTGAATACTGGCAATGACTGACTCATCAAGATCTGCGATCACGAACGCCATCAATGATTCCAGCAAAGCCGAAAGTGCCACAGTTGATATGAACAGCAATGGCGTATCAACCGATATTAGAAACCGATAATCCGCCCCTTTAAAAATCGGTGACGCAGGGCTATCTGATATCGCAATTATCGTGACACCCTGTGTGTGTGCTGCCTCAACTGCCTCTGCTACTTCCCGACGGTAAGGCTTGAAAGTCATGGCGAGCAGTACATCTTGCTTATCGGCACGAACCAGGCCATCCACCGGTACCGAACCTTCCTGGGGTATCGAGACAACATTGTCGATTGCCATATTGGCGAGATAAGCAAAGTTGGTGGCCACAGCATTGACGAGGCCTACACCCAGTACGTAAGTCTTGCGTGCATTCACGATCTCATCTGCTGCCGCCTTAAGATCGGCAGATTTGTTCATGGCGTAAAGTTTTTCAATGTTGGCGATGGTCGCGGCAGCGCCCTCTGCATAAATACTGTCGGGTTGGCCCCCCGACCCCAACGACTGAAGCCATTTAGCCTGGTCTCGATAATCGTACTCACCGCGCCGAATCTGCTCACGAAACGGCTTTCGAAAATTCTCGTAACCCTCAAAACCAATCCTGCGTGCCATTCGAACCAGCGAGTTGGGTTTTACCTTTGCCTTGACGGCAATCTCACGGATCGAACTCACCCCGATCTCGTTAGGATTCTCAAGAACATAGGCCGCGGTTTTCTGCAGTTCCGGTGTCAGACCCCCCAGCGCCTGGGTCAGGTGCTGCAAGACCTGTGCTGGCTGGGAAACTGCCTGGTCTGGTACACTTGTATCTTTCATAACTTAAATTGTACACTTGTACCTTTATTTATGCGATACCTGCAAAGCGCTTGATTTGGGCTGATTAGTACAGAGCCCAAATCACTGTCATTGCCTACTTTCTCCGACTATTACCCATGTACGAAAACCTATTTGAGCCAATAAGTCTCGGTCCAACCAAACTGAGAAATAGGATTTTTAACCCGCCACATGGGACAACACTGGGGGCCGGTGGTCTCGTCAGCGATGAACTCATTGCCTATCACGAGGCTCGGGCGAGAGGGGGAGTCGGGCTGATTATCCTGGAGGGTATGGCCTTTCACCCAAGCTTTGCTTTTGAATCGGCTTATCTCAATGCAGGGCGTGATGACATTATTCCCGGCATGGCAAGACTGTCTCGCGCCTGCAGTAGACATGGTACAGCTGTTTTCGGCCAGTTATTTCACGCGGGCCGGTCAGTTCGATACAGTCATGATGGATCCCGCCCATTGGTCTACTCGGCGTCCGATACCCCCGATGACCGCTATCGGGTGGTGCCGATCCCCATGCCTAACGACATGGTCTGGGAAGTGATTGAAAGTTACGCTGCGGCAGCCGCCCGTCTTGCTGAAGCCGGACTTGATGGCATCGAGATACTTGCGAGCCAGGGATATCTGATCGGCCAGTTCCTGAACCCGAATATCAACCATCGTAAGGACGAATTTGGCGGAAGCCTTCAGAACCGTATGCGCTTTTTGTCCGAATCCATTGCTAAGACAAGACATGCCATCGGCACTGAAAAAACACTGGGTGTTCGAGTTACACTGGATGAAAAGACCGACTCCGGGGTGGGAAAAGGAGAGACGATTGAAATCTGTCGGGCTCTGGAGAAAGCCGGTCACCTGGATTATTTCAGTGTAATCTCAGGATCATCCGCCTCGCCTGATGGATGGATCCATGTTTTTCCACCCATGGCTGTAGCGCCCGCTTTTGTCGCCGATGACGCCGCACAGCTTAAGTCTGTTGTTGCCAAACCAGTGCTCGTCGCCGGGCGCATCAATCAAGCCCAGACGGCGTCACAAATATTGAGCGAAGGAAAAGCAGACATGATCGGCATGGTAAGAGCCTTGATTGCTGATCCGGACTTTCCCAATAAGGTAGCCAAGAATAGGAGCGAAGATATCCGGGCTTGCATAGGCTGCAACCAGGCCTGCGTTGGCCATCGACTGACCCATCATGCCATCTCCTGTATCCAGAACCCCGTCACTGGTCGGGAACTGGACCTTAAACCCCAACCTATTCAATCCAAGCGACTAGTGTGGGTTGTTGGTGGTGGGCCAGGCGGCATGAAAGCAGCTGTCACTGCCGCCGACCAAGGGCACAAAGTGGTTCTTTATGAAAAGCAATCCAAACTCGGGGGGCAAGTCAATTTGGCCGAAAAGCTGCCTGGTCGATCTGAGTTTGGCGGTGTCACTACCAACTTGATGAATGAACTTGACCGAAGTTCTGTCGAGATCTGCTTAAGGTCTTTGGCAGATCCGGAAGCATTACACGCCATAGGGCCCGATGTCATCATCGTCAGTACGGGGGCAGTTCCCCGTCTACCTGACGTTGAGATCACTGACGTGCAATTTCTCAGCGCATGGTCCGTCATCGCCGGTCAAAAGCCTGCGGGTCAAAATGTGTTGATTGCTGACTGGAGTTCTGATTGGTCAGGACTGGGTGTTGCTCATATGCTTGCCCTAAGTGGCCACAAGGTCCGGTTGCTATCAGGAGCAAGCACCTGCGGAGAATCGATTCCGGCCATTGTGCGGGATCAATGGGTTGGTGAACTCGAAAGCCTTAATGTCGAACTAACTTGCTACGCGCGTTTTTTTGGAGCGCAAGGCCGGACTGCTTTTTTTCAACACACCATTAACGGTGAAGCGATTATTTGTGAAGATGTCGACGCGATTGTCAGTTGTTACCCACCCCAATCAAACAATGATTGCGACTGGATGAGTGACTTAATAACTCCTGATAATCCATCCCTTCAAATCAAAAAAATCGGCGATGCGTTAGCCCCGCGGACTGTTGAAGAGGCGGTCCTTGAGGGTGTTAAAGCGGCCTGGTCGATCAGGTAATTCCTTTCTTGCGACATCATCTATTATCACTAAGATACAGCTCTAAAGAGGAATTCCTTTGATCAGGGGGTGAGCTTTGAATAAAACAAAATGGCTCGATCAAGCACTGTGGCAGCGACTGAATGCGCCCACATCAGAAGGGTCAACGCTACCCAATGCCGCCTATATCGATCCCGAATTTTTTCAAGAAGAACGCGAGTGGGTGTTCAAGAAAAACTGGGTGTTTGCCGAATTCGCCCATAAGCTTGCCAAATCCGGGGCTGTCCACCCTGTGCAGGTGGCGGGACAGTCGTTGCTTCTGACCAAAGACACTGACGGCATCATCCGGGCATTTCATAATGTCTGCATTCATCGCGGCGCGGCGCTGATCAAGGAATCAAAAACCAACTGCCGTAACATCGTCTGCCCCAATCATTCATGGAGCTACAGCTTAAAAGGACAATTGCTGGCCCGGCCCCATTTTTTCGGCGGTGATCAGCATGATACACAACCGACTGATTGCGCTTCATCCAATCTTGTCGAAGTAAATTGTGATACCTGGCACGATTGGGTCTTTGTTAATCTGGATGGCAAAGCCGGGGCGTTTTCATCGCATATCGCACCGCTTCTAGAAAAATTGGAAGGCTATGATCTTGACTCTCTTCGCATGGGCGGGTCACTGAACTTTGACATCCAGGCCAACTGGAAACTCGCCGTCGAGAACTTTATCGAGCCGTATCATGTGTTTTCCTGCCATCCATGGCTGCATTCGTTTGTGACGATGGCCGAACGGGATCCGCCGACATTTGAAGACCATATCCTCTCGTGTGGCTACACATTCAAAAAAACCGATCCGGCTCGGGGCGAGGGCCTTCCTTACTTCCCGGGTCTACCCGATAGCAAGAAAAACCGCGGCGACTGGTTCGTGTTATTTCCGAATTTTGCGTTTGAGGTCTTTCCTGACCAGCTGGTGGTTTTTGTTCCTATCCCGGTAGACGCCAGTCACACCACAGAAAATATCAGTCTTTACTTTGTGGGTGATGGCGCTCACAGTGAGCAGTACCATCATGCTCGCAATGCCGTCATCAAGAACTGGCATGACTTGAATCTTGAAGACATTGGCATTCTACAAAGAATGCAGGAAGGACGGCTTTCCGATGGATTCGACGGAGGCGTTCTTTCTCCTTACTGGGATCCTGTTCAGCAGCATTTTGCCCGTCTGATTTACCAGGCGATGGTGCCGAGGAGTTCGATGGGTGGTTAGTCGTACGTTCATGGCCTGGCTGAATTTCCGATAAGCCTGAACAGGTGCCTGTTAGATGCGAATAACTAAAATTGAGGTCTGGAATTTTGAAACCCCATTTCGGGACGGACCCTACAACATGTCGCATGTCTCGCAAGACGCGATATATGGACAGATTCTATGCTTGCATACTGAACAGGGAATATCGGGCCTGGGAGAAATCGTTCCCGCCCCTTCTCTTGCAGTTGACGAACGTCTTGCGCGCTATGCAGACGAATCAACATTCCTTGCCGCCTTGGTTGGCCAATCAGAGGAAGCTCTCGGTGGGTTTATCCAACAAATACAGGCAAAAGACAAATCATGGCGTGGGATTGCCTTTGGACTTGAAACGGCTTACCTGGATCTTCTCGCACGCAGCCGTGATGTGCCATTTGCCGATATGTTGGGAGGCACACTCAACGACAACATAGAAGATTATTTTTCGATATCCGAAAGTCACAAGGACGACATCAGCCAACGGATCTTGACAGCAGGGCCAGATCGCAAGGTGATTCAACTGAAAGTTGGCGTTCACCCACTCGCACATGAATTAGAACTGATACAGGCAGCACTGGAGTTAATGAATCACTCTCAGACTTTGCTGGTAGACGCTAATGGCGGGTGGTCTTTCGAGCAAGCGAGTCAGGCTATCAGCTCTGTCGAAGATCCTCGCCTCATCTGGGAGGAACCGTGTAGCCTTTATCAACAGAATCGAAAACTGGCGCAGGAACTGGGTGCAAAAATTCTACTGGATGGCCAAACCAGTACTGACTTCGATGTGGCTAAGCAGGCCATGAATGATGGTATCGCCGCTGGTATATGTATCAAGCCGGCACTTATTGGAGGGCTCAGTATTGCTCGTGAGATTCGTGATCTTTGTGTTAAGGCCGATATGAAAATCCGTATCGATGGGCCCTGGTGTGGTGACATTGCCTGCACAGCGATACTCAATCTCGCCTTAGGAACAAGACCTGATTTATTGATTGCAGGATGTGATCTGAGGGAGCCACTCATTATTGACCCGGATCTTAAAGGGCTAACCCATCCGCGCCCTTCACAGATCGCACCCGCGCCTTCTAGGTTCAACATTGACTGGGTTCGAGAACAACTCGGCCCAGCAACAGATACCTACATTTGATCAACAATCGACTAAGGCCCTTAGCCGAAAAGCCGTTGCACCAAAGACTTCAAATGATTCAAATAACACATACTGTGATCATTGTGGCGAGAAGCACGGAAAATTAGTCCGTTGCCATTAGTAGACTGTCACATAATCAAACTGGACTCCTTATGACTGACTCAAATGTTGCGATCGGTTTTCCCGTTACCAACTGGATGCCACCGCCGTTTCCTGACAAGGAATCCCTAGAGGGGCCCTACTGCCGGCTAGAGGCGCTCGATGCAAAAAAGCATGGTCCTGAATTGTTCAAAGCCTTTGAGCAAGATGTTGAAAATCTGGACTGGGTCTATCTGCCGTACGGCCCTTTTGATTCACCAGAAACATTGCAGGAGTGGCTCCAGCAAGCTGCAGTGAAAACCGATCCGATGTTCTATACCGTCATTGACCCTCAAGGCAAAGCCATAGGAATTGCCAGTTACCTTCGTATCACCCCGGCCAGCGGCTCAATCGAAGTCGGACATATTCATTTTTCTCCCCACCTGCAAAAGACACCGGCTGCAACAGAAGCGATGTACCTGATGATGAAACATGCTTTTGAGCTGGGATACCGGCGTTATGAATGGAAGTGTGATGCCTTAAACAAACGTTCGCGGCGCGCTGCGTTGCGCTTAGGGTTATCTTTTGAGGGGATTTTCCGCCAGGCAACGGTTTATAAAGGACGCAACCGTGATACCGCATGGTATGGGGCTATCGACCGGGAATGGCCGCAACTTAAAGCGGCGTTTGAGACCTGGCTTGACCCGGCCAATTTCGATGATAATGGCATGCAGAGGAAATCACTGTCTGAACTGACCACCCCGATCCTGGTGTCCGTTGACTCATGAATCAGAAACTTCATGCAGAGGAATGGTTGCGCATCAGCAATGGTTATGATGCTGTAGCGAGTCGGTCGCGCTCTATCCACAGCGATTGTTATCTTGAGCCACAGTTTCTGCAGATCGAGCAAGAACAGGTATTCGCAAAAACCTGGCAGTTTCTTTGCCATGAAGAACAACTGCGTGAACCCGGTAGTTATGTCACTGCCGATATCCAGGGACAAAGCATCGTCGCCATGCGCGATACGCAAGGCGAACTCCGCGCTTTTTATAACGTGTGCAAACACCGCGGACATGAACTGCTGAGCGGTGCCGGCAAGGTGAAGGCAATAACCTGCCCCTACCATGCGTGGGTCTATAACCTTGATGGCAGCCTGCGACGGGCCCGACGCAGCGAATTGATTGAGGGTTTTTGTAAGGCCGACATTCACCTGGACACGATCCGCGTGGAAACTTTCTGTCATCTGGTATTCGTGAATCTCGACAACGATTCGTTATCACTGGCCGATGCCTCTGGCAACCTCGCTAACGAAATCCTCTCCTATGCGCCGGACCTGGCGGATCTGACTTTTGCCCATCGCCTGACTTACCGCATCCAGGCCAACTGGAAAACTGTGGTCGACAATTTTCTCGAGTGCTATCACTGCCCTGTTGCCCACAAGGACTTTGTCTCGCTGGTCGAGATGGATACCTACAAAGTCACAACTCATGGGATCTACTCAAGCCACATGGCGCAGGCCGGGCGTAGCGACAACCAGGCCTATAACATCTCGGACGCCAGTGTCACCGACCATGCCGTGTGGTATCTGTGGCCTAATACCACACTGATGCGATACCCCGGTCGCGGTAACTTCATGGTCTGGCGCTTCATTCCAGTCGGGCCGCAGGAAACTTACGAGGAGTTCGATTTTTTCTTTGAAACCGCTCAGCCAGAACCTGCCGAACTCGAGGCGATTGCCTTCATTGATAACGTACTGCAACCCGAAGACATTGGGCTGGTGGAGAGCGTGCAACGCGGAATGCGCACCCCAGGCTTTACCCAGGGGCGCTACCTGGTTGACCCTGATGGTTCGGGCTTGAGTGAGCATGGAGTACATCACTTCCATGGCCTGATTCTGGATGCGTACCAGGGGGCATGCCGCCTATGAATTCAAAGTCACCTGCTACGCTCAGTGGACGGGTTGCCTTGGTGACTGGCGGCGCCGGGGGAATCGGCACCGCCATCTGTGAGCGCCTGTCGGCTGAGGGTGCAACTGTCTACGCTGCAGACATCAGTGGTGATTTCAGTTCAGTACCCACAAAAGTACTGCATGCTGAGTGTGACGTCAGCTCAGAAGCAAGCGTCACCAACGTGATGCAAAAGATCAACGCCGAACAGAGCCGGCTGGATATTCTGGTGAACGCGGCAGGCATTGAGATCGAAAAAACAATTGAAGAGACGTCGCTCGAAGAGTGGAACAGAATATTCGCCATTAACGTTACCGGAACGTTTTTGACCTGCAAGCATGGTCTGGCGCTAATGCGCCAGGCGGGTGCGGGGTCGATCATTAATTTTGGCTCTTACGATGGTTTTATCGCAGACCCGGGGCTGGCTGCCTACTGCGCCACGAAAGGAGCAGTCCATGCCCTGACCCGGGCGCTGGCCTGTGATCACGGCCCCGATAACATCCGGGTAAACGCCATCTGTCCCGGGTATATCGATACCCCGATGCTGCAAAGCTTCTTTGGTTCGAGCGGTGATATCGACAGCCTGAAAAAAGAAGTCCGCCGGGTACACCCGATTGGCCGCTATGGTACGCCCGAGGATGTGGCTAACCTGGTGAACTGGCTGGCCGGCGACGAGGCGCGCTACGCGTCGGGCCAGTTATGGGTCCTCGATGGCGGACTGACGGCTCAAGCTCAACAAATGCGTCTTTAATTACCCATGAGCGGACAACTTAAAAACAAAGCCGCTGTCATCACCGGTGGTAGCCGTGGAATCGGACGATCCATCATCGAGCTCTTTGCCCGTGAAGGCGCCCAGGTACTGACCTGCAGCCGAAGCGAACCAAAAGATCCATTACCTCAAGGCATTTCGTCACTTACAGCTGATGTCAGTCGCAGCGACGAGGTAAAAAAACTGGCGGGCGAGGCCGTTAGTCGCCTCGGCAAGGTTGATATTCTTGTCAATAACGCAGGCGTGCAGGTAGAGAAAACTGTTGTCGACAGTACTGATGAGGATTTTGAAACACTGATGGGTGTAAATACGTGGGGCGTTTTTGCACTCTGCCGGGAATTTATTCCACTGATGGCCGGTAACGGCGGCGGAACCATTATTAATATCGGCTCTATCAGCGCCGATCATGCCGACCCATCGATGGCGCTGTATAACGCTTCCAAGGCCTTTGTACACGGCTTGACCCGCTCAATCGCGGTCGATCATGGTCACCAGGGTATACGCTGCAACGCAATCTGCCCTGGCTGGATCATGACCGAGATGGCCGACGCTGCCTTTGATCTTGCAGATGACCCGGATGCAGCCAAGGCTGATGCTCTAGCTCGCCACGCGGCCGGGCGTTTTGGCCAACCACAAGACATTGCTCATGCTGCCCTGTGGCTAGCCTCCGATGCCGCAAGCTTTATAACCGGGCAGACACTGACCATCGACGGCGGCTTAGTCGCGGCATCCCCCCTGCGTCCGGGGCTTTTCTAGCAGGCAACCACCTCGCTGGGCTGTACTCCCGTCACTCACGGGCGGTGCTCAGGCCAGCACTCGGTCTTGATGAATTCGGTTAGCCGGCCAAACCTTCAGTCGCCTGATGGACTCCATTGGTTAACTGCTGCCTGGGCGACGCTTTTGCCCCACTCCTGCAGAAAATGTCCGCCGTCTTTTACCTCAAACGGGTCGGGGCAGCCGCGGATGGTTTTTTGCAGACCCATCATTGCCCGTGGTGGAATCACGGGATCAGTCATGCCGATCGCCATAAAGGTTTTACCAGTCCATTGTTGTGATAACCAGTCACGAGCCTGGCGCGAGATCTCAGCGCCGGGCGCGGTTGGGTGCTCGGGTACGAGTTCAGGAAAGGCCCTAGCGCCTGCTTTGTAGGTGGCATCAGGGAAAGGCGCATCGTAAGCGGCTTTTTCGGCATCACTAAGATGCGGGCAGGCCCGACCCAGCAATCGACCGGCCGACATATCGGGATTGTCCCGACACCATTGGCGCCAGGCGAGAAAACCATCTCCTAAGGGCTTGTCCCCCGTACCCAGAACAGTATTCATCAACAGCAATCGCGAGAAGCGCAATGGGAGCTCCATCGGCAACGTCAAGCCCAGTATGCCGCCCCAATCCTGGCCAACCAGCGTGAGGTTTGTTAGCTCCAGTCGTGCAAGGAAGGCCAATAGCATATTGCGGTGAAAATCAAAGGTATACACCGCCTGATCTGTGGGCTTGTCTGAACGGCCAAAACCAAACAGGTCGGGAACGATTACGCGGGCGCCTGATTCAAGAAAAACCGGGATCATCCGGCGAAACAGAAAACCCCAGGTGGGCTGGCCATGCACGCACAAAAATGTCTGACTGGCATCGCTGGGGCCCAGATCAAGATAATGGCAGCGCAACCCTTCATAACCGGCGAGGTCATCAAGATAGTTGGGCGGGTAGGGAAAATCCGACAGATTTATAAAGCGCTCTTCCGATGTTCTCAAAATCTCTTTCAACACAGTTTGCTCCTTAGAATTTCCCATCAAGCACGTGGCTTTGAAATAAGAAACGTATGTGACCTCAGTGCGAGATGCGAGCGGCATCCCAATTCTTTCCAGACTACAATATCACCACTTAATCAAAGGAACACCTGAATGTCAAAACACAATGCCCTGACGACTTTTGGCCGGACCGGCAATCCCATGTTCCGCGGTGAGGCGTTCAAGCCGGATGCCACCTTTGCCGACTCAGGAACAGACAGCCGGATGACGCTTGCGGGAACTGTCAACAAAACGGGTATTCTGCTGGTGCTTTGCCTCATCACTGCTTCTTTTACCTGGAATATTTTTTTCCGCAGTGGTGACCCCGCCGCAGTCACCGGTCTGCTGTGGATCGGGTTGATCGGTGGCCTGGTGCTGGCTTTGATTACCATCTTCAAGCGCCAGTGGTCAGGGATCACGGCCCCGCTGTATGCATTGGCAGAAGGTCTCGCTCTAGGTGGGATTTCGGCCATGTTCGAAGCGCAGTATCCGGGTATCGTGATCCAGGCCATGGGGCTCACCTTCGGCACGCTGGGGATATTGCTGCTCGCCTACAAGAGTGGATTGATCAAACCGACCGAAAACTTCCGACTGATGATTGTTGCCGCTACTGGTGGAATCGTCGTTTTATATCTGGTCAGTTTTGTTATGGGTTTTTTCGGATCCGGCATCGGCTTTATTCACAGTAACGGTCTATTTGGTATCGGCTTCAGTCTTTTTGTGGTGGCCATCGCCGCGCTTAGTCTGGTGCTGGATTTTGACTTCATAGAGGAAGCCGCCGAGCGCGGTGCACCCAAGTACCTCGAGTGGTATGGTGCTTTCAGTTTAATGGTGACCCTGATCTGGTTGTATCTTGAGATACTTCGGCTGCTGGCCAAGCTGCGCAGCCGCAACTGATGGGCTGGAACGAGATCATATTTGGCGGCCTGATTGTCATCGGGCTTGGCGCCTTTTTCTTTTTCGGACGTTTTCGTGCCGGCA
>Ga0206683_10001613_pt1 | contig 15585 bp, 16 predicted proteins | sample M280m12015metaG_FD_155483 | JGI IMG/M metagenome (GOLD analysis project Ga0206683, IMG submission 155483) | Ammonia-oxidizing marine archaeal communities from Monterey Bay, California, United States - M2 80m 12015 | ecosystem: Environmental > Aquatic > Marine > Intertidal zone | place: USA...
TGGAAACCTTATAAGAAGAGGAAAGCCGAATAAGCCAAAGATAGGCTCATCAGCCGGAAAGATTGGTAAAACAAAGGTAAGGGGTGCTAAAAAAGTCCTGTCAGATTTGAAGATGATGATTAAAGCGTTACAGGATTTGCAGAAATACGACAAAGACTATAGAAAGAAACATGGCTTGGATAAGTTCGTTAAATCGATTAAAACTGAAGCTAATATTAATTAGAAGAGGGCATTGTTATGAGTGACGTAAGAATTACTAGTATAGACATCCCATTTGTAGACATCTTTAAGCTAACCTTTAAAGCGCTTTTCGCATCTATATTGGTTGGTATTGTTTTAGCGCTTCCATCTTTAATCCTGTTTGCGGCTTTGTTCTTGGATTAGTGCTGTTAGAATGCTTATCGGAAAGGGGCTATGGTAGGACACGGATGGTACTATTGCCCTGAAACCCCCATGTCCCCATGGCACAACTGGATAGCGCAGCCCCCTCCTAAGGGGCAGGTTGCAGGTTCGACTCCTGCTGGGGACACCATTAATGCTGGGGTGTTAAGAAAGCGGCTAAAAAATTCAGCAAAAATGATAGGACCTTTCCGCCGTTATTATACAGGATAGGGTAAGGATTGAATTTGTAGGAAAGATTCTGAGTGATCAGACAAAGCAAACTTCCAGTCTTCCTCTACTGCTTTGGTGTCAAGAATGGCCAGAACCAAGCTTGGTTCGCCAGAATCAACAGCAGAATTTCCTATAGAGAGAATTTCTGCGGGCTTAATATCGTCGGCGTTGAGCTGCAGCAGTTTAGATTCTGAATTTAATGGATTTTCACTTGCCAAAAGATATAAGCGCTTTTTAGGTTTGCCACGATAAAACATACGAGCGACAACTTCTTGGCCAGTATAACAACCCTTGTTGAAGTCTATTACACCTGAGATATCGTAGTTTAGAAGCTGAGGTGTATAGTCTTCGGATCTAGTGGTATCAATATGAACTATTCCCGCTCGAACATCTTCACGCTGCCACTGGTTTGAGACACGACTGGTTGCGGCCTGATTAGCAATTTCAGTAATCATTGCTTCGTTTTGGCACCAAAATTCGAAGCGGGCGACGGTGCCCGGCGAACGAATCAGAGTCCCGAGTTCATTGTTCACGCAATTTCCTGGATATTCGGGCAGAACGCCGAATTTTTCTTGTAGATAATTGATTGATTCAGGTCCAATTAAACCAAACACCTGCAGGACTGACTTATCGTTGCTAAGTTCGACTTTTGAGAAAACTGCATACTTTGCCAACGTCTGAATTATGACATCGGCTATTTTGCTGGTTGTGCGTAATAGACAATCATCATCAATCAAGGCAACTTGGAAATCACTTACAACGCGGCCTTTTATATTACAAAGCGCCCCGGTTAGACTTGAATTAATCTTCAGAGATTCCATATTGCAGCTTAACTGGCCCTGTAAAAACTGTTTCGAATCAGGTCCTGAAGCCCTAACGAATTGATAGTTATCCAAATTTATGACATTCATTTTACTTTAAGTTTTTCCGAGTAAATCTTTAAAATTTCCCAATTAGACTATTACAAATAAAGGGCGTTTCAGTTACTGTTTACCAACAGCTACTATAGTGACTTCGGTGGCGAATTATCATATGCAAAAACTCGATAAGCAAAAGATTTTCTGGCACAGCCGCCGTGGAATGTTGGAACTTGATCTATTGCTGGTGCCTTTTGCTCAAGAAGTTTTCAGCGATTTGCCCTACCAGGAACAACTGTTATATGAACAGCTTCTGGATGAAGAAGACCAAGATCTATTCGCGTGGCTAATGGGTACGGTCATACCTCAAGATAACAGATTCCAGCTTATCATTGCGAAAATCTTAGCGCACAATAATGGGTCAAACTAGCCTGGCTGCTCTGCCCTTAAGTGTTTTAAGTTAAATGCATTTTATCTAGGTGTCGTGTTTTGCTAGTGTTTTTTTTCTGGAGAAAGGATGGTGTCTTCAGCCTCTTCAAGAGTATTCGGGTAATCGAGATTAAAGTGCAGCCCTCGGCTTTCTTTGCGCTGCAATGCGCAATTTATAATTAGTTCCGAGACAAGGGCAAGATTTCTAAGTTCAAGATTATCGTTGGTCACGGGGTGCTTGACGTAATAGTCTCTTACTTCCTCTCTTAGCAATTTAATGCGCCGCTCGGCGCGATTGAGTCTCTTACTGTTTCGCACTATGCCAACAAAGTCCCACATAACACGGCGAATCTCGTCCCAATTATGAGAAACCAAAACTTCATCATCAGAGTCAGTGACGCGACTCTCATCCCACTCGGGCACTGCTGAAGCAAATTCGGTGGCTGTATATTTTTCTTGAATGTTGGTGGCAGCGCCAAAGGCTACAACGAAACATTCAAGTAATGAATTGCTAGCCATTCGATTGGCACCATGTAATCCACTAAAACAAGTTTCTCCAATTGCATACAAGTTTGCGATGTCAGTTTCGCCAGTGGCGTTAATTACTACACCGCCACAGGTATAGTGGGCTGCGGGCACGACTGGTATTCTTTCTTGTGTGATATCGATGCCGAATTCTAAACATCGCTGATATATTGTTGGGAAATGCTCTTTCACAAATCCTGAAGGCTGATGACTAATATTCAGGTAAACACAGTCACAACCAAGTCGCTTCATTTCGTAATCAATCGCACGAGCAACAATATCTCTTGGTGCTAATTCTTCCCTTGAATCAAATCTTGGCATAAAACGAGAGCCGTCAGGCAATTCCAACTTCGCGCCTTCTCCCCGCAATGCTTCTGTGATCAGAAATGATTTGGCGTGCGGGTGATAGAGGCAAGTTGGGTGGAATTGATTAAATTCCATATTGGCCACGCGACAACCAGCGCGCCATGCCATGGCAATGCCATCACCACTGGCGCCGTCTGGATTGGTGGTGTAAAGATACGCTTTACTGGCACCTCCGGTCGCAAGGGCAACGAATTTAGCCTTAATTGTCTCTACTTTAGCCGTCTCTTGATTTAAGACGTAGACACCCACACAGACGGGCCTAGAGCCGCCCTGAGGGGTTTGTGTCACTAGATCCACAGCAGTACACTCTTCGAGTAATTTAATGTTAGGGTGTGCTTCAGCCTTTCTCTGCAGGGTTTCAAACACTGCTTTACCTGTGGCATCCGTGGCATGAATGATGCGCCGGTGGCTGTGGCCGCCTTCCTGAGTGAGATGCAGAGAGCTCAACTCTGCCATCTCTTCTAATAACCGGGGATTCTTATCGGGTGTTGTGGGTTTAGTTGTAAACGGCACACCTTGACTCACTAACCAACTAACAGCATCCGCGCTTTTTCCCACCACTTGCTCAACGATTGCTCGGTGGCAGAGTCCTACGCCGGCTATTACTGTATCTTCTACGTGTGAATCGACACTGTCTGATTCATCAAGTACCGCAGCGATGCCCCCCTGCGCATAGAAAGTGGCTCCCTCGCGCAGATCACCTTTACTGAGCACTGTTACCCGGGCAAAGTCTGCACTGCGCAGGGCCAATGTCAATCCGGCGGCACCACTTCCAATGATCAGTAGGTCTGTCTGATTGATTAAAGGTGACAAGGTCTTATTCATTTAGCTTATTAGAAGTACTAGACTAATTGGATTAATTAAAGACAAGATTAAGGCTTTATACTGTATGGATGGTATGCAGTTTGGTTGTTAGCAGTAGTTAAAAACGATGATTTTTTATCACCAATTTCTGATTCAGTCTTGCATGATTAAAGCCTGATACGCGTTACTGTTGTGAGATAGTGACATATTTTTTTAATATCTGAGAACTTTTGCGCCGCCTAATTGTCTATTTGAGAAGATTTGCACATTTGTTCCCGGTAGTAAGTTAGACAGGCATCAGCGTTAACGGAGATGGAACGAATGGCAGAGGATACTGATCAGCGTTTAGTTGATAGGGTGTTAGCTGGGGACAAGAACGCGTTTAACATGCTCGTTCTTAGGTACCAACACCGAGTCGCTGCGCTGGTCGGCCGATTTGTACATGATGTACAGGAAGCGGAGGATGTTTGCCAAGAGGCATTTATAAAAGCCTATAGAGCTTTGCCTTTGTTTCGTGGAGACAGCGCGTTTTATACCTGGCTTTATCGAATAGCTGTAAATACTGCTAAAAATCATTTGGTATCCAGGAATAGAAGGCCGCCTGCGAGTGACTTGGATGTTGACGAAGCTGAGATCAGTGAAATAGGAACCGTGCTAAGGGAGATTGAAAACCCTGAAGGTAGTTTGGCCACGGAAAAATTAAAACAGGCTATTACCGCTGCTGTAGAAGATTTACCCGAAGATTTGCGCACAGCTTTTACTTTGCGTGAATTTTCAGGGTTAAGTTACGAAGATATTACTGAGGTTATGGATTGTCCAGTCGGGACTGTAAGGTCTCGGATTTTTAGAGCCAGGGAAGCAATCGATAAAAAGATTCGAGATTTGTTGTAATAAATAAATTTCATAGTTGCACAAAGCCGCCAATGTTTATGACAGTAGGGTGGCTGGAAAGAGGTACAGCATGAGTCAGAATGATAAGGAAACATTGTCTGCCCTGTTAGACAATGAAGCGGACGAGCTTGAATTGCGTCGATTGCTTAAATCCTATGGGGCAAATTCAGGAATAGCCGAGTCTTGGGAGCGGTATAGCTTGGTGCAAGCTTTGCTCCATGAAAATGCTGTGCCAGTAAGTGCTAATTTCAACCAAAACATTCAACAGCAAATTGCCGTGGAGGCTCCCTTAAAACGGCAGCGCTTTCCCGGTTGGCAGCAAAACCTTACGAAAATAGCGATCGCTGCTTCAGTTGCCGTGGTATTCTTGTTTACAGTTCGATCTAATCTTAATTCAGTGCCAACACCGGAACTAGCCAATCAGGATCAATTGCCTACTTTGCAGTCATCAAGTCCAGAGCCAAGCTTACTTGCGGAGAATGTCTCTTTTGAGGTTGACCCTCAAGCCCAACTGCTGTTGCAGCAATACATTAATCGAATTGAGATTGATGAGGCAGATCCGCCTCATGTGGACCACATTCAAGACTCGCCTCTGTATAGGCTGGTCAATGAGCTTCAAACTAGAGAAGAACAGCGATAACCTCTTCTAGAACCTGCACCAAGACCCCCTAATACCCTGCCACGGCAGGAATTCGCAATGATTACAGGTTGTGAGTTTAAACCTGCACTATGGTAAAGTTACGCTTCTCACTTATTCTCTTTGAAACAAGTATTAAGCTAATACAAGCAAAACAGTCAGACTGGGTACACGCGCAGGATTATTCCCAACCAAACGGAACCAACTTATGAGATTGTTGTTACAGAATCGATTTACATTCTTTCTTACACTAGCAGCTGGTGGTGCTTTTCTGCTGGGGACCACCTATTTAGGCGCAGCTGAGTTACCGAATTTTGCTGATTTGGTAGAGCAAAATGCGCCATCAATCGTTGAGATCTCGACAATTCGTTCGGTTGAGTCCCGATCACCTGTTGCGGATCAGGAATTGGAAGATTTGTTGCGCCGTCTCAACCCAGGACAAGAGCCGGATCTCGACATTGAAGGAATCCCTGAAATGCGTCAGCGCGGTGCTGTGGGTTCTGGGTTTATAATCTCTGAGGATGGTTACGTGATTACCAACAATCATGTTGTAGCTGGCGCTGACGAAATCCAAGTGCACTTAAATGATCGCAGAGTTTTCGATGCTGAGGTAATCGGTTTAGACGAGCCATCTGACTTAGCCCTTCTGAAAGTAGGCGCCGGTGATTTGCCTTTTGTAGAGTTTGGTGACTCAGATATATTGCGAGTTGGTGACTGGGTATTGGCAATAGGTTCTCCTTTTGGTTTAGAGTTTTCAGCTGCTGCTGGAATAGTTAGCGCCCAAGGTCGTTCTGTTCCCGGCCGTTCTTCTTACAATTACATGTCATTTATTCAAACTGACGTAGCGATTAATCAAGGCAACTCTGGTGGACCATTATTTAATCTCGATGGTGAAGTGGTAGGTATAAATTCACAAATACTAAGCAGTACCGGTGGATCAAATGGAATTTCCTTTTCGATTCCAAGTAATGTTGCCTTAAACGTTGTTACTCAATTGCGTGAGAATGGGCGCGTGGAACGAGGGTTGTTAGGCGTTCGCATGCGTGAAGTAGATTATGCGCTGGCTGAAATTTTCGGCATGGAAAGACCTAGGGGTGCTTTTGTTGATGAAGTACAACCGGAATCTCCAGCGGCTATAAGCGGTATACACAACGAAGACATTATTCTAGATTTCAATGATCACGAGATTGAGTACTACACAGATTTGCCTTTTTATGTTGGGCAGTACCGTCCAGGTACTAAAGCTGAAGTATTGATTTTTCGCGATGGTGAATTAATTACTCGAACAGTTGAGCTTGGCAGTTCGCCAACCAATATTATCGCTGCAGTTTCACCCGAGCCAGCACGAGATAGAGGAAACCCACTGGGCTTCAGAGTCAACGAACTCAGTGCAGAAACTAAACAGGTTACTGGTCTTTCAGGTGTAAGAATTGCTGAAATTGTAGAAGGACCTGGTCGTGAAGCAGGCTTGGTAGAAGGTGATGTAATCGTAGCCCTGAATCGGCGAGACATTGCTTCTACAGAGCAATTCGCAGAAATCGCGAATCAATTACCTGCCTCGGGATTTGTTCCAATTCGCATAATTCGCGAAGGCCAGGGCACGACGATGGCCTTGGAACTTTCTCCTTAATTAGCTTCGCTCATTCTTAGATTTTCACTAACCTTACCGGGATAGGCACGTGTCTGATTTAAGTCACATTCGAAACTTTTCTATTATTGCCCATATTGATCATGGCAAATCTACCCTTGCAGATCGTTTTATTCAGACTTGTGGTGGCTTGAGTGACCGGGAGATGGAAGAGCAGATACTTGACAGTCTCGATATTGAACGCGAGCGAGGGATAACCATCAAGGCTCAGAGTGTTACTTTGCATTACAAAGCCAAAGATGGAAAACGTTATCAACTTAATTTTATTGATACGCCAGGCCATGTCGACTTTACTTATGAGGTGTCGCGATCTCTGGCGGCTTGCGAGGGTGCGTTGTTAGTAGTGGATGCTGGGCAGGGTGTTGAAGCCCAATCTGTTGCTACTTGCTATACCGCGATTGAGCAAGGCCTCGAAGTTCTACCTGTGCTAAACAAGATGGATCTCCCACAAGCCGAACCCGATCGGGTGCGTCTAGAAATTGAGGAAATAATTGGCCTGGATGCCACTGAAGCTGTTTGCGCGAGTGCTAAAACTGGTTTGGGCGTGCATGAAATTCTGGAAGAAATTATTGCCAAAGTGCCTCCCCCGATTGGAGAAAGAAAGAATGATTTACAGGCGCTAATTATTGATTCCTGGTTTGATAATTATTTGGGCGTAGTTTCCCTTGTTAGAGTGATGGCAGGAACACTGAAAAAAGGTGACAAAATAATTACGAAATCAATTGGCAAAGCTCAAGTCGTGGACAGTGTTGGCGTATTTACCCCCAAGAGGCAAGAAATGGATTCTTTGGCTGCGGGGGAAGTGGGGTTTGTTGTCGCCGGGATTAAGGAAATTCTCGGTGCGCCCGTAGGCGACACGATTACACTTGCCAGTACAGCCAATGTTGATTCGTTAGATGGTTTTCGCAAAATTCAACCGCAGGTTTACGCCGGGTTGTTTCCAGTGTCTTCTGATGACTTTGAAAATTTTCGTGATGCTCTATCGAAACTTACCCTGAACGACGCCTCACTATATTATGAGCCAGAAAATTCAGATGCCTTGGGTTTTGGTTTTCGTTGTGGTTTCCTTGGCATGTTACACATGGAAATTATTCAAGAAAGGCTTGAAAGAGAATACAGCTTATCGCTAATCACTACCGCACCAACAGTTGTATATGAAGTAGTGCTTTCTAATGGCGAAGTGGTAAAGGTCGAGAGCCCTTCACGCTTACCGCCAGTTACAAATATTGAAGAAATGCGAGAACCTATTGTGCTAGCAAGCATTCTTGTTCCTCAGGAGCACCTGGGAAATGTTATTACTTTATGTGTTGAGAAACGTGGCGTACAAAAAGACATGCAATTTATTGGAAACCAGGTCTCTTTAAATTATGAAATCCCAATGAATGAGGTGGTATTGGATTTTTTTGATCGGCTGAAATCAGTTAGTCGTGGCTATGCCTCGTTGGACTATCATTTTATTAGATTTGAACCATCAAACTTGGTGCGTTTAGATATTCTGATTAACGGTGATAAAGTAGATGCGTTAGCATTAATTGTGTACCGCGACCATGCGCTATCAAAGGGAAGGCTACTCACTGAAAAAATGAAAGAGTTAATTCCGCGACAGCTCTACGACGTGGCTATACAAGCAGCTATCGGCGGTCAGATAATTTCTCGCCAAACCGTAAAAGCACTGAGAAAAAACGTCACAGCAAAATGCTATGGTGGAGACATTACTCGAAAGAAAAAGTTATTGGAAAAACAAAAAGCGGGCAAGAAGCGCATGAAAAAGGTAGGCAATGTAGAAGTGCCTCAAGAAGCTTTTCTTGCAGTACTTAAAGTAGACTCTTAAAGGGTTTAGATGGATATCGATTTTGCATTAGTTCTGGTTTCCCTAGTTAGTTTTTGCGGTGCGCTATGGCTACTTGATAGCCTGTTAAACAAGAATAATCGTTTGGCGGCTATTGAGGAATATCTGCGCACGCAAGCTAAAGGGCGAAGTGAAGAAGAAATTAACAAAACAGTGACTGAGTTGGGGGAAGAGCCACTTGTTATTGAGTATGCTAAATCTTTCTTCCCGGTGCTTCTTATTGTACTGGTACTAAGGTCTTTTCTCATAGAGCCATTCCAGATTCCGACAGGTTCGATGATCCCGACGCTGGAAGTTGGGGATTTTATCTTGGTGAATAAATATGCTTATGGCGTCCGCCTTCCTGTAGTCGGTACTAAGATTATGGATATAGATGATCCTAAAAGGGGTGAGGTAATGGTTTTTATTCCGCCTCATGAGAATAAGTACTACATTAAGCGAGTTATTGGTTTGCCTGGCGACACTATTCGTTACGAAGATAATAACCTCTACATCAACGGAAAATTAATCATCACAGAATTTGAGAAAGAAATTTTAATTGATACAAGTATCGGGGATCTCCCGGGCACTCTTTATAGCGAAACAATTGGTGGCATCGAGCACGCCATCCAGCTTATAGATGCACTCGGTCAACGTCGTACCCGGACCAACTGGATAATTCCTAATGGCCAATACTTTATGATGGGCGATAACCGAAACAATAGCAGTGATAGTCGCGATTGGGGCACTGTCTCTGAGGAAGATATCGTCGGCAAGGCCATCGCAATCTGGATGCACAAGGAACCTGGCCTGAACCTTCCTTCTTTCTCTAGAAATCAGTGGATTTATTAGCAGAATGGAAATTGTTGAAATTCGAATAGAGCTTGTTGCTAATTTAGATAGCATCGAGACGCTCGATGAAAAAATTTATTAGATGGCGATAGACCTCGACAAACTGCAACAACTTCTAAATCATAAGTTTTCTGATCCTGATTTAGCTAGGCTCGCATTAACCCACCGTAGTGCCAATAAATTAAATAATGAACGGCTAGAATTTCTAGGAGATTCATTATTGGGTTATATTATTGCTGAGATTCTTTTTGAAATTTTCCCCCAGGCAAGTGAAGGTGAGCTTAGCCGTTTGCGGGCGATGTTAGTGAATAAAAATACTCTTGCTGAAATTGCACGGGAGATTGATCTCAAGAATTTTATTCAACTTGGCAGTGGTGAAAAGAAAAGTGGCGGTGATAATCGAGATTCGATTCTTGCTGATGCAATTGAAGCGTTAATTGCAGCAATCTATTTGGATGGTGGTATTAATTCCTGTAAATCTTTGATCAAAGATTGGATTGCAGATCGAATCGCAACCGAATCTGTTGTGGAACAGCAAAAAGATGCGAAAACCAAGTTGCAAGAAATGATGCAGGCGCAAGGATTGAGCTTGCCAGTTTACAGTGTTTTAGAAATTTCCGGAGAAGCCCATCAACAAAACTTCCTTGTCGAATGCAGAGTGGATGTTATGGCGGAGTCGCAAAAAGGAACAGGATCGAGTAAACGTAATGCAGAGCAAGAGGCAGCTAATGGCATGCTGACTAAACTTAAGGCTTTAACTTGAGTAATACCCCATCGGAATCTAGAACTTTCTGCGGCTATATCGCTATAGTTGGGAGGCCTAATGTTGGTAAGTCAACTTTATTGAATCATCTCCTCCGTCAGAAAATTAGTATTACATCACGGAAACCCCAAACCACCCGTCACCGGATTCTTGGAATTAGTAGTGACAACCGATATCAATGTGTATTTGTTGATACACCAGGTTTGCACGCTACTGAGTATAGAAAGCTAAATCGGGTAATGAACGATACTGTGGCACAGGTAATAAAGGGTGTGGATATCGTCTTATTCTTGGTCGATAAAACTAATTTTAATGAAGCAGACGAAAAAGTATTAGAGCTTTTGCGGCATATACAGGTGCCTGTGCTGTTACTAGTCAATAAAGTAGATTTAGTTAAAGACAAAGAGTCACTGTTGCCTTTTATCGATGAAATTTCAAAAAAATTTGCATTCGCTGAAATTGTTCCTGTTTCCGCGTTAGGTGGTCACAACCTCGATAGTATCGAGAGCTTAGTGAAGGGCTATTTGCCTGAGGGCGATTTTCTTTTTCCTGAAGATCAAATAACTGATAAAAGTTCAAAATTTCTGGCGGCTGAATTAATTCGAGAAAAAGTAACCAGGCAGCTCGGTGATGAAATACCTTATGAGGTCACTGTGGAAATAGAAAACTTTAAACAAGAAGGAGTGATATTGTATATTCATGGACTAATATTGGTAGACAAGCCCGGCCAGAAGAAAATACTCGTTGGCAAAGACGGCGATCGGCTAAAGAGAATCGGCATTTCTGCGCGGGAAGACATTGAAAAGGCATTTGAAACTAAAGTCATGCTTAACCTTTGGGTAAAGGTTAAAAGCGGTTGGGCTGATGACGAGCGTGCGCTGCAAAGCCTCGGTTACTTGGATTAATCTCCTTATTATTATGAATATTCGTGTACTCCTTCAACCTGCCTATTTGCTCCATAGTTTGCCATTTCAGAATACCAGTCTTTTGGTAGATTTTTTTACGCTGGATTATGGTCGAGTACGTGCTGTTGCTAAAGGAGCGCGTCGAGAAAAATCTAAATATCGGTCACTGTTACAGTCTTTCCACCCACTGCTAATCTCATTTAGTGGTAGGGGAGAAGTAAAAACTTTAGGTGCGCTCGAACCAGGTCACGCCGCAATTCCGCTGAAAGGAGACCGTTTGTTTAGCGGGCTTTATCTTAATGAAATCTTATGCCGCCTTCTGCATAATCATGAAGAACACAAAGAGCTCTATAAGAACTATCAGGATACTTTGGTAGCGCTTCAAGGTAATACAAAAATGGAATTAGTATTGCGTAAATTTGAGCTCAATTTATTAGCGGAACTCGGCTACGCCATTAATTTGGAAGAAGATTGTCAGAGCCATCAACCAATAGACGCCTATTGCTATTATCGTTTCACTCCTGACGTTGGATTTGAATTGACAGAAAAGATTGAAGATGGAGAAAAAAATCCGCGGATTTTTCGCGGAATTGATCTTATTTCTTTGCGGAATTTGGAATGGGATGAAAAGTCTTCTGAAAAAGCAGCTAAGCGCTTATTACGCCTTGCACTTGCCACTCATTTAGGTGAAAAACCACTTAATAGCCGCTCCCTATTTACAAGTCATCGTTAGCTGTCAAAGCATGTTTTGGTAGCGGCACAAACTCAAGGTCGACTTTATAGCGCCTGCTAATCCGTGTAGAATTCAGCTTCCTCAAAGATTGCAGTTCATACATGTCTTATTTAACAATCGATAGTCTAATCGGCAATACCCCGCTAGTCCGCCTGCAGCGGCTGCCTGGGGATTGTAGAAATAATATTCTAGTGAAACTGGAAGGCAATAACCCTGCGGGTTCGGTAAAAGACAGACCTGCTCTCAGCATGATCCAACAAGCGGAATTGAGAGAAGAAATTAATCCAGGCGATAGCCTGATTGAAGCAACAAGTGGTAATACCGGAATAGCCTTGGCAATGGTAGCTGCTATCAAGGGTTACAAGATGACACTCATCATGCCTGACAATCTTAGCGATGAGCGCAAAGCGTCAATGCTTGCCTACGGCGCAGAATTAATTCTGGTAACCGAAGAGCAGGGCATGGAAGGTGCGCGAGACCTCGCGCAGAGAATGCAAGACCAGGGTAAGGGTAAAGTGTTAGACCAATTTGCTAATCAAGATAATCCAAATGCACATTACATGCGAACGGGTCCTGAAATCTGGCGCGATACCAAAGGCGAAGTTACCCACTTTATAAGTGCTATGGGGACTACTGGCACAATTATGGGAGTGTCTCGCTATCTTAAGGAACAGAACTCGGCTGTCCAGATTGTCGGTTTACAGCCTAAAGATGGTTCTCGTATTCCAGGTATCAGACGCTGGCCTCAAGATTACCTTCCAAAGGTTTTTGATCGTTCTCGCGTCGATGAAGTCATCGATATTGATCAGAAAGATGCAGAAGACACTATGCGCGCCCTGGCAGAGGAAGAAGGAATATTTTGCGGTGTTTCTTCTGGTGGTGGTGTTTATGCTGCCTTACAGTTATCTAAACAAGTCGAGAATGCGACTATCGTCGTCATAATTTGTGATCGCGGCGACCGTTATTTATCCACTGGCGTTTTTCCCTCATTTTGATGGTAAAAAAAATATCAGCTCGCTCTTTTCAACTATCTCTTCTTTTGCTTTTTTCTCATGACTACTCGTCGTCGAAAGCGGAGGAATAAACTGCCAGCACAGGCGGTAGAGCTAACTATTTCCGGAATTAGTCATGAAGGTCGAGGGGTCTCTCACATTGAGGGGAAAGTCGCCTTTGTTGACGGATCATTGCCCGACGAAATCGTCTCAGCTAACTACGTACGCAACCGCAGTCAATTCGCAGAATTTAAGACGCTGGAAGTCAAAAAACCTTCCCCGGATCGCGTGACTCCTCCTTGTGAGTACGCGGTTATATGTGGGGGGTGCTCTTTACAGCATTGGAGTAGTGATAAACAGTTGGATTTTAAACAAGGCGTATTGTTAGAACACCTCCAGCACAGCGCTCAACTTGATGCTTGCTCTTTTGAAGTGTTGCCTCAAATCAAAGCTAAAACAACCAATTATCGGCGCAAAGCGCGCCTAGCAGTTCGCAAGGTTGTCAAAAAAGATGCTGTCCTCGTTGGGTTCCGTGAAAAATACAGCAGCTTCATCACCGTTATGGACAACTGTCAAGTTCTGGTAGCCGAAGTTGGGATTCTAATCGAGCCATTAAAAACCCTCTTTTACTCCCTTGATATTGCGGATGAAATCCCACAAATAGAGGTGGCGGTAGGAGAAAGTGCGGCAGAGGAAGACGCAAGTAAATGTGTTGCGCTTGTTATCCGTCACTTAACGCCCTTAAACGAGCAAGATAAACTTATTTTAGAGAATTTTGCTGCTGAAAAAGGGATAGAGATCTATTTGCAACCAGCTGGTATTGATAGCGTAAACAAGCTTTTTCCAAAAGATGATTGCAATCGTTTGCATTACTATCTTCCTGAATTTGGCTTGGATATCACTTTTCACCCTATGGATTTCACACAGATTAATGGTGCTATTAATCGCTCTATCGTTAGTCGAGCCATACAAATGCTAGACCTTTCAGATAAAGACACTGTGCTTGATCTATTTTGTGGTTTAGGGAACTTTACTCTACCAATCGCGCTAAGAGCGGGAAAGGTTATTGGCATAGAGGGTAGCCAAGAGATGGTAGAGCGTGGAGCTGAGAACGCTCTAAACAATAACATTCCAAACACAGCATTTTATGCGGCGGACCTTACCAGCCCAATTGAAAAAGAGAATTGGTATCGAAAAGACTACTCTAAAATTTTGCTTGATCCACCTCGATCGGGAGCGATTGAAATTATTCCTCAGATCGCGAAATTAAGAGCAGCCAAAATAGTATATATTTCATGTAATCCTGCGACTCTTGCTCGCGACACAGCAGAACTTTTAAAGTATGGCTACCGATTGAATTCCGCTGGAGTAATGGATATGTTTCCTCATACCACTCATGTAGAGTCGATGGCAGAGTTTCTTCTGATCTAGAAAAATTAACGACGGGTCATCCCATGGACAAGGCAAAATTCGAAAGTCAATCTTCCATTGAAAAGCTTGTGTCGTTAATGACTATGCTTCGAGACAAAGATTTTGGCTGTCCTTGGGATCTTGATCAATCCTTTGTTTCTCTTGTTCCTTATACTTTGGAAGAAGTTTATGAAGTGGTAGATGCTATTGAAAAACAAGACATGGTGGAATTAGAAGATGAACTTGGTGATTTACTGTTTCAGGTTGTGTTTTATGCGCAGATCGCAAAAGAGCAGGGTTTTTTTAAATTTGATGATGTCGCTAATGGAATCATTAATAAACTAGTCCGGCGCCATCCTCATGTTTTTCATGAAGGCAAAGTGACAAGTTTTGGCAGGAAACCAGAGATTTCTGCAGCAGAAGTTGTGATCAACTGGGAAGCGATTAAAGATATCGAAAAAGCGGAAAAGAAATCGAAATATGATGGTGTGAATCAAAGTGAACAGCCAGCCAGTATTTTAGATGATGTTCCTCGTGCTTCACCAGCACTCGAACGAGCGATAAAACTGCAAAAGCGTGCAGCCAGGGTTGGTTTTGATTGGGATGCAATTAGTCCTGTCTTGGCTAAGCTAAAAGAAGAAGTCATTGAATTAGAAGAGGCAATCTCTAATAAAGATAGTGACGCAATGCAATCCGAACTGGGAGATGTGCTATTTGCGGCAGTAAATATTGCACGGCATACTGATATGCATCCCGAAGTAGCGCTGCGCCAAGCAAACTCTCGATTTGAAAATAGGTTTAAGTGGATAGAATCGAGCCTTGCAGAACAAGGAAAGGCGGTGAATGAAGTTGATCTAACGCAATTGAATCGATTGTGGGAGCAAGCAAAAGAAAAAGGTTTATAACTGATTTTCAAATTTCATGTGATAAGGAGTAAGTGATGAGAATCATATTGTTGGGGGCGCCAGGAGCAGGAAAAGGCACTCAAGCGCAATTTATTAGTGAGAGGTTTGGCATCCCCCAGATTTCAACAGGCGATATGTTGCGAGCGGCGGTAAAAGCAAAATCAGAACTAGGTTTGCAAGTTGAACAGGTAATGGTAAGTGGTGGCCTAGTCACTGACGAGATTATTATTGCCTTAGTAAAAGAGCGTATTAATCAAGATGATTGCGTAAACGGATTTTTGTTCGATGGTTTTCCCAGAACAATTCCGCAAGCAGAGGCAATGGTGGATGCGCTAGTAGAAATAGATGTGGTTCTTGAAATTGATGTACCGGATAACGAAATCGTAAAGCGATTAAGTGGAAGGCGAGTTCATTTAGACTCAGGACGG
>Ga0206683_10001617_pt1 | contig 15571 bp, 13 predicted proteins | sample M280m12015metaG_FD_155483 | JGI IMG/M metagenome (GOLD analysis project Ga0206683, IMG submission 155483) | Ammonia-oxidizing marine archaeal communities from Monterey Bay, California, United States - M2 80m 12015 | ecosystem: Environmental > Aquatic > Marine > Intertidal zone | place: USA...
CATCGGCATAGAAACCCTGATCAATACCAAGGAAGATCGGAGCATTCGAGCCGACATTCGGAATTCGAATACCAATAGTCAGATCCGTCTTCTCCGGAGCACCCAAATCAGGCGCCGCAGTCGTATCTGGAGCTTCTGTTGCCGCTGGTGCAGTAGTCGTAGTGGAACTTTCAGCATCACTTCCACATGAAGTTGCTAGCAGCAGCACTGCGAGCAACGGAGTTAGCCATTTGACTTTCTTCATTGAACTCCCCCTATTTTGAAATATTGATTATCGGTTCTCCGCTTACGAGATCTCACTGGGTTCACCCGGTGCTCGAATACCAGGGCACTAGTACTCGACGCGCAACATCTACGAGGAACATGCCGACGTTCGCCATGACCACAAGTAACAGGGTCAGCGCGAGGGCAGTATCCAGCTCGAACTCGTAGGCCGATCGATCAATTAGGTAGCCCAAACCCTTGCTACCGCCAATGAACTCGCCCACCACCACTCCAACCATGGCCCGAGCCACACCCATCCGAATCCCAGTGAGAATCAGTGGCACGGCGGCGGGGACCTCAACCTTGTAAAAGCACTGAAGACGACTAGCGCCATAAACCCGAGCGGCACTGAGGAGTGACCGGTCAACTGTGCGAAGCCCCTCCATCGTGTTGAGCGCAATCGGGAAAACCGCCATCAGGAAGATGATTAAGACCTTCGGACCTGACCCAAACCCCATCCAAAGAACCAGGAGCGGTTGTAGGGCTATACGTGGCAGGGAATACGCCGCCCAGAACGGCGGCCCGAGGAGGTCACCAGCCCAGCGAGAACTACTCATAACCAACCCGATGACAACACCAACGATTGTCGCTAACAGGAATCCATAGAGGGCATTTTTCATACTGAACGACCAGTGCTCTCCGAACCGTCCACTCGAAACAAGGTCGCCGAAGGCGCTCAACAGGGCCGACGGCGGTGGAAACAGTTTCGGATTCCAGATTTCCAGCCCACTTATCAAGAACTCCCATAAGAGGAGAACAAGTCCGACCTCGAGCAAGACGGCGAGGTTCCAACCAGTCGACTTGACGATTCGACGTACTGCGCGATTCTGAATGGCCGAGTGTCGACGTGCCGGATCGGCCTGGGAGTCGGTCTGGGCGGCGACCCGTGGTCCAAGGGTGCGTTCTTGCGGGCCGCGCCTGAAGCGCCGATCAACTAGCTCCACAAACTGAACGAGAGCTACAGACAACAGAACCAAAACGAGAATAACGGCGAACGTTCGCTCCGTACGAAACCGGCTCGTATAGAGAGTAATCAGTGATCCAAGCCCCTTGGAGGAACCAAGAAGTTCACCGATAAGCAGAGCGATGATGCTGGTCGGAATCGCCAGGCGCAGCCCCGCAAGAATGTAAGGACGCGTCCACGGAAGTCGAATTTTTCGAAACACTTCACTTCGGCCAGCACCAAATACCCTTGCCGCTCGAATTAGCTCACCATCAACCTCTCTAGCCCCGGCTGCGGTATTCAGGGCTATCGGGAAGAACGTCCCGAGAATCACAAGAAACACAATCGGCCGATCACCGAACCCAAACCAGACGGCTGTCATGGGACGAAGAGCAATAAGTGGTGTCGCCCACAGAGACCATACGATGGGTGCACCCAGTCGATAAGTCATGTTCGACGTACCCATGACGACACCAAAGGCAACCCCAGTCACTGCACCGATGAGATACCCCTTGCCCCATACGGTGATGCTGAAGCGGAGATTCTTGGTCAAGACGCCTTCGTCCCAAATATCCCCGAGCGCACCGAGAACTTCTCCGGGTGGCGGGTAAAAGAGTGGGTTAACCCATTCGAAGGTCACCACCGCCACATACCAAAAGGCAAGCAAAGCAAAGATCTCAACTACGACTATGGCTGGTCGCCTAAATGGGCTGCGAGGTCGCGGCCCATTCACCAGCGCCCGACTCCGGAAGCGCTGAGAGCTACCTGCTGCAGCGGTAGCCGTGTCAGCCACGGTCTCCCCTTACCGAGGCAGTGGCCTCGTCCTTGAGCAGCGTCCATATGTAATGGCGCAATTCTCCAAAGGTTGGGTCACCTTGCACGTGTTCTCCATGCCGCGGTCGATCTAGACCTACCGGGATGATCTCTCGCACCGATCCTGGATTCGATTGGAAAACAACTACTCGATCACCCAGCAGTATCGCCTCGTCGATGCTGTGCGTAATGAACACGACGGTCTTGCCGGTTTCGCCAATAATCCGTTCAAGTTCTGCTCGCATCACCTCTCGGGTTAATGCGTCGACAGCGCCCAATGGCTCATCCATTAGGAGAATCTGTGGATCAGATACGAGGGCTCTCGCCAATCCGACTCTTTGCTGCATCCCACCGGACAACTCATGCGGATACGAGTTACGGAAATCCTGGAGCCCCACCAACTCGATCGTTTCCTCAATGGCATTTGTGCTGGTGGGTAGTTTGGGTTTGGCCATTTCGATACCGAAACGAACGTTGTCGTAGACCGTCCTCCACGGCAGAAGCGCATAGTTCTGGAACACGACCGCCCGGTCTGGCCCAGGACCCCGAACAGGCATCCCGTCAACGGCAACTCTCCCGGCCGATGGATGGACAAGTCCGGCAATGACGTTCAGGACAGTTGTCTTGCCACACCCGCTAGGTCCTAGGACGGTCAGAAATTCTCCGGTGTTAACCGAAAACGAAACGCCCTCGACTGCGACCAACTCCCGGTCATCCCGCTCCAGGTAATAGGTCACCTTGAGGTCTTCGACCTCTATCAGGGACGAACTCCCTGCGCCGCTCTCGCGGTCAATGTTGCCCCCCGCCGATTCCATCTAGGTGCCCGCCCCCGCTGACTTTGGTAAGGCGTTTCGTTGCCTGACTGAAGCAGGGACCTGGTCGAGGTGTGCTTCCACAAGGTGGTCTCTGACGACCTCTCTGGCCGCTTCGCCATCCCGATTCTCTATGCATGTGCGGAGCGCCTGATGCGCATGAATGCATCCGTCATCGTGTCGCAACACGTGAAACCGCGACACGTGATCACGAAGTTGGAGAATCGTTTCTGTGATCCGAGGTCGACCACTCATTGAATAAAGCTCTTGGTAGAAGTCTCGGCGAGCGCCCATTGCGTGAAGGGGCTCCGCGCCATCTGTTTCGTCCATGGCCACTAGCAACTTGATCAGGCGGCCTGCTTCTTCGTTAGAAAGTCTTCCTACCGCCGCTTCAGCACAGGTCGGCTCAAGAAGAATCCGCATCTGGAAGATCTCGTCGAGCTCCTCCAAACTGACCCCAGCTACACGAGCGCCGCGCCGATCGTCCATGATTACCAGTCCCTCCACTTCAAGGCGCCGAAGCGCATCCCGAAGTGGAATCCTGCTCACACCCAACTGTTCGGCAATCTCGGCCTGCGGCAACTTCTGGCCGGGCTTCAATTGACCAATCAGAATGGCTGACCGGAGTGTGTCGGTAACCGCCTCACTAATGCTTGTCGGCGCCTCCATATAGAGGCCTTCGACCTCAGAAGGCCCATCCTGATCGGTCATAGGTATCCCTTTCCCATTTCGTAGTATTGCGTATACCGTATGCCTGCACAAGGTTTTGTTACGCCTGCGTACAGCCCGCGGACCTGTCATCCGGAACTCAGACTGGATCAATTAGCCTCTGAATCCAAGGCCGGTGGATGGACATACTCAAAATCCACCGGTCTCATCTCGACAACCAATTCTCCGTCAACGATCTGAACAGTCGAGTACGCGAGATCTTCGTCGATGGCAGCAGCAGTCGAATCAGTCCGCCAATGGACACCGAGTGATCTTGGTCTAGCAAGCGCCGACTCAACCAGGAACAGAGAAGATACGAGAAGATTTCTGAGGTCGAGTATTTCCAGAGACGGCGAAGTTCCCGGCCAAGCCGTTAACGGCAGTACGGCGTCGCTCATTTCCATGATTCTGGAGCGGGCTTCCTCCAGGCTCTCCGCAGTCCTTACTGGGCCAGCGTGATGCCACATCAAACTTCGCAGGTTCCTCAGTGCACCCACTGGATCAATGGCTGCAGCCGGTTTCGTCGCTGCCGCCACGGGGTCAGGCGACCTTCGACCTTTCGCATCTGCCATTTCGGCCGCAGCCTGACCTGCCCTGGTGCCAAGCACCAACGCCTCTGCCATTCCATTTCCTCCGGTCCACGCCGCTCCGTGGACCCCACCAGCATCCTCCCCCGCAGCGAACAGACCCGACACGTTGGTCGCACCATTCTCATCAATCACGACACCACCGATCTGGTAGTGGGCCACCGGGCTGATCTCAATGATGTCCACCCTCGGATCTAATCCTGCATCACGTATGCGCCGGAATGGGACGGCGGCATCAGACTCAAGTTCCTCGAGTGGAAGATGGCGGAGATCTAGCCCCACCCCCCCAGCAGCGCGTGCTCGACCCTCGGCGATCTCAATCCAACACGCCCGCACGACCGTTTCGAGATCAGCAGACTCCATTAATTCAGGAGCCGTGGCTGCAAGAAACCGGTCTCCTTCAGAATTTCGAAGTCGCGCACCAGCCAGCCGGAATGACTCTTCAAGAAGTTGGAGAGGTTCACCAACCTCCAGTGCCGAATCCAAGAGTCCGACAGAAAGAAACTGCATCATCTCCATGTCTCGGCATTCGGCACCTGCGCGAGCACAGAGCGCCAAACCGTCGCCGACCTTTCCACGGACTGCGGACGTCCGCTCAAAGGCATTTGGTGCTCCACCCGTTGCCACCACCACTGTTGCCGCCGAAACGACGATTTCCTGGCCACTCTCGAGGTCGACGACCATGAGCCCAGCCAACACACCGTCAGGACCTAGGAGAACTTCTGTTCCTCGGTATGGCCAAATCATCTCCACACCATGGGCTTGGGCTAAATGAAGCAGGTTGTCAAGAATCATTCGCCCGGTGTTGTAACCAAGGTGCAACTTACGAGGGTGCGTTTGAACGCCGAACGGGCGCTGGTCGTAGGAGCCGTCTAGACGTCTGGCAAAGCCGTTATCAGACGCCGCCTCGAGCTCAGCCACCATGCCGGGGGCCCCATGGGCGACCCTCCAGGCGAGCCGCTGGTTATTTAAATAACAACCTCGACTGACCATGTCCCTGAAGTGGGCTGCCGGTGAGTCTGGTTCAGCAAGAGCGGCATTCAGGCCTTGAACCATCGGAGAACATCCTGAGAAACCCGGCTGTGCCGAAGTGACGACTACGACTCGCGCTCCAGGCGCCTGACGTTTGGCACCAATTGCTGCTGCCAATCCTGCAGCTCCTGCGCCCAATACGGCGACGTCGGTTTCAATCTTTCCTTGCATCCCGACCCATCGCGAAGTTTTTGGCCCGATAGCACCCAGTTTTGCCCCTAAACACTCTCAAAAAACCTTTCGGGTGCCTCCAAGAGGTCCCGAAGCCCCTTGAGAAACACGGCTGCCTCAGCGCCATCGACTGCTCGGTGATCTGCGCTCAGAGTCGCCGTCATGACGTGTCTTATCGCTGCATCACCTCCACTGACAACTACTCGTTCACCGATATGACCCGTGGCGAGAATCCCAACCTGTGGCGGGTTGATGATGGCTGTAAACGACGCCACGTCGTACATCCCCAGATTGCTCAGAGTGAAAGTCGACCCAGCCAGCTCGCGCCCTTTGAGTCGTCCGGACCTAGCCCGATGGACCAGGTCGGTCAAGGCAAGATTGGTCTCTTCAAGTCCCCTATTGCCGCAGTCCAGGAGGGCTGGTGCTACCAAACCTGCATCAGTCGCAACCGCTACCCCAACTGAAATATCTTCCTGCGGAGTCGGCACTCCATCGACCATCAGCGAGTTAAACATCGAGTGCTCTGCTAGTGCCTCGGCAAGGACAGTGACCATAAGTGCCGTCGCTGAGATTCGCTGCTCTCGACTTTGGTTGGCCACTCGAAGCAGTCCAACCGCCTCCTCCATGTCAATTTCCATAGTGACATAGAAATGCGGCGCATCTCGCTTACTTTCCGTCATGAGCCGAGCAACGGCCTGACGCAAACGACTCATCCCTACTGCTCCAGATAGCCGAGAGGTGCACCTACCAGGACTTCATCGCCAGGGACGCTGACGACCTCAACGAGTACCCCTGCATCTAGTGCCTCCATCTCCACCTCGGCCTTCTCCGTCTCAACGATGACGACCGGATCGCCCTTGGCGACACGGGCACCAACCTCAACAAGCCATTCGATGATGACGGCACCCTCCATCTCATAGGCCAACGACTGCATCTCAATAGGGATTCGCAACGCAATCTCCTCTCAGGTTCCCGGCCGACAAACTTCTAAAACGACTTTCCCGATCCGGTTTCGATCACCGAGTAGGTCAAAGGCGCTACGAAACTCCGCAAACGGCACTAGACGATCCACCGGTGCGACCACCTCTTGCTTGGCAAGTAAGGCCAGCGCATCGACGAAAGCAGCTCTAGTAGAAGCCGCACTTCCCATCACTGTCACTCTTGCACGGAATAGCCAGAACAGGTCAAGAGGGATTTGGCCGCCTACATGGCCCCCGCAGCCGACCACCCGACCACGTTTGGCCGCTACCGAAGACAACTGGCTCCAGAGATCTGCTGAACCCGTGGTCTCGATGCAAACATCAACTCCGTCTTGCGAGAACTCACGTATCTCCCCAGCAAACTGGGGCGATGTGCCGTAGTCGATCACGAGGTCTGCGCCAAGAGTTAGACACCAGCCGGCACGATCACTCGAACCAGCAGCAGCGATGACTCGGGCACCAAAATGCTTGGCCAGTTGGACTGCGGCGGCCCCTACCGCTCCGGCCGCCCCCGTAACAAGGACGGTCTCACCCTCGCAGACCTGCGCCCGTTCCCGAAGCATCTGGAGCGCTACCGGAAATGAATGTGAAAACGCCGATGCCTCGGAGAACGCAAGGTCGTCGGGAATGGAATAGACGTTTGACTCGGGAATAGCAATGAACTCAGCGAAGCCGCCCTGCCGGTGGATCCCAACGAAGACCAATTCGTCGCACGAGTCGTCTTTGCCGTCAACACACCAACGACAGGAACCACAGGGCACAACGGGCCGGACAACGACCCGCTCCCCGACCTGATGGGCGATGACACCTGCTCCAACATCAACCACTATCCCAGCCGGATCGATACCCAGAATCTGTCCAGGCTGGACGCTCCGAGCGAGACCCTCGCCTCTCATCGTCGCTAGGTCAATATGGTTCACACCAACGGTTTCAACCTTGACCAGTACCTCTAGTGGCCCAAGGTCCGGACAGGGCACCTCACCCTTCGTAAGAACCTCTGGCCCACCGAAACCACCCATTGTGATGGCCTGCATTTCAGTTCACCGGCCCTCCACAACAGAACGCGCTGCTTCAACGATTTTGTCCACGGTTGGCTCCACGAACTCTTCCATCGGCGCGCTGAACGGAACTGGAACATCGAGGGTGGCTAGACGCCGGACCGGAGCGCGGAGATCACCATGTGCATGTTCCGCGACGATCGCTGTGATCTCTGAACTAACCCCGCAACGCAGATGACACTCATCAACCACTAGAAGATGGCCTGTCTTCGCCACCGATTGTAGAATCGCCTCCTCATCAAGGGGGACAAGAGTCCGCGGGTCCACTACCTCGACGCTGATCCCCTCGGCAGCCAACAGTTCAGCCGCCTCCAACGAACGGCACACCATCCATGAGGAAGCGAAGACCGTCAGGTCGCTTCCCTCACGACGAATGGAGGCCTGCCCAAAGGGGATCGGATCAATGTCATCGGGCACCTCGCCCTCTGTGTCAAACAACCGAACATGATCAACCCAGATGGTGGGATTATTCGAAGCCACCGCTGTCTGGACAAGTCCGATCAAGTCTGCTGGATGGGAAGGGGTAATAATTTCGAGACCTGGTGTGTTCCACATCATTGCCTGCGGACTATGGGAGTGCTGAGCGGCACCCCCACCACGAACCCCATGGTTGTAATGGATCACCATTGGAACCGAAGTCTGGCCACCTGACATGTAATGGATGTTCGCCGCCTCATTGAGGATCTGAGCAAACGCTTGAAAAGTGAAACTTGCCGTAGCGCAATCGACAATTGGCCGAAGCCCAGCAATCGCAGCACCGATCCCGGCTCCCACGTAGCCGAGTTCAGCTATTGGCGGGAAGTAGACGCGATCGGGATGCTGTTGGTATAGATCGCCGACCATTGTCCGGTGCGGCGTCAAACCAAGAAAATACTGACCCATGAGGTGAACTCGCTCGTCATCTTCTATTGATCGTCGTAAGGCTTCGACGACGGCCTCGGCGTAGAGCATCCTGCGCAACAGTCAGCCTTGATGAGGAGCGAAGACGTGTTCGAGCGCCTCTTCCGGACTCGGATAGGGGCTATCAAGCGCAAAGACCAGGCCTTCTCGAACTCTTGCACTGGTCTCTCTATCCAGCTCTAGAACAACTTCTTTGGAAATCTGTCCGCCACTCATCAATTCTCGTACGAATCGAAGTACTCCGTCCTGCTCCTGATGCCACTTTTTGTGCTCTTCTGGGATAATTGAGTTGTCCCAAGCCATTGAGAGGTTGGTCTTTCCGGTGGCCAACTCCGGCCAGATCGGACGATTTCCCGGCCACCGAACCGTCCGCGCCTCGATAAAGGTCGGCCCATCACCGGCACGTGCCCGTTGCACAGCCTTAGTCATTGTCTGGTGCACGGAACGTGTATCAAGTCCGTCAATTGCGACGCTCTCAATGCCAAACACCGAAGCAAGGTCGGTCAGGTCGCTTGCTGCCATCGTCGATGACGGGTACTCCCCCGCACGCTGCCCCAATGCCTCAAGACTGTTGTTCTCGCAAAGAAATACGACTGGTAGTTGCTCCATAGCCGCAATGTTGGCTGACTCATGCCAGGCCCCTTCTTCGAGAGCACCATCACCCATGAGACATACCGAGACCCTGTCCGAACCAAGCCTCTGAAAACCTAAGGCAGCACCGACCGCTGGCGGGATGCATCCACCGGTAGCCGACGAAGTAGTCGGAAAACCGTGCTTAGCGGACGCAAGGTGGAGTGTTCCACCTTTCCCTCGGCAATAGCCGGTCACACGACCAAGGATCTCGGCATACATCGGTCCCGGCTCAGCTCCCCGTGCGATTAGGTGCCCATGATTTCGGTGGTTTGTGAATGACAGGTCACCGCCTTCAAGCAGCGCAAGCGCCGGAATGCCAGTTGTTTCCTGGCCGACGTAGACATGAAAATGGCCAATATCGCGTTCCTGAGCTAGGTCGATCAGTTGCTCTTCAAACCGACGAGCAACAAGCATCCGCTCAAGAAGTGCCACCAATACCTCGGCACCTAGATCAGGAAGCATGAGTCGGGCGTCCCTAGCGATCGTCGAGGGTCTTGTGGACCGCTACGACGACATCGTCAACGCTCGGAGCGTAGAACTGCTCCAGAAACGGGCTGGCCGGAACCGGGGCGAACGGGGCACCAACTCTGACGGCCGAAGTTGCAAATACTTCAAAAGCTCTAGCGCTCAACCCAGCCACTAACTCGGCGCCAAGGCCGCCAGTAACTGCCGCTTCGTGGACTACCACAAGGCGACGTGTACGCCTAACGGAATCCTCAATGGTCTCCCAGTCGATCGGCGCCACCGACCGGAGATCAACCAACTCGACGTCAATACCCTCCGTAGCAAGCTTCTCAGATGCCGTGAGTGCGATATTCACCATCCGAGAGACCGCTACCACAGTCACGTCTGAACCAGGCCTCACGACAGCCGCCGCACCGATCCGAGTAGGGGAACCACCCGGGACAAACGACCCCTTGCTCCAATAAAGGCCTCGGTGTTCAAGGTAAATCACTGGGTCATCGTCGCGAATTGCAGCAGCCAATAGACCTCCGGCATCCGCAACCGACGAAGGTGCAACAACCTTTAGTCCGGGCACGTGCAGAAACCAGGATTCCAAGCTCTGTGAATGCTGGGCGCCATAGCCCCCACCGACCCCGCCCTGAACACGAATCGTCATCGGAACCGACAACTTTCCGTCGGTCATGTATCGGAACTTGGCAGCATGATTAACCAACTGATCCATGGCGAGCGTCACGAAATCAGCAAACATGACCTCGACGACCGGCCGGCAACCTGAAAGAGCCGCCCCCACCGCGAGGCCCATCACAGCCCCCTCGCTAATGGGCGTATCGATAACCCTTCTCGGGCCAAAGGACTCAGAAAGCCCAGCCGTTGCGCCAAATGGGCCACCGTACGAAACGTCCTCGCCGAGAATCAGAACGTCAGGATCTCTATCCAACTCGTGTCGCAGAACCGAAGAGATGGCGTCGATGTAACGGACCGTCTCCGTCACCACGATGCCACCACGTTGGTTGCAAGGTTTTCCCTATCAGGCCACGGGGCAGTAAGCGCTTCGTCAGCTGCTTCATCAACTTCAACCCGGATCCGAGCCTCTATCTCTTCAGGCTCGGTACTTCCGGCATGACCCTGAAGCGATCGAACGAAGCGACTAATCGGGTCCTTTTCCTCATCTCGTGCATGACTCCCGCGCTTGAGCGTCGGATCTCCCTCATAGTGCCCACGGAACCTGTGGGTCAGGCATTCCAGAAAACTTGGGCCACCACCCCCTCTCGCCCGATCCACGGCAGTGACAGCTGCCGCCCGAACCAGAGCCAGATCGTTCCCATCGATGGTCTCCGAGGGGATTCCATAGGTATCCGCGTGGTCAGCAAGCCGCCTAACCACCGTGTGAGCGGATAGGGGCGAGAACTCCGCGAAGCCATTGTTCTCACAAATCAACACGACCGGCAGTTTCCAGAGACTCGCGAGATTCAGGCATTCGTGAAATAAACCTGTCTGGACAGCACCATCGCCGAAGAACGCCACAGAGACCTCTTGCTTCCCCCGGATGCTCGAAGAAAGTGCAGCCCCCAGGGCAAGTGGGATATTGCCTGCAACAACACCGGTGGCAGTAACAAAACCCACCTCTGGTACCGCTAGATGCATCGAGCCTCCTTTGCCACCGCAGTATCCGGTGCCCCTGCCTGCTAGTTCGGCGAACAACTTTCCAATCTCAGCTCCTTTCGCGATGGCATGAGCATGAGGACGATGGCCGCTGAAGACTGTGTCCAGGGGATTCAATGCTCCACAAACACCCACCGCCGTTGCCTCCTGGCCAATCGCCAGATGGAGGAGGCCACTGATCTTCCCCCGTGCGAACAACTCAGATGCCTTCTCTTCAAATGCGCGAATACGCCACATCAACTCGAGATCTTCGGCATCCGACTGAGCCAACGCCGCAACAACCATTAGTCGCTACTCCGAAGCTCTTTCGTTCGATCTTCGTCAATCGTGGATGTCGCCTCATCAACCACAACCCCGTAGACGTTCGCAGCGGCCTCAACGGTCACGTATCCGTCGATCACGTCCTTCAACACGGCCTGAGAGTCACGCTGAAACGGCTCACCGACGCCGCCGCCGCCGCCGCTAACTTTTCCGAGGATCTCACCTGTCTTGACCTCAATCATGCGGTGCGTCCGAACAGTTTCAATCTCGTCCCCGCGGCGGATGTACATCTTGGAAAGAGGTCCGGGATCACCACCAGCAGCACCCGCAGGTTGGGTCAGGTCTCCGTCAGAACTCCCAGTTGCGATCCGGGCGTCACCACCGAGGTTTCGAACCTCCCAGACCATGCCAGAACCACCTCGCCACCTTCCCGCGCCAGAAAGGTCTGATGTGAAGTGGTAGCGCTCCGTCCTCCATGGGTACCGGATCTCTATCTCTTCAACACTGCCGCGCTGGATTGAGCCAAGGCCGGACATGCCCATGGCACCCTCAAAGCCGTCGAATCCCCAAACTGCTCCGGCGCCACCATCGGCATCGGTCGTAGTCTGCGTGTAGCGCTCACCACTGCGCGAGTCGAGCGCGGCGATGTAGTGGCCCCGCCGCCGACCCCAAGCCGCTACTGCTTTCTCAGGCATAGCCTGAGAAAGTGCCGCCACCGTCGCCTCGAGCACTTGGGTCCCCACATTTACTGGAGAACCACCGACCGTCGCCGGGTACTGCGCATTGCAAACGGAGCCCTCGGGAGCAATGAGGGTGATAGGGCGCATGCTTCCTGCATTGTGGAACGGTGAGTATTCAGGATCAAAAAACAAGAAGCTTCCGGCGACGGCCCGACTGTATGTAGAAGCGAGAACGCAGTTGACGAATCCAGTGCGCTGATCGTCGCTTTCTGTGAAATCGAGGGTCATCTCGTCACCCGCAATGGTTGCTTCACAACGGACCCAAACTTGCTCGTCCAAGGTCGTACCGTCATCGTCGGTTGCTGACTCACCGAAGTAGGTGCCGTCCGGGATCTCCGTGATCGTGGCCCGAACGTTCGTCTCCATCCGATCCAGCATCTCCTCAACACAGTTGAGTACCGATTCTTTGCCGTACTTGTCGAGCAGCGAGTGGATGCGCTTCTCTCCAACGGCTAGGCCAGCCATCAACGCGTAGTTATCGATCTTGACGCCTTCGGGAAAGCGCACGTTGTTCCAGATCAGCTCCAGCACGTCTGACCGCTCAACGCCCCGGTCGTAGATCTTGATTGGTGGGATCATCAGGCCTTCGGCATGGATGTCATAACCGTTCGCGAAGTAGCCACCTGGAAATGAACCACCGGTGTCTTGCTGATGACCTCGTGTAAGCAGCACAAAAACGAGTTCGTCCTCATAAAACACTGGACGAATGAAGCCCCAATCTGGCAGGTGGTTGCAGTGCCCCTTGAACGGATCATTCGTGATGATGACGTCACCAGGATGAAGATCGTCGCCGAACTTCTCGAGTATCGCCTCAACGGCAAAATGCTGCGAAAGAAACATCGAGGTCGGACCTTCCGGGACCGCGATAGTTCGTGCCTGGGCATCCCAGATGCCTGCAGCCATGTCGTGGAGTTGAGCTATGAGATAGCTCTGGGCAGTCCGGTCGACTACGTGGCGCATCTCTCGGGCGATGCTCTGCATCCCGTGCCAGACAGTCGACAACGTGATCGGATCGACATCCTGACGAGTTTCCTCCGGTCCAGTCATCGATCTTCTCCCGTTTGGGCGCCGGCGCTCAGCGATTCGGACTGACTATTAAGCACATAGCCATGCTGCCGATTCACCTCGCAGGTGAATCTCGGCGGCACGACAACAGTGGTCTTTGCTTCTTCAACAATGGCTGGTCCTTCGAACCGATTGCCGACGCGAAGCAGGCTGCCGTCGTAGACCGGGGTCTCTACAGGCACACCATTGAATATGCATTCCCGAGTCGACTTCTGCGCTGAACTGGCGTCAGCCGAACCCTCCTCTGTCGCCTGCAGTTCGAACCGCGCCTTTTGAACGGTCGCCTTGAGATAGAAGGTCAAGAACTCGGTTCCTTTCCAGGGCATCTGGAAGGTATAGAGCTCCTCGTGGCGACGGTGGAAGTTGGACACGGCCTCTGCCATGCACTGGTCAGTCACCTCGCCGAGGGGGAATGACACCTCGACTTCACTGAACTGGCCGATGTAACGCATGGCAACCGTCCGGACAAACTCAACTGTGCCGGACTCGGCGTCCATGTCCTTCAGACTGTTCGCTGCCTGATCTTCCATCTCCTGGAACAGGTTGGTAATCCTCCCGAGGTCTGCTGTCTCCGTTGAGGAAATGTACGAACGTGCGAAGTTGCGGCCGATATCCATCGCGAACATGCCAAAGGCGGAAAATGTCGCAGCAAAACTTGGCACAATTACTGTTGGCACACTCAACCGTTCGGCGATGAACGCTGCGTGCACCGGTCCGGCACCACCACCGGCGACAATAGCGATGTCTCGAACATCAAGACCCCTTGAAGTGAACACCTCGCTGATCTGGTCCGCCACAAAGGAACTCACTGCTGTGAGGATCGCCTGCGCCCCTTCGGTTCCCGTCATTCCTAGAGGCTCGGCGACCTCAACTCGTACCGCTTCCTCAGCCTTCGATCGGTCGAGTGTGATCTCGCCTCCGAGGAAGTAGTCGGGGTCAACAAATCCCAGAACGACATCTGCATCAGTGGTTGTCGGCAAAGTTCCACCATTGCCGTAACAGGCTGGGCCTGGGTAGCTCCCAGCTGACTGTGGGCCCACACGAAGTAGACCTAACGAATCAATCCATGCGATCGAGCCTCCACCAGCGCCTGCCGAGTGGATGTCAACCATCTTGATGCCGACGCGCTCGTCGCCAGCCCAGTTCTCGGTGGTGGTCGGAACCTCAGCGTCCATGATGACCCCGATGTCGATTGAGGTTCCTCCCATATCAAAGGAGAGCACATTCCTGTACCCAGCAGTCTCGCCGGCGTAGATGGCCGCAGCGGGAGCCGCCGCTGGTCCTGAGCCGATGAGGTAGACAGCACGTCTCCGACAGCGGTCAATGGTCTCGACAAGACCGTCCGAAAGCATCATTAGTAGCGTGCCGTCGAAGCCATTGCCTTGAAGTCGGCTCTCAAGCGCCTCGAGGTAACGCTCGACAACCGGCCCGACGTAAGCCGACACGACTGTTGTTGAGAACCGCTCCCACTCACGCCAAACCGGAAGGATGTCATGGGAGGTCACCACGTGGGCGTTAGGAAGGATTTCCTGGACAATCTCTTGGGCCCGGCGTTCATTCTGTGGCGCTGCATAGGAATGCAGAAAGCAGATCGCTACCGATTCGACGCCGTCCGTCCTCAACTGCTCAGCTGTAGAACGAACGTCTGCCTCATTGAGGTCAGTAACAACCTCGCCCTCGTAAGTAGAGCGCTCCGTGACCTCTAGTCGTCGTCGACGTGGTACCAGTGGCTCGTATGGAGGAACGAATACGTTGTACATCGAGGTTCGAACATTCTTGTATCCCCGCCGGATCTCAATGACATCCGCAAACTCCCGGGTGGTGACCATCCCGGTCGTCGCCCCGTCCTTATTGATAAGAGTGTTAGTCGCAAGTGTCGTTCCATGAATCAGGAGTCCGACCTGTGCGACAAAATCTGCAATCGTTAGGTCATAGGCAACTGAGGCCTTCTCGAGAGCATCCATAAGGCCAATCGAGGGATCAGCTGGGGTCGTGGGCGCCTTGAACTGCCGAACCTCACCCGTCGCCTCCTGGAGCACGAGACAGTCGGTAAAGGTCCCTCCTACATCAATCGCAATTCGGTACACGCGACCCCCCGATTCCGTCTATTCACTATGCCCCTAGGGGCACGAGAGGCCCCGTCCAGGAGAGGAATGGGCGCCTCAAACTCCCCAATATCACAGTAGCCCAACCTCAAGACAGATTATGGTATACCGGCAACATGCCGACAACGCAAATGGCAGACAGAAGCCCACCTCCAGGTCTCACCGAGGACCACAACGGCGCCTGGCGTCAACAGTCGGTCGTATAGGAGACCGTGATTACAACCACAGATTTAGAGGGACCACAGCTTGCTGTTGCTCGTCACGCTCCGCCCGTTCAACTCCCCTAGTGCCGAGCCGGCAGGCATAACGCGGCGGGTCACAATGCATACTGCCGTCTCATGTCGGTGATCTACGCGGTGCTCTCGACATTCT
>Ga0206683_10001618_pt1 | contig 15570 bp, 10 predicted proteins | sample M280m12015metaG_FD_155483 | JGI IMG/M metagenome (GOLD analysis project Ga0206683, IMG submission 155483) | Ammonia-oxidizing marine archaeal communities from Monterey Bay, California, United States - M2 80m 12015 | ecosystem: Environmental > Aquatic > Marine > Intertidal zone | place: USA...
TCGACGCCACCGCCGAAGTCGGACCAGGAGGCCATTTCTTCGGCTCATCTCATACACAAGAACGTTACGCTACTGAACATTTCCAACCCATGGTTTCATCGTGGAGTAACTACGAAACTTGGGACGAAAACGGTCGTCTGGAAGCACACCAGCGAGCCGAACGTCTGGCACACCAGATAATTGCCGCCCACGAAGAGCCTCCGATGCCTGAAAGCCGTCGGGATGAACTCAACGAGTTCCTAGCGCGTCGAGTCAAGGAGGGTGGAGTTGAAACCGACTTCTGATCAAGGAAACCGACATTTATGGTAGATCTTCCCCGCGAAACGCAAGTCGTTGTAATCGGTGGCGGCGTTGTGGGAGCCAGCGTGCTGTACCACCTAACAAAGGCCGGATGGACCGATGTGGTGCTGCTTGAGCGGACAGAACTGACTGCGGGGTCGACGTGGCACTCAGCAGGCGGGATGCACACGCTCAACGGCGACCCGAACGTCGCCAAACTCCAGCAGTACACCATCGAGTTGTACAAGGAAATTGAAGAAGTCTCAGGCCAAGACTGCGGCATCACGATCACTGGCGGAGTCATGCTCGCTGATGACGAACGGCGAATGGATTGGTTACGCAATGCTCACGCTCGTGGCCGGTATTTAGGAATGGAGACCGAGCTCCTATCGGTGCCAGAAGCAAAAGAACTACTGCCCATTTTTGATGAGAAATATTTCGTTGGAGCAATGTACGACGCTCACGAAGGCCACGTCGACCCTTCGGGCGTGACGCATGCCTTCGCCAAGGCAGCCCGCGATAACGGCGCGCAGGTCCACCGCGACACCTGGGTGCGAGCACTCGACCGGAACTCCGAGGGCAATTGGCAAGTCCACACGATTCGAACCAGCACCGGCGAAGACCTCGGAACAATTTCATGTGAACACGTGGTCAACGCTGGTGGATTATGGGCACGCGAAGTCGGCCGAATGGTCGGAATCGACCTACCTGTGCTGGCAATGGAACACACCTACATTCTTACCGAAGACCTCCCCGAAGTAGCCGCTTACAACGAAGCAACCGGCCACCAAATTCTTCACAGCATTGACTTCGGCGGCGAAATCTACATGCGACAAGAAGGAGGCGGGCTTCTTCTCGGCACCTACGAACATGATGGCCACCCCTGGTCGCCTCAGCAAACTCCGTGGGATTTCGGGATGCAACTTCTCGCACCCGATCTTGACCGCATCGCGGAGAACCTCGACGTTGGATTCGCTCATTTTCCGATATTCGCTGAAGCCGGGTTACGGCAGGTGGTTAATGGTCCTTTTACTTTTTCTCCCGATGGAAATCCCCTTCTTGGACCAGTGCGCGGACTTCCGGGGTACTGGTGTGCCTGCGCTGTCATGGCCGGCCTATCCCAAGGCGGTGGGGTGGGGTTAGCGTTAGCTAATTGGATAACCAGCGGTGACCCAGGATTCGATATTTGGGGAATGGATGTCAGCCGTTACGGTGATTTCGCGACCTCTTCATTCACTATGGCCAAAGTCAAAGAGAATTATGGCCGGCGATTTCGGATCACGTACCCAAACGAATTCCTCCCCGTGGCGCGTCCTCTGCAAACAACAGCAGCCCACGACCGCTGGGACGAACAAAATGCTGTTTGGGGCAACTCGTTTGGCCTTGAAACTCCCCGATGGTTTCAAGACAAGGGTTCGCCGCCTGTTGAGGAACTCACGTGGCACAGGTCTAATTCGTGGGATTCCGTCGCCAGAGAAAGCGCTGCCGTTCGAAACGGGGTAGGCGTCATCGAGACCTCTGGGTTTTCTAAATTCGAATTCGGAGGGCCGGGAGCCCGTGGTTTCCTTGCATGGATTCTTGCTGGGCGCATCCCACAACACAGCCGCCTGTCGCTAACTCCAATGGTCAATGAGAACGGCGGACTGATCGGGGATCTAACTGTTGGATGTCTTGCTCCGGCCATTGGTCAACCAGAAGGACCGCTGCACACAGTCGTGGGTGGCGCCACGTCCAACACTGAATACTCGGAGCGATTTTTTGTCTTCGGCTCGGGAATCGCCGAACGGTATTACGAACGTTATTTCGACTCGATGCTTGCCACATGGGTCGGCGATGAGGCTTGGTACCGCACTTGTGGCTACGAGCTCGCGGGTTTATCAATCGCTGGCCCTAAAAGTCGACAATTACTTGAACGGTGCGTCACCGTTGACGTTTCCAATGATTCGTTTTCGTTCATGAAATTCCAGAGGTTAGAAGTTGGGCTCGCCCCAACTATTACGGGCAGACTCACATTTACCGGCGACCTTGGGTACGAATTCTGGGTGCCTTCGAGTTACCAGCGTTACTTGTTTGACTTACTGATGGAGAATGGGCGTGATCTCGGAATTCAACCCTTTGGGGCCGACGCCTTAGAAAGCCTTCGCCTCGAAAAAAGCTTTGGCTCGTGGGCTCGCGAATACCGCCCTATCTACGATCCCGTTGAGGCGGGCCTGGATCGCTTTATCGATCTAAATCGTGCCTTCGTTGGCGCCGCGGCGCTGTCAACTGTTCACGACCGCGAATCAAGAAAGTCCTTGCGCACTTGGGTGGTCAATGTTCCCGAAGGCCCCGAGGCAGCTGATGTCGTCGGTGACGAACCGATTTGGTACGAGGGTGAAGTGGTTGGTTGGGTGACGTCAGGGGGTTACGCCCATCATTCGGGTCAATCGGTGGCGTTGGGCTATATCCCCGCCGAATTATCGTCTTTTTCGGAGGGTTGGCACATCGAAGTCCTTGGCGTGATGCGAACCGCGGTAATGATCACGGAGCCACTGTTCGACCCCCTCGGCGAACGTATGAGGAGTTGAAGTGTCAGAAACAAAGGCCGAGCGGATGCGAGGTGCCCTGTCACGACACGCCGCGTCACAAACGATTCAGCGTGTAGGAGATGGGTCACAAGAATTCAAAGCCGCAGCAAACGAAGGCCACCATCTCAACATCGGTCCAGGTGAGCCGTGCATCTCAGAATGGTCAGCGGCGGGGTTAGCGCTACCCGACTTACCATCGATGCGTCAGTACCGTCTCGACAGGGTCGTCGAACAGCTCAAAAAGTTCGACTATGGAGGGATCCTTTTATTTGATCCGCTCAATGTGAGATACGCCACCGATACCACCAACATGCAGTTGTGGGTGATGCACAACGGTGCCAGATATGCCTACGTGTCAACTGACGGACATGTAATTGTTTGGGATTACACAAATACTGAATTCTTGAATGGCCACAGTCATGTTGTTGACGAGGTAAGACCGGCGGTCGGTGTGAGCTATTTTTTTTGTGGGTCGAGGTATCAAGCAATTGCCAACAGATGGGCGGACGAAATCGCATCGGTGGTCAAGCACCACCAAAGGGGGAATTCTCGCCTCGCCGTCGACATGCTCCACGGACCAGGGCACCAACTCCTCGCTCAATTAGGAATTGAGGTGGGGTTTGGGTACGAGGTGATGGAGGAAGCACGTCGCATCAAAGGAACCGAGGAAGTCAAAGCAATGCGTTGCGCCGTACACGCCTGCGAAATGAGCATGAAAGATATGAGAGATGCCATACGCCCGGGAATGACTGAACGCGACGTCTGGTCGGTGCTCCACGCAGGAAACATTCGACGAGCCGGTGAGTGGATCGAAACTCAACTGTTGACATCGGGGCCTAGAACTAACCCATGGATGCAGGAAGCCAGTAGTCGACCCATCGCAAAGGGCGATCTGCTCGCCTACGACACTGACTTAGTTGGTGCATACGGAATGATGTGCGATATCTCGCGCACACTCATCGTGGGCGACGCCCAACCGACCACAAAACAATCGGACCTTCATTCGATAGCCATTGAGGCGATCGAAAACAACTTCGCATTGCTCACCCCAGGTCGATCATTCCGAGATTTGACGTACGACGCGATGCTCCCGGATCCAGATTCCTACAGGCATTATTCGTGTCTTTTTCACGGTGTCGGTCAATGCGATGAATTCCCGGTCATCGTGATGCCAGACGCTTGGGCCGACTTTGGTTGCGAAGGGACCCTCGAGGCAGGAATGGTGTTGACAGTTGAGTCATTTGTGGGCCGACGAGACGGAGGCGAGGGTGTAAAACTCGAGATACAGGCCCTTGTTACTGAGAATGGTCCTGAACGGCTCGATTTTTCCTCGCTGGAGCTATCGGGCTAACCAGACGCGACGTGTTCTACGAATAGTTCCATCGTGCGCATTGCCTCATGTCCGGAGATATCCCCCCAGGCAGGGCTGATCGTTACATGTTCAATTCCGGATTCCTCGTGAAATCGGTCAAAGTAATCACGAACACGGCTTGGGGATCCCACAATAAGAGATTCGGTTGCATAGGCCTTTTCAACGTCTCCTAGAAAACTTGGAACTAAAGACGGAGGCCACAAATCATATTTGTGCATCAGCTTCGTCAGATTTTTATCAAAACGGCCCCACGCCCGCTCCCCGATGGCAATCGCCTCTTCATCGGTCGGGGCCACCACAACCCTACGTAACGTCGAAAGCAGCGGAGTGTGCCCTCCGGCTCCCCCACCGCTTGTTTCTTGGCGGTAGGCGTCTGCCTGTTTCGCGATGAGGGTGATCGGGCCGGGAAGAATTGTACTAACGCCCAGTTGGGCGGCAGTACTTAACGTTCCGGGCCGCCACAGAGGCGGATGAGGTTCTTGGTATGGGCCAATTTCCAAAGGCCGTTCAGTCGCCGAATAATATTTGCCGTCGTAGCTGAACAGCCCGCCGAGGCCCCTCTCCGCAACACATCGCATTGCTGACAGCACATAATCCAAAATTTCCTCAGTTTGGGCCGCTGCCTCTTCGTTTGGAACACCCCACAGCATCTGTTCCGCCGGACTTATCCCCTTGCCAAAACCAATCTCGAGACGCCCGTTGCTCAAATGGTCGAGCATGCATAGTTCCTCATATAGGCGCATGGGGTCATAGAACGGCAGCAAATGCACCAAAGAAGCGACCCGGATATGCGTCGTTCGCTGAATTACTGCGCTCAGGAAAACGTTGATACTCGGAGCAATGTCTAGTGGTACATGGTGGTGTTCTGACTTAAACCAATGGGTGAAACCAGCTTCGTCCGCTCGCTCCGCCAGTGATAAGTGACTCTGATAAGAATCACTGAATGATGTCGATGCGTCGTTTTCAAGCTGATCGAATAACGCATAACCGAGCGTTGCGGTCATTCCAGTAACTCCGGTAACACTTGCGGCGCAGCAGACGCGGAGACGCGAGCCAAACCGCCATCGACGACCAACGTTTCGCCCGTTACATATCTGGAACTGTCCGAAGCAAAAAATGCTACGACGTCAGCGATATCGTCGCCGTAGCCCCATCGTTTCAACGCAATTTGGCCCTCCATGTCTTCAATCAGCCCTGGGATGGTGTTCCTACTTTCCTCCCAAATGGCTGTGGCTATCAGACCCGGAGCAATCGAGTTAACTCTTATTCCATCCGGGCCCCAGTCCGACGCAAGGGCGCGAGTCATGGCGTCAACCGCTCCCTTGGTACCTGCGTAAGCCACCCGCGCACCGGGGCCGCGTACGCCAGCCACAGAACTCACGTTGATAATCGACCCTCCGCCACGGCTTTTCATCGACCCGGCAAGGCCGATAGACAGAGTGAGTAACGAACGGACGTTGACAGCGAACACCAGATCAATTTCCTCTTCGGTGATGCTTTCGGGCAGTCTCCGCATCGGAATTCCAGCGTTATTAACCAAAACGTCGACACCTTGGACCACTTCAAGGATTCTTTTGGCTAGATCCGTACCTGCTCCCGCTTGTGCTAAATCGGCCGGCACAACGACCGGGTTGTTGCCCAGGTCGCCGGCCACGCGCTCCAAGTCCGCGACAGTACGACCGGTGAGAACCACCTGCGCCCCCAGCGCATCTAAGGCTCGTGCGCTCGACTCACCGATACCTCGACTCGCGCCGGTAACAACCGCCACTTTTCCTTCTAAACCGTTCATTCTTGGACGCTACCGCGTCTTAAGTTTGCTTGACCGATTCGCTAAGCAGGAAGTCATAAAAGATTTGCGCGGCCAAAGCCATGGCTGGCCCTGATTGCCAATCTCGCACCAGGTTTGCATTCTGCGCCAACTCAGCCACTGCAATAGACGTTTCAGATGGGTGGTAAAGATCGTTTCCTTCGAACACAAGTAGCGGTGTTGTGACTGATTTCACAAAGGTTTCGTCGAGGTTGAACAAAAATTTGTCCGAGTCATACATGTTGCCGCGAAACTGCGCCCACACCTCTGCAGCAATGTCCCGGCGAGTATTTGCTAACGGCATCGCCCAGGCGTCAAACATGTCATAAAACACTTCACGGTTCTGGCTGAGGCCAATGGTTTGAAATAGAACACCAGCAGCGACGCGTTCAGGGGCGGCTTCGATCAGCCCCATGACATAAGGGCCCCCAATACACATCCCAACTGCGTGGAATTTTTCGATGCCGAGGTGGTCAAGGAGCGCTAGTTGGTCCCGGGTGTAGGTATCCCAACCGTCATTCGCCGTAATCGGGCCACTAGAACGGCCAGCATTTCGTTGGTCCATCGCAATTACGTGAAATTGTTCGCTCAGTTGTGGAATTGGGTTCCATGGTGTCGACTCCCAAAACGATGCTGCGGATTGCATGCCACCGGGTGCGATTAACAGGACAGGGAACCCACTGCCGTATTCATCAAAATGAATTTCGGTTTCGTCAAATATGAAGCTGGCCATGACGCCATTGTCGCGCATAGGTATTCTCGTCGTCGATGCACCTTCTCAACGGCTCTGACGGCGAACATGGAGTTCTTCACGATTTTGGCGGCGACGGTCCACCTGTTTTGTTGACACACGGGAACGGCCTCAATGCGGGTATGTGGACCACGGTCCTACCGGTACTTCAAGAGCACCGCCGTTGTTTCGGCTTGGATTTTCGCGGGCACGGCGCGTCCCGTGTCGCAATACCTCCACTCGACGTCGACCGGTCGCATCTGGTCAACGAAGTCTTGGAAGCAGTCACCACCATCGCCCAAGGGCCCATAGATGCCGTGGGCCATTCATTGGGTGGAGCAACTTTGCTTCGCTCAGAACTTGAGAACCCTGGAACTTTTCGACGGTTGTGGGTGTTCGAACCAGTAATGGTCCCTGAGGGTTACGAACGACCCGACGGAGACCACCCTCTCGTTATTGCGGCGAGGCGGCGCAGGAACGAATTTCCATCGCTTGAATCATTCGTCGAACGCCTCCGAGGCAAACCTCCTTATTCAGAATGCGAGGACGCGGCTGTTTGGGGATACGCGACTTTAGGTACCTGTAAAACCCCATCTGGAGTTTCGCTTACGTGTTCTGGCGATACTGAAGCGCGAATTTTTGGCACCGGTACCGCTACCGACTTCTCCACCTTGAGTTCGATTAGCACCCCGACGGTGGTGGCTCGCGGTGAATTGGTGGGCACCGGGAACGAGTTACCTCCGGCTATGGCTGAACCTATTGCGTCGAATCTCGGCGACGGAAAGCTCGTCCCGATGGAAGGTTTAACTCACTTTGGCCCCATGGAACACGGAGTGCGTGTCGGTCAGGCCATTCTCACTCACCTTTTGGCCTAATTTCACACTGCGACAGGCAGCGTTCCTGGGTCAATCTCGTACAGATCGACCACGTTGCCCCAGACCAACGCTTCTTTCTCGTCTTCAGGCAGCCCTTCAAGAATGTCGTCAAGAATCGGTCTTGAATTAGGCCAAATAGAGTCGTGGTGCGGGTAGTCGTTGCCCCAGAGAAGGTTGCTGACACCAATAGCGTGCCGGGTCGCGATTCCTTCTTTGTCGTCTTCGAACGTGACCCAGAAATTCCGGTCGAAATATTCCGACGGTTTCATGGTCAACTCGTCAGAAACTTCCCAGGGGGTGCGGTACGCGGCATGATCGAGTCGCTGCAAGGTATGCGCCACCCACCCTGTCTCATACTCGCTAATAACGAATTTTAATCCAGGAAAACGCTCAACTACGCCACCACAGATGAGGTCAATCATGGTGTTGACAGCGGTTGTGTGGGCAAGGGTATACCCCTTCAGATGCCCGCCAGGTGTGCCCCAATGTTCCGGGAGGCCACCATCGAGAGTTTGGCCAGTAAAAATGTGCATCGTTAGCGGGACGCCACATTCTTGAGCCCGGGCCCAGAACGGATCGAAGGCGGGGTCGCTGTAGGGCAAACTTGGGTCCACGTGGGTTGGGATTGCGAACCCTCTGACGCCATGTTCAGCTGAACGATCCAATTCAGCTATTGCCCGGTCTATGTCCGGCAAGGGTAAGCACCCAATACCAATAAGCCGGTTGCGATCTACCGAGCAGTAGTCAAGTACCCAATCGTTGTGTTGTCGAAAGGCGACGTCACGTACTTCATCGTCAGCTACGGCGAACGTGAACATACTGAGACTGGGATACATAACTTCCCCGACGATGCCGTCGGTTGCCTGCTCCTCTAGCCGTGCTGCCGGATTCATGACCCCTGGATTAAAGCCGTCGTAACCCATTGCGATTCGCTCGTGCGTGGCCGGGTCATCCAGGCGAGCTCCCGCGATTCCTAGCCGCCCCACAGGCACCGCTCTCATATCATTCGGCAAAACCAGCCACGTACCGGGCTTCCCCCGGTAGTCCTTTTCTATGAAAGGCGCACGATCACCGAACTTGTCAGTAAGTCCGTCATAGATTTCAGCTGCTTCAACTACATGTGAGTCACACGAGAAATAGCGCATAGAGTCCCCTTCTAGCGGCTCGCCCAGAACGTTCTGGTCAAACCGTATCAGCCCTTAGCTACTTGACTCTCAGAGACTCCCCCGCAGCGACTTGGCAAACCCAGTTCTGTTCCCAAAACAGATCGCTTCGTCACGCTCACCGCCAATTTGCGGTTAGTTGCGCCATCTCAACGGCTACGCGTGCTGCTTCCGCTCCGACGTTGTGGCCGTCGGCGCCTTGAGAACGCGCCAGTGCCTGTTCTTGCGATTCGACACTGAGGACACCAAAGGCAATAGGTACCCCCGTCTCCAACTGCACGGCCTGGATGCCGTTCGCTGCTGCGTTAGAAACAATCTCGTAGTGCGTGGTTTCACCCCGTATTACTGCGCCAGTCGCGATCAGGGCGTCGAACTTGCCCGAAAGAGCAAGTGTCCGACATGCCAAAGGAATTTCAAAACACCCAGGAACCGAAACTGGTTCCATGATGTCCACGTCAAAATCGGATAGGGCTCGTTCAACTCCCGCTACTAAGCGATCCACGATCGTTAAATTCCACGACGCACGAATTATCCCTATCCGGAGCCCCTCGCCGCTAAGTGCTGTTGGAGCAACAGGACGTTCATCACCACTAGCCATGGGTAAGACGGTAGCGAAGGGCGACATCGGTTGCTATCGACCATCTAACGTCTTCGCATGATCTTGACATCTGAACAGGAGCAGATTCGTCAAATCGCTCGCGAATTTGCCGTTTCCAAGATCGCCCCTTACGTTCGCGAATGGGAAGCGTCAGGCGGCCCCCCTCGTGAGTTGTATCAACAGATGGCGAAGATTGGGCTAATGGGAATGACCATTGACCCTAAGTACGGTGGGTCGGGGCTGGATTTCGTATCGTATGTACTTTCGATTGAGGAAATCGCCGCTGTCGACGGCGGTATCAGCAACATCATGGCGGCCAACAACTCCCCCGTCGCGCTTGCCATTGAAAAGTACGGGACACCAGACCAGCGAAATCGCTTTCTCCCTCGGCTGTGCACAGCCGAATGGCTCGGTTCTATTCATCTCACTGAACCTCATACCGGTTCTGATGCGTCTTCTATCACGACGCGAGCAGTGCGTGATGGCGACGAGTTTGTACTTGACGGCCACAAGGCGTTCATCACCGCCGGATCAACTTCAGATGTTGCAATGATCGTCGCTAGAACTGATCCAAGCGGGGAAAAGTCAGCCATCAGCACGTTCATAACACCCACCGACAATCCTGGTTACCAAGTCCTAACCAAAGAGCGAAAACTCGGTCATCGAACAAACGACACTTGCCAAGTGCGCTTTGAATCAATGCGGGTACCTTCAACTGACCTATTAGGCCCCGAAGGTCGCGGTTTGTCCATTGCATTGGGTGGTTTGTCTCTTGGACGAATAGGTTGCGCGGCACAATCAGTGGGTGGGGCACGGCAAGCTCTGCGCCTTTCTAAACAGTACGCACAAGAGAGATCAACATTTGGTAAGCCGATAATCGAGCATCAGGCTGTCGCCTTTCAACTTGCCGAGATGGCAACGGAAGTCGAAGTTGGTCGTCAGATGTACTTGCACGCCGCGACGCTGTACGACGCAGGTTTGGACTCGATTTCAGCTGCTTCAATGGCGAAGTTATTCGCCTCGGAAATGGCTGAGCGCGTTGCCTCACGGGCGATTCAGATTCATGGTGGGGCGGGTTTCTTAGAGGATCATCTAGTCGAAAAGATCTATCGAGATGTGCGTGTGTATCAAATTTATGAAGGCACGTCAGAGATCCAAAAGATTCTCATTTCACGGCATCTAGATTCTCTCGATATGTGAACGATGCTGGCTGATCTAGGCTGCGGGGATGGTTGATGTGCGTCTTGCTGTGGATATCGGCGGAACTTTCACCGACATAGCTCTCGAGGCAAATGGCGGCTTGATAACAAAAAAGCTGCTGACCACCTCCCAAGAACCCGCGACGGCTGTTCTGGAGGGAATCCAACACGTCTTAACGGAGGCCGCCCTTTCTGCGTCCGATGTCGATGTTTTTGTTCACGGGACAACACTCGCTACCAACGCGTTGATCGAACGTCGGGGCGCCAAAACTGCGCTCATCACGACGGGGGGAATGCGCGACTCCATTGAAATGGCGCACGAAAACCGGTTCGAACAATACGACTTAGCAATGGTCCGACCTGACCCTCTAGTCCCCCGGAACTGGCGAAGAGGTATCCCGGAACGGATTTCGGCCACCGGTGCCGTGTTATTGGATTTAGACGAAGAGACTCTGGCGACTGAACTCTCAAACTTAAAAAATGACGGAGTTGAAAGTGTCGCTGTCGGGTATTTGCACAGTTATGTCAATGCCGGTCACGAGATTCGAACACGCGACATCATCGAACAGTTATGGCCTGAAGCGAGGGTGACACTTTCAAGCGAGGTGTGTCCCGAGATTCGCGAATATGAACGTTTCTCAACCGCTTGCGCCAACGCGTACATTCAACCCCTTGTAAGCGAGTATCTACAAGATCTTGAAAACCGCCGCCGAGCCCTCGGAATGCAGTGCCCGATGTTGCTGATGCAATCGGGCGGCGGACTTGGAACCCTGGAGGACGCGTTGCGGTTCCCTGTGCGGCTCATCGAAAGCGGTCCAGCGGGGGGAGCTCTTCTATCAGCCGAACTCGCTCGTGCCTTTCAGATTGAGAAGGCATTGAGCTTCGACATGGGAGGCACGACGGCGAAACTGTGCATCATTAATGAAGGGCATCCGCGAACATCCAGGGAGTTCGAGGTCGGGCGGGAATATCGTTTTCTTGCCGGAAGCGGTATACCCCTTCGGTTGCCTGTCATCGAGATGGTCGAGATCGGCGCTGGCGGCTCTTCCATTGCACGCCTGGACGAACTCGGTCGAATAGCCGTTGGGCCGTTAAGCGCTGGCAGTGAGCCTGGGCCTGCTTGCTACGGCAGGGGCGGGCTATCGCCCACGGTCACGGATGCTGATGTGGCGTTGGGTCGCATCATCCCAGATCGATTTGCTGGGGGTGATCTCACCTTTACCAAGGAAGCCGCCTTGGCCGTTATCGAAACTTCTCTGGTAACCGAGGCAGGGTTCGATCTAGAGACAGCTTCACTTGGTATAGCTGAAATTGTGGACGAGAACATGGCTAGTGCAGGCCGTGTGCACGCTATTGAACAAGGTTGCGACATCACCGACGGCACGCTCATTGCCTTTGGAGGTGCAGCGCCACTTCACGCCGTCCGCGTCGCCGAAAAGCTCGGAATAGAGGACGTTCTGATACCTAGCGGTGCAGGTGTTGGATCAGCGATTGGTTTCCTTCACGCTCCCGCGGCCCACGAGAATGTTCGCACCCGTCATATTCGGCTTGATGATCTTGTCGTCGATGAGCTTGCTCTGATGCTGAAAGAGATGCTCCAAGAAGCCGAGAACGTGGTCCGGCGTGCAGCCAAAGGTGCGGAACTTTCTCAAAGCGCTAAGGCCTTCATGCGCTACAGAGGGCAAGGTCACGAGATCACCGTAAATCTTGATTTAGGAGAGATTTTTCAAACACCCAGTCCGGACGCGTCACATTTGAGGAAAGTGTTCGAAGAGGCATTTGTCGATGAGTACCGGCGCCTCTACGGCCGGGAGATAACCGGTTTGGGAGTCGAAGCTCTTAGTTGGGTAGTCACTGTTACTTCAGTTCAGGAAGAACGACCAATTGAGAATGACGTACGACCGGAGCAAGCTGTCACGAATTTACCCACGGTTTTGGTTTCCGACGTCGCCACAGGTTCGGTTGAGCCCGCCGCAGTTGTTGAGCGGACCGAACTCGGCGGTGCCCGAGTTGTTGGCCCCGCCCTAATAGTTGAGGATCAAACCACCACAGTGATTCCAAATGGCTACGACGCTTGGCTGACTGAGAGTGGTCACCTTCGGGTGCGTCGGCAAAGCGAAGAATCGCGGCATGCAGCCAAAAAAGCTTCTATCAAACTCAAGGATCTTCAGCGAGACATCATGTGGAACCGCTTGATCGCCGTGGTTCAAGAGCAGGCCACAACGCTCGTTCGTTCCGCGTTCTCTACGTCGACGCGGGAGGCTGGTGACTTGTCAGCAGGTGTCTTCGATCCACAGGGTCGAATGTTGGCGCAGTCAATAACGGGCACCCCGGGTCATGTGAATTCAATGGCGGCGTCAGTTCAACATTTCCTTGACGTGTTTCCGGCGCAGACCATGCGTCCTGGGGATATTTACCTCACCAATGACCCCTGGAAAGGCACCGGCCACCTATTCGATGTCGTCGTGGTTACTCCGGTGTTTCACCGCGGAAACGTTGTCGCTTTATTCGCATGCACCAGTCATGTGGTCGATATCGGTGGCGTGGGCTTCAGCTCGGCGTCACGCGAGATTTTCCACGAAGGCCTCCAACTGCCGATAATGAGATTTGCAGTTGATGAAGTATTTGATCCCAACGTTGTTGCCGTCATCGAAGCCAACGTGCGCGACAGCGTGCAAGTTATGGGCGATATTCATTCGTTAGCTGCCTGCAACCGTGTAGGTGCGCTTCGTCTCCTCGAAATGATGGAGGAATACGATCTTGACGACTTGGAAAACTTAGGGGACTACATAATTCGTACCTCTCGAGAAGCCATGCTTGTTGAGATTCGAGCGCTTCCCGAAGGAACTTGGAAATCCACCATGCGCGTCGATGGTGTCGACATGCCGCTCGACATCGCAACGAAACTGACGATCAACTCGGACGGCATCGCCGTTGACTTCGCCGGCACTAGCCCAATGCAACCCCATGGAATTAACGTTCCGATGTCGTATACCGTCGCTTACACCTCGTTTGGTGTTCGTTGCATTATTGGCCCCAACATCCCCAATAACGCGGGTTCCTTAGAAGTTATTCGGGTTAGCGCACCTAACGGTTGCATCTTGAACGCCCCACGACCAGCGGCAGTGAACATTCGTCATGTCATGGGACAGATGCTGCCTGACGCCGTTTATGGTTGCCTTGGACAGGTCCTACCGACGAAGGTTCCAGCTGAGGGGACCAGTTCTTTGTGGAACCTGCTGGCTAGCGGACAATGGGGAAATGGTCGCTCGGAGTCATTCATGATGATGAGTTTCAACTCGGGTGGCGCCGGCGCGCGGCCGGGTCAAGATGGATTATCTGCGACGGCGTTTCCAAGCGGTGTGCGAAACATGCCAGTGGAAATCAACGAAGTTGTGTCACCGTTGGTCTTTTGGCGGAAAGAATTTCGGCCGGATTCAGGGGGCGATGGCGAATTTAGGGGTGGCCTTGGACAAGTGGTTGAATTGGCGCACAGGGGCGACGGCGAGTTCGTTTTCAGTGCGACCTACGAAAGGGTCAAACATCCTGCTCGGGGTCGGCACGGCGGAGAAAATGGCATGACGGGCCGATTGACCCTCGACGACGGATCACCTGTGGCAGCCAAAGGCAACACCACTGTTCCTTCGGGCCGTCACCTGATCGTCGAATTTCCGGGTGGTGGAGGCCTAGGTGACCCCGCTCGGCGCACCAGCCAAGCTCGAGAACGCGATCGCCGCTTGGGTTACGTCACTGACATGAGAAAAGAAGATTATTCATGACGAACACCACCACTGAATTACCGCTTGAGGGTGTCCGAGTTTTCGAACTCGGAACAGCGATTGCTTCACCGTTTTGTGGGCGGCTTATGGCTCACTTCGGTGCCGACGTACTAAAAATCGAATCACAGCTAAGTCCTGATGTAGTGCGAATGCTTGGATCGGCTTGGTTAAAAGATCGCGACGACCTGGCAGCTGCTGCTCCTGATACGAGCCCATATGTGCCTGAGATGAATGCATCAAAACGAAGCGTAGGTCTTGAATTGAAGACAACCGGGGGAAGAAATGCCGCTTTGGCTCTCGTCGCGGAATGTGATGTGTTTTTAGCTAATTTTGGTGCACGAGCGCTTAGCGACGTTGGGCTCGACTACCAGTCGGTTGCTGCCGTCAATCCAAAGATTATTTACGTGCAGTTACCTGGGTTTGGAAGCGATCCTGCCATGCCGTATTACCCCTATGTGGCGTGGGGACCGAACCAGGCACCGTTAGTGGGGTTTGACGACTTCACTGGTCACGCTTCCGATCCTCCCGCGGGGATAGCTACGGTTGCTCCTCCTGATTACATGTCCGCCCTTCACGCAGCTATAGCGACGCTTTCGGGCCTCGAACATCGGGAACTTACTGGGGATGGAGTACATGTCGACGTCAGCCAATTTGAAACCACGCTGGCTTTGCTTGGGCCCTTTGTTATGGACTACGACTTGAGCGGAACCATTCACAGCCGAATTGGAAATCGGTCTCTGTGGGGCGCCCCTCAGGGCGTGTATCCATGCGACGGGCATGAACGTTGGATCGCTATCAGCGCAACTGACGACCAAAGTTGGAATGCTCTTAGTTTGTTGATGGGGTTAGAAGACGATCGTTTCGACGATTCCGAATTTCGTATGTCCCAACAAGAAGACCTGGATGACCAGATTGGCACGTGGACGATTAATTTCGATGCAGATGACCTTGCCCACAGATTGCAAAACATCGGGGTCGCCGCCCATGTCGTCTCAAGCAATGAAGACCTACTCCACGACACGCACACAATGAGTCGGAACTGGTATCAGGTGGCACCTCACGCTCGACTGGGAAGAGATGTATTCAGCGACTGCGCCGTGACGTTGAAGGACACACCAGGTCGGTGGACTGATGCTGGCCCCTCGTTGGGCCAACACACCCGTGAAGTACTGAGAGACGTCGTAGGCATGTCTGATGAAGA
>Ga0206683_10001621_pt1 | contig 15557 bp, 14 predicted proteins | sample M280m12015metaG_FD_155483 | JGI IMG/M metagenome (GOLD analysis project Ga0206683, IMG submission 155483) | Ammonia-oxidizing marine archaeal communities from Monterey Bay, California, United States - M2 80m 12015 | ecosystem: Environmental > Aquatic > Marine > Intertidal zone | place: USA...
GGTAAAAAGGCTATTGAAATATTAAAAAAAGCTCTTGATTTCAGTGATGATAAATATGAGATTTGGAATATGATTGGTATGGAATTTCTTCTTTTAGAAGAATATAATTCTGCAATTCCTTTTTTTGAAAAATGTATTAATAATGACTATGATGATTATCAATCATTATATAATCTTATTTTTTGCTATGAAAATGTTAATAGAGATAAAGATTCAATTATTATATTGAATAATATACTAGAGAAAAGTCCTTATTCAAAAATCGCTTGGCATCAATTAGGAAAAATATACGCAAAGTTAAACTTGAATTCTGAAGCAATATCAGCATTTGATTTTGCAATAATTTCAGATGATGAATTCACCAGTGCATATATAGAAAAAGCGAAAACACTTGAAAAGGAAAATAAATATAATGAAGCAATAGACAACTATAAAGTCAGTATAAGATTAAATGAACCCAATTCCTTTATAATTCTAAGAATTGGTTTATGTTACATAAAATTAGGCAATCACAAAATTGGAGCAAAATTTTTAAAAAAATCTATTAGGATTGATGCTACAAATGAATCTGCATGGATTGGGTTAATCGATTTGTATCTTCAAAAAGATAACCTCAGACAAGCTTCACATCTAATAAATAAGGCAATAAATTCAAATCAAGAAAGTATTAGAATTATTAAAAAAAGTTTTGAAATCAATTATAAAATGGGATTATTTAGTGAAGCAATAAAGAATATAGAAAGTATAATTGAATTAGGTGATTTGAAATGGAATAATTGGAAAAATCTAATGAACTGCTCACTTAAAATAAAAAATTGGGATAAAGCATTAAAAATTGCCCTGAAAGCAAAGAAAATTTTTCCAAAAAAAACTTACATAGATTATTTAATATCCGGATGTTTGATAAGGCTAGGGAAAAAAAATGAAGCTATTTACTTTTTTCAAAATGCAAAAAAAATTAAAGATATCCCTGATAAACTTGCTAAAAACTTCCCTGAACTAGTAAACGAAGATATTTTCCTTTCATAATTTTTAGTATCTTAATAATATGTATAAATATTATGTTTTTCTTTTCCTGAAAGGCCTAGCTATGGGAGCTGTTAATAAAATTCCTGGTGTTTCTGGAGGAACTGTTGCTTTTGTTACTGGAATTTATGAGGAACTAATTGATTCCATTAGTAAGATTAACTTTAGTTCAATTAAAACATTGTTTAAAAAAGGATTTTATAGCTTTTATGATGAAATAAATGGTAAGTTTTTATTTACTGTTTTTGGGGGATTAATTGCAAGTTTTTTCAGTGTCTCTCTCCTACTTGATATCTTAATTAAAAAATATGAATTATACGTGTATGGGCTCTTTTTTGGAATGATCCTTGGTTCATTCTATGTTATATACCGTCAGTTAGAAAAAATTACATACAATACATTTATAGGAATTCTTATTGGTTTTGTTTGTGGAATGATTATTAGCTTCGCAGATCAGTTTAATTTAGGAAGTTCTAATCTTATTATTTTTATTTCAGGAGTAATAGCAATATCTGGCATGATTCTTCCAGGTCTTTCCGGTTCATATTTATTATTGCTAATGGGAAACTATACTTTAATAATGGTTGATTCAGTTAACTCATTATATTTTTCTATTACAGATTTATTTAAATTTGAAACCGCATTTATTTATGATGATGAAAGAATATATCTATTAAAAGTACTCTTACTATTTACAACAGGCTCAATTCTTGGACTAATTTTTTTATCAAATCTTCTAGGTTCTCTCCTTAAGAAATATAAATCAATTACAATTTCAATAATTGTGGGGTTTATTGCTGGCTCTTTGAGGGGTGTCTGGCCATGGAAAGTTAAATCTGAGCAACTAGAAGAAGTTGATAAAATCTCAATTTATATCCCTGAAGTTTACAATGAAAGTTCTCTTATAGCTATATTTTATATTATTATTGGTATAGTGTTTGTTATTCTATTAGAGAGATTTGCAACAAAAAAAATTGAGAAATAAAAATATATATGGATTAGTAGGAAAGAATATCAACTATTCTTTTTCAAAAGGATACTTTTTAGAGAAATTTAAAAAAGAACAAATTAATGATTCTGACTATTTAAATTTTGACATAGAAAGAATAGATTTAATTGAAGATATATTTAGAAAGAATAAATTAAGTGGTCTTAATGTTACTATTCCTTATAAGGAAAAAATTATCCCATTTATAGATGAATTATCACCAATTGCAAAAGAAATAGGTTCGGTTAATACTATATGTTTTAAAGATTCTAAGAAAATTGGATATAATACTGATATCTATGGATTTGATAAAACTTTATCTGAAATTAATATAGATAACATAAAGCATGCTTTAGTCCTTGGAACTGGAGGTGCCTCAAAAGCTATTAGATATATTCTTTCTAAAAGAAAGATAAAATATAGCCTCGTTTCAAGGAGGAAGAAAGAAGATAGTATGCTTTATAAAGATTTAGATGCTACTATATTCAATCAAAATTTATTGATAATAAATTCAACTCCACTAGGTACGTATCCAAATATTAAAGAATTTCCAGACATACCTTATAACTATCTAGATAATAAGCATATACTTTATGATCTAGTATATAATCCGATAGAGACTGTTTATATGAAAAAAGGAATGGAAAAAGGTGCTAGGGTATTTAATGGTTTAAAAATGCTTGAATATCAAGCAAAAAAATCATGGGAATTATGGTCCCAATTTAATTGACAATTTTTTTTGTTAATTTTAGAAAATAAACTACTCAATTTAATTTAATGAAAGACTCAAAAAATAAGCTTAAAAAGTCTTCATCGGAATCAAAGATTCTTGAAACTAAGACAGTTCCTCCTATGCCTAAAGACAAAAGGACTAAAGAATATAAAGAATGGTATAAAAAATATGGGGAAATAAAGTTAGAAGACAAAGCTTCTTCGAAAAAGAAAAAGAAAAGCATAAAACAGAAAAAAGAAGTTGTATCTATTCCTCCTATACCTAAAGACAAAAGGACTAAAGAATATAAAGAATGGTATAAAAAATATGGAGAAATAAGTGAAAAGGATACAGCTAAAAAAGAAAGTAAGCCTAAAAAAGACGAATCTGTAGTTCTCAAAAACATCAAATTAAAAGATTTAGTAGTTCTTTTTAATGATAAAGTAGACTCTGATGAATGGATATCAGAAAGGAAGGTGATTGAAGAAATTAAAAAAAGAATTGAGATAGCACTTAAAAAAGAATTTGATAAAGAAAAAAAGAAGTTTGATACTAATAAAAAAACTGATGAAAAATTCTTTTATAAATCAGATAATAAAATCCAGTTCCAAAAATCATTAAAGACTTATTCATCAAAAAAAAGAAAATATTATTCTGAAATTGGGACTATTCAAAAAGAAAATCTTGAAAAAAGGCTAGAACTTATTGAGAAAATAAAGGATTTACTTAATATAGAAAGGAAACCAAACAATCTATATCAAACATTTAAAAAATATAAAGAACAGTGGCATAATATAGGTCAAGTGCCTATTACAGAAAGAAATAATATTTGGGAGACATATAGACATCATGTTGAGAAATTTTATGATTTTCTACATCTTAATAGAGAACTAAGAGAATTAGATTTCAAACATAATTATGATGAAAAAATTAAAATTATTAAACAGGCTGAAGCACTGGATAAAGTCAAAAATACAATGCAGGCTTCAAGAGATTTAAATATTTTACATAAGTTATGGAAAAATGAATTAGGTCCAGTATCAAAAGAATTTAGAGAAGAGTTATGGGCTAGGTTTCAAAAAGCATCTAATAAGATTCATGCAAAAAGACAAAAACATCAGAAACAAATTACTAGTATACAAAATGAAAATTCATTAAAAAAAGAGAAAGTATTAGGAAATATGAGAGAATGTTTAGAAAAAAATCCTAATTCTCATAATGAATGGCAGAATAGAATTCAACTATACAATAAACTTAAAGATGACTTTCAAAAAATTAAAAATATTCCAAAGAAAAAAAATAAAATATTTTGGAATGAGTTTAGAATAATAACAAAAGAATTTAATAATAAAAAGAACAGTTTCTATAAAAATCAAAAAATTGAAGTTAAAAAGAATATAAATAAAAAACAGAGCCTAATAGATGAGGTAAAGAATATTATAAAACAAGAAATAAATACTAATAACTCTAAAAGAGTTATTGAGATCCAAAATGAATGGAAAAAAGTTGGTTATATTCCTAGGAAAATTTCAAATTCACTATGGCAAGAATTTAGAACATTATGTAATGAGTTTTTCAAAGAACTAAAATCTAAACCAAAAACAAGTAATAAAGAAAAAAATACCAACAAAAATAATAACGAAAAGCAAATTCTAAAAAGAAAAATATCTGAACTGCAAAATGAATCAAATCAGTTTGAAAATAACCTAGAATATTTTACAAATTCAAGTAGTGAAAACCCTTTATTTAAAGATGTTTCTACTAAACTAACTTCAATAAATGATAAAATTAAAGTTTTAAAAAAGAAATTAAATAAAATAACAAAAACTGAAAAAGCGGAAGTTGCTAAATTAGCTGCAAATGAAGGAGAGGCTGTAATTGAAGAAGAAGCTTAAGTTTTATTTTTATAAAAATTCATCTTATAATTAGATTCAAAATCTCCAGCAGAGATAATATCCAATTTTACTTTGAGATCTCTTTTCCTTAATGGAGATATTCTATCAGTAAATAAAATTCCATTTAGATGATCGTACTCATGTTGAATTACTCTAGCAATAATACCTGAACATGAAATTTTCTTTTGATTAAATCTTTCATCTAAAAATTCTATTGTTAAATTATTTTTTCTTATAACTTCCTCTGAAACATCAGGTATACTTAAGCAACCCTCTGAAAATATAAAATCATCACCAAATTCATCTATAATTATTGGATTTATAAAAACTTGTTGCAGTTTCTCAATTTCTGATTTATTAAAAGATTCCTCTTCTTGAAAATAATCAAAATCTGCAATAAATATTTGTTTAAGAACTCCTATTTGGGGAGCTGCCAATCCAACCCCATTAGCATTATACATTGTTTCCCACATATCAACAATTAAATCTGAAATATCTTCATCGTTAATATTAACTTTAGATGAAGTTTGTTTTAGGATTGGATTACCATATGCAAGTATTGGTCTAATCATAATTATTTTTTTAAATAGGATTGAAGAATTAAAGTTGCACTAATCTTGTCTATATATTTTTTATCCCTCCTTTTTGTCTTGCCTAATCCGGATTCTAAAATAACTTGTTTTGCAATTTTTGAAGTAAACCTTTCATCGATTCTATCTACTAATATATCTGGAAATTTAGTATTAAGCAATTTTATTAAACTAAGGATATTTGTCTCAATAGTTGATAGATTACCTTTTAAATCATAGGGTTTCCCGATTATTATTTTTTCAATAGTATCAGTTTTATTAATATCCTGTATCTCATTAAAAAGACTATCTGATTTGACTGTTTTCAATGGAAAGGCAATTTTATTAAATTCATCAGAAATTGACATTCCTGTTCTTTTTAATCCAAAATCTATTCCTAAACACTTCCCCATAAGTACATTTATTCAATTAAATTATTTTAATTTTATAAACAAAATTACTATAAAATTGGAGAATGAAATCTCAAAAGCCTCTGAAACACTTAGGAAAGATGGCACTATTTTGTATCCAACAGATACTATCTGGGGTATAGGATGTGATGCTACATCAAATAATGCAGTATTAAAAGTTTATAAAATTAAAAAAAGAGATTTAAAAAAACCTCTTATTTGCTTGGCTTCTGACTATGCAATGATAAGTGATTATTTAGAATTTATGCCAGATTTTGATTATTATGAGTTATCTAAAGAAAGACCTACAACTTTTATTTTTGATTCTCCAAAAGGAATTTCAAGTTATATAACAAAATATTCAAAATCAGTAGGATTTAGAGTTCCAAATAATGATTTTTGTAAAAAATTAATTACTGAATTTGGTAAACCTATTGTATCAACTTCAGCAAATTATTCTGATGAAGAATTTCCTAAAAAATTTGATATGATTAACAAAGAAATTATAAGTAATGTTGATTATGTTGTTAAAACTCTAAATGATAGTAAAGAAATTTTTGAATCAAGAATTATCAAAATGACATCAGATGGAAATAAAATTGTTATAAGGTGATAATAAACAAGGATGAAATATTAAATCTACTAAAAGAAGACATCTTTAAACAGATAATGAATACATCTTCTAAATTAGATATAAAATCATTTGTAGTTGGAGGATTTGTTAGAGATTATATATTAAATAGAACCATTGTTAAGGATGTAGATATTTTATGTATTGGATCTGGAATCGATTTTGCAATTGATATTCAAAAATCAATAGATCCAAATAAAAAAATAAACATATATAAAAGATTCGGAACAGCTATGATAAAATGGAAAGACTATAAAATTGAATTTGTCGGTGCTAGAAAAGAATCGTATTCTAAAGATACTAGAAAACCTAAAGTAAAGCCAGGATCATTTATAGATGATATGAATAGAAGAGATTTTACTATCAACACCTTGGCAATTAGTTTAAATAAAGAAAATTATGGAGAGTTGATAGATACTTTTAATGGACTTGATGATTTAAGTAAAGGAATAATAAAAACACCTAACAATCCTGACAAAACTTTTTCAGATGATCCTTTAAGAATATTAAGAGCAGTTAGGTTTTCAAGTCAACTTAAATATGATATTGAAAAGAATACATATGAATCTATAAAAAGAAACCTAGATAGAATTAAGATATTGTCAGGAGAAAGAATTAGTGAGGAAATAAACAAAATATTAATGCAAGATAAGCCATCTGATGGTTTTATTTTACTTGAAAAGTTAAATATTCTAAAATTAATTCTACCTGAACTAGAATCACTTAAAGGGATAGAAGAGGTTGAAGGGCAGACACATAAAGATAACTTCTACCACACACTAGAAGTTGTGGATAACATATGCACTAAAACAGAAAATCTTTGGTTAAGATGGTCTGCACTTCTTCATGATATAGGAAAATCATCCACTAAAAAATTTAACAAAAAAATTGGATGGACTTTTCATGGTCATGAATATGTTGGTTCTAAAATGGTTAAACAGATATTTACAAGATTAAAATTACCATTAAATGATTCAATGAAATATGTCCAAAAGATAGTAATGATGAGCTCAAGACCAATTATAATTGCTGAAGAAATCGTTACTGACTCTGCAGTAAGAAGATTAATATATGATGCCGGTGATTCTATAGATGACCTATTAACTCTGTGCGAAGCAGATATAACTACAAAAAATAAAAGAAAATTTGAAAAATATCATAATAATTTTAAGATTGTTAGAGAGAAGATTAAAAAAGTTGAGGAAAAAGATAATATTAGAAATTTCCAACCACCAGTGACAGGTGAAATTATAATGAAACATTTCAAAATTGGTCCGTGTAAAGAAGTGGGAATAATTAAAGATGAAATAAAGAATGCTATTCTTGACGGAGAGATTGAAAATAATTATAAATCAGCATTTAATTTGATGAAAATTAAAGGAAAGTCTTTAGGGCTTTAATAATGAAAAAAATTAGAAACCTAACAATAGCATCAATTATAATTGTATATATAGTTATTCTAGCTGGAGGTACAGTTAGAATGACAGGAAGTGGGATGGGTTGTCCAGATTGGCCAAAATGTTTTGGTTACTTAATTCCTCCAACAGATAGATTAGATCTTGAGTGGAAAAAAAATCATAATTACAAAAAAAATCAAATTATTATTTTAAATGACAGATTGATTTATGCAAATAAAGATTTTAAAAGTGACACTTCTATTAAAAAAGAAAATTGGTCAAATTACACCAAACATGACTATTCTAAATTTAATGTATATCATACATGGATAGAATATATAAATAGACTAATTGGTGCGATGGCAGGATTATCTGTCTTAATGCTATTTATTAATTCACTTAAATTTATTAAGAAAAAACGATCAATTACAATACTAACATTTATATCACTAATAGGTATATTATTTCAAGCATGGTTGGGTAAAACAGTTGTTGATAGTAATCTTCTAGCAGGGAAAATAACTATTCATATGTTAATGGCAATACTAATAGTATCTGTCTTATTCATTTTATTATCGAAATTAAATGCAAAGGATTCAGATCTGGTATTTAATAGATATATTTCTAATCTAACACTTATATCATTGGTATTTCTAATAATTCAAGTACTTTCTGGAACAGAAGTAAGACAGTTTATTGATATTGAAATGCTTTCGAATAATTACTCTGAAAAACACAAGTGGCTTATGAACCCACCTGAAAGTTTTTATTTTCATCGAAGTTTCTCAATAATTATATTTAGTGTGAATAGCTTAATATTCATAAGACTCAAGAAAATGATTATTGATAGTAAAATATTTAAAATCATAATGTTACTTTTATTTATTCAGATATTAACAGGGATAATTATGTATTACTTTAATTTCCCTTTTTCTACTCAACCAATTCATTTATTAATTTCATCACTTATTATTGGTTTTCAGGTTTATTTTTATGTATTATTAAATAATAAAAAGAATTATGGTATTAAGAATTAGAGTAATATTAAATGTAGAAGAAGATGTATTAAGAGATATAGAAATTGATGAATCATCATCAATGCTAGAATTTCATAAAACTATTTCAAGTTCTTTTGGTTTTGATTCTTCTGAACCGTCAACTTTTTTTAGATCAAACAACAAATGGGAGAGAGATGAGGAAATTAAAATTTTTAAACTCGATGAGAATGACAAAGTTTATTCTGACTCTAGTATTTCAGAATTTATAAACTCAAAAGGAGATAAGTTAATATACATCTACGATTTTTTAAATTATTGGACATTTTTTATTGATGTTAATGAATCTGTAGAAAAAATTGAAGATAAAGAATACCCCTACTGTCTATTAAGTGTTGGTGAAGTTCCAAAAGAGTCTCCAACAAATATTTTTCTTAATAATCCTAATATTGAGGAAGACTCAAACAGTGATTTAAGCTAAAATAGTATAATGAGCTTTAATTTAATTTCAGATTTTTCTCCAACTGGAGACCAACCTCAAGCAATTAATGAGATCATTAACAGTTATAGTCAGAATCAAAATCATGTTACTCTTCAAGGTGTAACAGGTTCAGGAAAAACTTTTACTGTTGCTAATGTTATTAATGAATTAAATAGACCAACACTGGTATTGGCTCATAATAAAACATTAGCTGCTCAACTTTTTTCTGAGTTTAAAAATTTTTTTCCAGAAAACTCAGTGGAATATTTTGTTTCTTACTATGATTATTACCAACCTGAAGCGTATATTCCTAGTTCAGGATTATATATTGAAAAAGATCTTTCAATAAATGAACATATTGAGAAGTATAGATTAAGCGCTACTTCCTCTCTACTTTCTGGAAGAAAAGATATTATAGTAGTTGCATCAGTATCATGTATTTATGGCATTGGGAATCCATCAGAATTTAAAAAACATGTAATAGAAATTAATATCAATCAGCAAATTTCAATAACAAAATTATTGTATCATTTTGTTAAAGGATTGTATTCAAGAAGTCTTGATGAGTTAAATAGAGGAAGCTTTAGAGTAAATGGAGATATTATTGATATTTATCCAAGTTATTCTGATCTATTTTATAGAATTAATTTTTTTGGAGATGAAATTGAAAGTATTGAATCCATTGATCCTATATCACTTAATAAAATTGAAAGTTTTGAATCTATAAGAATTTTTCCTGCCGAGATTTTTGTTACTTCAAAATCTAATATCTCATCTGCAATAAATAATATTGAAACAGATCTTGAAGAAAGGATAAAGTATTTTGAAGAAGTTGAAAGAAAGCTTGAAGCTAAAAGAATAAAAGAAAGAACAGAATTTGACATTGAAATGATAAAAGAACTAGGTTATTGTGCTGGTATAGAGAATTATTCAAGATATCTGGATGGTAGAAAACCTGGTACAAGACCTTTTTGTCTTTTAGATTATTTTCCTGAGGACTATCTGATGGTTATTGATGAAAGTCATGCAACAATTCCTCAAGTTCATGCTATGTATGGAGGTGATAAAAGTAGAAAAGAGAATTTAGTAGACTATGGATTTAGATTACCAGCTGCATTAGATAATAGACCTCTTAAGTTTGAAGAATTTGAAAGTATTCAAAATAAAGTATTATATGTTAGTGCAACACCAGCTGATTATGAGCTTGAAAAAAGTGAAGGATTCTATATTGAACAAATAATTAGACCAACTGGAGTTCTTGATCCAGTAATTGAAGTTAAACCATCTAAAAATCAAATTGATGACCTAATAGAAGAAATATTATCGAGAGTAGAATCAGATGAAAGAGTATTAATTACAACTTTAACAAAAAGAATGGCTGAGGAATTAACAAAATTTCTTGTTAAATCTGAAATTAGAACAAACTATATCCATAGTGATATTGATACACTTGAAAGGGTTGAAATTATCCAAAATTTAAGGAAAGGAATTTTTGATGTAGTAGTAGGTGTTAATTTATTAAGAGAAGGCCTAGATCTTCCTGAAGTCTCACTTGTTGTAATTTTAGATGCAGATAAAGAAGGATTCTTAAGAAGCCATAGATCATTAATTCAAACTATTGGAAGGGCTGCAAGACATATCAAAGGAAAATCTATTATGTATGCTGATAAAATAACTAATAGTATGAAAAAAACAATTGAAGAAACTGCTTATAGAAGAGAGAAGCAAGAAGAATACAATAAGAAAAATAAAATTATACCTAAAGCAATGATAAAATCATTTGATACTGCATTTGAAAAGGAAAAACAATTAATATCAACAGATTATAAAGACTTTGAAAAAGACTTAGATATCTATTTAACAAAGACTGCTCTAGAGAAAAAAATTAGAGAGCTAAGAAAAGAAATGGAAGATACGGCTAAGAAATTGGACTTTATAAAGGCTGCAGAGATAAGAGATAAAATTAAATTTCTTAAAGATAAAATTAAATAAAAAAGGTGCATTTTCATGCACCTCTTTTTTAATTATCCAATAGTTATTACCCTATTAGATTTTGATATACTATCCTTTTTCTTAGGTAGTACTAGTTTTAGGATTCCATTTTTATAATTTCCTTTTATCTTATCCAAATTAACTGATTCTGGAACTTTAAATGATCTTTGAAAAGATGAATAATTAAATTCATTTAGTCTTATATTTTCATTCGAAACATTATTTGATGTTTCAGATGATATTATAAGGACATTATTATCTAATTCAATTGAAAAATCATCCTTTTTCATACCCGGAACAGCTAAGTCAATTTCAAACGAATTATCGTTCTCAATTGTATTAACAGAAGGAACAGAATTTTTTCTATTTAAAAAGTTAACCCCAAAGTCATCATTAAAAAATTCATTTATTAATGATGGGAATATTTGATTGTTATTATATTTTACAATTTTCATAATCTTTTTTTTAGTTAAACAATTATTTTAAAACAATGAAAAATTGAATTAAAATCAATTAACTATAGTCAAAATAAATACCAAACATAAAATTATGACTTTTTGTCATAAAAAGAAGAGTAATTAGCGACATATTGTCACTTTATGGCTGATTGAACCTTTTTAGCAGCTTCATCAAAGCCAATAGCAGATAAAACATTTAGACCAGAATTGTCTATAATTTCTTTTGCTTCAACTGAATTTGTCCCTTGTAACCTAACAATTATAGGAATATTTATTTCTTTAAGATTCTTATATGCTGAAACAATACCCTCAGCTACCCTATCACATCTTACTATACCTCCAAATATATTAACCAATATAGCTTTTACATTATCATCTCTTAATATCAACCTGAATGCTTTTTCAACTCTTTCCGCATCAGCTGTCCCACCTACATCTAAAAAATTTGCTGGTTCACCCCCTGCAAGCTTAATAAGATCCATAGTAGCCATAGCTAATCCAGCACCATTTACCATACAACCAACATTGCCATCTAAATCAACATAATTCAATCCCTCAGCTCTTGCCTCTACTTCTACCGGGTTCTCTTCATTAAGATCTCTCATTGATTCATATTCTTTATGACGAAAAAGAGCATTGTCATCAAGAGTTACTTTTGAATCAACCGCAATAATTTTATTGTCAGAAGATTTTAAAAGAGGATTTATTTCAAACAATGAGGCATCAGACATTTGATAAGCCTTATATAAAGAAGTAACAAATTGTACCATATTTTTAAAAGCTTCTCCTGAGAGACCTAGATTAAAAGCAATTTTTCTAGCTTGAAAAGGAAGTAATCCTTCTGCAACTTCCACTTCTTCCTGAAAAATTAAATCTGGTGTTTTTTCTGCAACACTCTCTATATCTACACCTCCTTCTGTAGAATAAATTATCATGTTTTTAGAGCTAGACCTATTTAATAATACAGAAATATAAAACTCTGATCTTTCTGACTCCCCATCATAATAAACATCCTCTGCAATTAAAATCTTCCTAACCAATTTACCTTCAGGAGGAGTTTGTGGGGTAACAAGATTCATTCCAAGGATTTCTGAAGCTATTTTTCTTACCTCTGTAAGACTTTTTGCAATTTTAACACCTCCGCCCTTCCCTCTTCCACCAGCATGAATTTGAGCTTTAATTACAAAAATATTACTTCCTGTTTCTTTTTTAATTTTTTCAGCACTCTTAACAGCATCTTCAGGATTTTCAGCTACATAACCCTTCTGAACTTTTACATTAAACTTCTCTAGAATTTCTTTACCTTGATATTCATGTAGATTCATGAAGGCAAATATAACTACAAAACTTAAATTATTTGAATTAATTAAAATCAGATTTATATTTAAAAATAAATTCATACAATGGATAACAAATTACTTTTAAGAGCTACTGAGATTTATGGATCGCCAATCTACCTATATGATTTAGAAAAGATAAAATCCCAAGTAAATAAATTCAATGCATCATTTAAAAGCATAAGCAACATAAAGGTGCAGTATGCAGCTAAAGCCTTATCTAATATATCAATCCTGAAATTTATTAAGAATTTAAACTGTGGCTTAGATGCAGTTTCTATTCAAGAAATCAAATTGGGAATAACGGCTGGATTTAAAGCTAAGGATATTATATATACTCCAAATGGAGTTTCAATTGAAGAGATTAAAGAAGCTGTTAAACTTGGAGTCAAGGTAAATTTGGATAGTATTGAATCCATAACAGAATTTTCTAAAAGCTTTTCAAATAAATCTATTTTTATTAGAGTTAATCCTAATATTTTCGATGGAGGAAGTAATAAAACAAGAGTAGGACATTCTGAGTCTAAATTTGGTATACCTGTTAATCAGATAGAAAGATTAGTCAAAATGGAAAAAGAAAATAAAATTTCTATTGATGGAATCCATGTTCATTCAGGGAGCGATATTTCTAATATTAACAGCTTCATAAAAGGAGCGAAAACAGTCTTTAACCTAGCCTTACAATTCAAAAATATAAAGTTTATAGATCTAGGAGGTGGATATAAAGTGCCTTATTTCAAGGGGGATAGCTATACAGATATGGAGGAGTTAGGCAATAAAATAAGCATTGAATTCAATAATTTTAAAAAAGAGTGTAAAAAAGATATTGGGCTAATTTTTGAGCCCGGAAAATATTTAGTTAGCGAAGCTGGTTTCTTTCTAACCAAAGTTAATTATGTTAAAGAAGGTCCTAAAAACAAATTCGCTCAAATAAACTCTGGCTTTAATCATTTTATAAGACCAGCTTTTTATAACTCCTTTCATGAAATAGAAAACATATCAAACTCTATGGCAAAAAAAGAAAAATATTCTGTCGTTGGATATATTTGTGAAAACGATACATTTGCTGAGGACAGAGAATTATCTAAAATAAATAAAGGGGATATTTTATGTTTCAAAAATGCCGGAGCATATGGGTTTTCAATGAGCAGCAATTATAATTCTAGATTTACTCCAGCAGAAGTATGCTTCTACAATAATGAATTTAATCTTATTAGAAAAGGTCAAGAAATGAATGAACTATTGAGCAACCAGATAATTATTGATTTTTTAAAAACCTGATAATATTATAAATATATAGGCATAAAATAGAATTTTATATTTAAGTTTGCTCAAAATTATTACTATGAAACCAGCTTATATTTTATTGTTTATTTCTTTTTTCTTCTCAACAGAGTTATTTTCTCAAGCAGGACTTGGAGTTATGGTTGATAGAGCACAACAAGCTCTTACTGATTTAGGTAATAGATCGTCAAGAACACCAAAGCCCTTAAACATTCAAGGTACACACTATTTTAATGATAATTTTGTAGTAGCAACACTTGACTACTTTGGAAAAGAACTAAATGATAAAGGCTTTATGAGATATAATGCGTTTAGGGATGAAATTGAAATGGCCAGCACAACAAGTCAAAATGAATCAGATCTAATCCTTATGAAAAGTAATGATATTGTTCCAGTTATTTCAGGAGAAAAGTATGTATACATTCCTCATCGATTAGAAGATGGTAGAGCATATATAGGGTATCTAGTTCTTCTATATGAAGGAAAAAAGCATACTGTTTATATAAAAAGACAAAAAGTATTTATGGAAGAAGTAGTTGCTAGAACAGGTTTAGAAAATCCATTTCCTCCTAGATTTGTTGATAATATTCAAATATATGTTAGTACAAATGGAGATACTCCAGTTACATTAAAACTATCTAAAAAAGGAGTTTCTTCATTTTTTAAAGAAAATTCTGATAAAGTAAGAAAGTTTATCAAATCCAATAAACTTAAGGTAGCCAATAGTGATGCGATTTTAAAGATTTTTGAATTCGCAGAGAATTTTTAATAATATTGGAAAATCCTCAGTATTTTAACCTATATTCTGATTATATTCTACAATAATCCATAATAATCAACGAAAAATACGTTTTTTTTAAAATAATCTTCTCTTATCTCAACAGATTCTTTTTTTTAAGAAATTATTAACATATATTAGCGTTTACGAAAATTTTAAGAAATTTTTAACAAAAATTAATTTAACTAAATTAAATAACTAAGTATGAAAAGCTTATTCAGATTACTAGTGGTTTTCTTGCTATCAGCACAAGTTGCTATGGCACAGAAAGCTGTAACTGGTACTGTTTCTGATAGTGATGGTATTCCGCTTCCTGGAGCAACCATCCTTGTACAAGGAACAACTACCGGTGTAACCACTGATTTCGACGGAAACTTTTCTATTAATGTATCTGAAGGCCAGTCTCTGGAATTCAGTTTCGTTGGTTATGAAACTGCAGTAGTATCTGTAGGGGCAGGCAACGTCATTAATATAACTCTTTCCCTTGGAACACAACTTGAAGAAGTAATTGTTACCAGTTTAGGTATTACAAGAGAAAAACGTGCGCTAGGTTATGCTGTTTCGGAAGTTGACGAAAGTCAAATTGAACAAAGAGCATCCGGTG
>Ga0206683_10001622_pt1 | contig 15553 bp, 14 predicted proteins | sample M280m12015metaG_FD_155483 | JGI IMG/M metagenome (GOLD analysis project Ga0206683, IMG submission 155483) | Ammonia-oxidizing marine archaeal communities from Monterey Bay, California, United States - M2 80m 12015 | ecosystem: Environmental > Aquatic > Marine > Intertidal zone | place: USA...
GAACTAATGAGATAAGAATTGGATCCCAGTTAGCAGCCGTAGCAGAGAATCCACCTGGATCACCTGCAACAGTTCCTTGACCGTCACCAAATGCTTCGTTTAAAGCACCTCTTTCTTCGCTAATTGCGCGTTCTTGGTTTTCAAGAATTACAGAAGTAACAGCTCTCTTGTAGCTATCTTCGATCTTTGGAAGATCGGGATGCTCAAGTACTGGCTTCCACTTTTCTTGAAGGTTTTCTGACATAAACATTTGTTTATTTCCCCGTTTAAATTACTAAATTAATTATCTAATTTAGCAAATTTATTAATTGCGGCAGTATATTTAGCCATGCCTGGATCTACAGGAGTTTCTTCCTGAGAACCGAAATTGGCATCGGCTGAAGCCACATTACTTTCATCAGAGACAGCTTCAAGTTTTTCACCTTTAAAATATGCTTCTTTCAATGTAGAAACTTTCTCTACGAAACTTTCTTCATTTTCATAGTCAACATCTTCGGTTAATTCTTTTAACTTCTCTTGTTCACTATCAGCTAGGTCGTTAGACGCTTCGCTAATAATTCTTTCACGCTTTAGTTCCTCGATATCTTGAGATAGCTTGATGTTTTCGGCAACTTCACTATTCAATTTATCTTCGTTCTCGTCAAGTCTGTTGGCTAGTTCTTCAACTACATCAAACTTTTCTTCTGGAACTTCAACATAATGTTCCTCAAACAGTTTTTTCAAACCGTTTATGAAATCTTCTGTGAGCTCGGTTTTTAAACCACGCTCGATCGCTAGTTCATTTTCTGATACCCAGCTTTCTGCTACATAGTTAAGATAAGAATCGACTTTTTCTGTCAAATCTTCTTTGATTTCTTCAATCGCTTCTTTAGTGGTTTCTTCGAATTGGGTTTCAACCTCAGAAACTTTCTCTTTAACTTTGCTTGCAACGGCTGCTTCAAAAATAGTCTTAGCTTTAGATTTGAAATCTTCCGATAAATCTTCATCAGCGACAAGAGCTTCTATGTCATCAGTCATATCGACTTCATAGTTTTCTTTCTTGACTTCTTCTTCTTCATCTTCCATTTCGTCTGTTTCTTTTTTAGACTCAACAGGAGTTGTTTTCTTCTGAATATTTTTACCTTCGCCTTTATCTTCATCTCTATCTTCATCATCAGCATCTTCTGATACTTCTTCTTCTGATAGTGAACCAATAAAGTCTTGGACTTCTTTTACAGATTTATCTTTAAGAGATTCTACAACACCTCTAATAAGTGCGTTTCGACTTAGTGACTCTGATTTTTCTTCGTCGCCATCATCTTCGTCTGCTTCACTCAAACCAGCATGTGCTACTTTAAGTGCTTTAAGGTCCATTTCTTTCATGGACGCTACGGCTTGTTTTAACAATTCAGACTTTGACATCTCATCTAATTGAGGAGCTTCAGAATCAGATTCTGCTTCTTCTTGATTAGGTATAGATGTCTTATCTACTTTTGTTACACCGTCATCAGCCTCTTCGCCTTTTTCTGCTTTAGTCGCTGCATTAGTTTTCGGTGCCGGTTTAGTGGCATCTCCAGCTTTTGCTGCAGCGTCTGATGCATGTTTTTCAGCGTCAGGGTCTGTTTTAGATTTAGCCGCAGGTGCAGATCCGCCTTTTCCAGGAACTTCGTGTTGAATTTCCTTGGACTCGCCAGATTTGCCTTCTGTTATGACTGCCTCTATAGTGTTTTCTAAGCTTGACATTAGAATACTCTCCATTAAATTATAAATTAATTAATTTATTCTCTATTGTTATTTATAATATTATAAATTTTCAAGAAAGTCAGAAAACGCTTGTAATTTGACTTCTTGAAGTTTATGTGTCTTAGCTCTTAATATATCATGTTTCCATTCTTCTATTTTTCGAGCTTTGATCACTCCATTATCCCAAATCCACTCAACTCCTTCCATTACGCCGTTTACGAACGCGTCAGGAGCAGAAGGATCTGCTACGATATCAGCCGCTGTTGCTAACTGAAAATCTGATTGCACCAGCTGCACACCACCTTTTTCATTGGATGCTTTTAGTGAACCCATACCTCTACTAGATACTCCTAGTCTCGCGCCATCTGATAGAAGGCCTTTGACTATTTCTCCCATAGGGGTAGATAAAATCTTTGCTTTTCCGACAAAATTATTGCCGTCCTCTTTTAATGATTGTATTAAATGAGATGTTCTTTCTAAATTAATAGTTGGTCCTTCTGGATGCCCTAGCTCTCCATAGGCCCTTTTTTCGTTAATATACTCTTTAGTATATCTTTTAACTTCTTTTTGCATTATCTCTTTTGGATATATGCGACCGTTTTTGTTTTTTACTTCGGTTTGTAACATAATACCTTCAATAAAAACAGATTCTTTACCTGTTTTAGGGTCTTGTTCTATTAGGTAATCTATATTATCACACCATTGTTCTGATATTAGTTTCATTTGTCTTTCCCTTTAAAATGCCTTGTTTATTTCTTTGGCATTGTTAAACATTCTGTCTGCTAGTTTCAATAGTTTTTTCATTACATCTGTTCGATATGTTATCAAACTTGGGTACATATGCCCTTCAATCTTATGAATTGCTGCTATATGATCCATTATTTTAGCTTCTGGCTTTCTTCCTAGCATTTGAGCCAACATCTTAACTGAATCGTTATGTTGATTTCTATCAGTTAATTGTGCTATTTGATCTATTTGTGCTTGTGGAAAATCTCTTTTTTCACCTAAGAAATTAACCTCTTTAATCATATCATCTATTTTCGACTGTTCAATGATTTTTTTACGAACATTAAGACCTTCTTCAATATCTTCACCCATAAGTTTAACAAATTGTGTTGCAGACGCTTCTGCAGTTCTCATATCTTTAAAAACACCAAGTTCTTCTGGTTCTTTAGACGATTTAGGCTTAACCCAAACTCTAATTTTTTTAGAACCTTTCTTTTCAGCATGATAAAATACTTCTGTATTTTTAATCTTAATTCTTTTAAGCTCTAATTTCTTAGCATCAACTTTGAAATTAATTTCATCTAACTGTGTTCTTAGTTCTTTAAATGACTTCATGCTGTGAATGTCCAATTCTTTTTCCAACCTGGTCGATATGTTGTATAATCGTCAGGTGATCTGTCATTGAAACCTGCTACTTTCGTAGAAAAAACTCTACCATTAAGTGTAATAATTCTTTGACCTGCGAAATGTTTAGCTACTAGTTGCGCAACTTCTTTTGCTGGTGCTCCATTACCCTTAATATGCATTGTACCACCTTTCTTCATAGAATTGCCCTTAAACCATTCTAAAGTGATTTTTTGAGCTTTATATTCTGTTTCAAATCTTTGTGGATTATCATTATTAGTTTGAGCCCATTCAATAGTTACAGCTTCTTGTAAGTCACCTGCTTCGTTCCACATTTTTAAATAACCTTGTCCTGGTGTTGTCCAACTCATATCTTTATCTCTGTTTATCTCTGTGAATGTAATACTGAACCGATTTTAATAGATAGACCTTTATCCATTCCGGATTCTATCCATCTCGCAATTTGTTTTTGAACCATTGCTACATCAGCTTGTGAACCACCAAGATGTCCTAATTTTCCATTAGTAATATGAACTTCTCTACCTTTTATAACTACATCATTTCTATTTTTACCAACAGTACCCCAAACATCTTTCTTTAACCATTTTGTATCTACAATGCTTCCAAATTCTTTTACTAAACTTTTCATATCGGCTGTAGGAAGTCCAGATACATAGATATGCGAATACTCTGTTCTTCGATTCACCGCATCACCTACTTTATCTTTAGGATTGTCGGGTTTCAGGTTCATATTAACCCTTTCTTTTAAATCGTATCCTTGTCCAGGTTGAGTCCAACTCCGTGAGTAGTCCATTTTATCCCTCTGATTTTTTTTCTTGGCTATTTAACCAATCAATTTGTGTTTCAACTCTTTTCAAATCAATTGCATCAAGTTGTTTGTCTTTCATTAAACCTTTAAAAGTTTCACCTGCAGCGATATTATCACCACCGGATACTTGGTCAACAAACTCTCTTGCTTTATTTTTATCTACCATAATTTATTCCTCTTACCATTCTGCTGGATCTGGCATATCATCATCAGGTCCAAGTCCGACCGCACCTTGAGATTTAATCTCTTTGTCAATAGACTTGATTTCTGTTTCAGATTGTCTAAGAACATTCTTTCTTATCCATTCTTCTGAATAATATTTGCCTACAAATTGATCCATTTGTTCTAGAGTATTGATTCTTTCTCTCAATATCTCCGCTTCTTTAAGTTCTGTAAAATGATTGTCTTTTTGGAAATCGTATGAAACATACTCTTTCATGTGTTTCCAATCATCTTCTGTTATAACATTCTTTAATAACAGTTGAGTTCTTAAAATATCATCAAATAATCTAGAGAATTTTAGTCTAAGTCTATCAACAAATCGTGAAAACTTGACCTCATCTCTTGAAATCTCAGTCGCTCTACCAATAGCGAACGCTGTTTCTGTCTCTAATCTAGAAATTGGTACATTAAGAGACTTGTACAATTTCTTTTGAAAATATAAAATATCTTCAATTTCACCTAGATTGGTTCCACCTGGTAGTGTTTCAATCTGGGTTCCTCTTCCACCTTCTCGTCTAGGTAACCAAAAATCTTCCAGCATATTCATATGCCTTCTGTCATCTTTAACTTCACCTGTGTCAGCGTTATACACTAACTTATTACGATAATTAGTCTGAACTTCTTTCAAATACTGTTCAGCTCTCGCTTTAGGTAAGTTACCTACATCAATGTAGAAGATTCTTCTTTCAGGTGCTCTTGATATCCTATAGATAACAAGTGCATCTTCTAACATTCTTAGTTGATTCACAGGTTTTAAAGCCTTGTGTAAATAACCAACTACTACTGTTTTATTGTAATCAAGTAACCCGGAAGTTACATGAGTTACAGCATCATTATGGATTCTAACAGTCTGGCCAGTATTATTACCTGACTTATCAAATCCTGCATCGTTGTAAATATAATATTCTAATATATCTTCAACTATTTCAACGCCTGTTTTCTCGTCTTTTTCTTTTTTGACCTCTCTGATCTTTCTGATCTTCTGTGGGTCAATAGGGCGTAGACCTTGAATTCCTTTCTTCGGAGCTTTCTTATCAACCATTTTATGATAATAAAGCCTTCCATCAACATACCATTTTCTGTATATGTCATGGGATAAATCCCGGAATCCTAATAATGTAAGTACTTCTTCAAATTCTTCACGAACTTTCTTTTTAGTACCCTCTGGTATCTTTTCAACTCTATCTAGGTTGATAGATACTGGAGAATCTAAATCATTAGCTGCTAAAGACTCGTTTATGATATCTTCAATAGCACTATCACATTCTGGAACTAGTGCCATTGTTCTGTATCTTGCTACTAGGTCGGCTTCATTCTTGATTCCGCCTTCCATGTCAACATACTGACCAATGACTCCACCGGTAGCTGCAAAGCCACCCATTCCCTGTTCTGTACCAATCTCAATGACTGATCCATCATTAGAAGGTGGGACGAAACTTTGTGCTTTCGTTTCGCCCTTCTTCCGTTTAATCTCGTATCCAAATAAGTCCATATTATATATTTATACTCCCTCTAAAAGAAGTTATTTGCTTCTTTCAAAGTGTGAATAAGACCAAGTAATATCAAAAGTTTCAACAGCATCAGCACCACCACTATCTAAAGTAATGGCTCCTAGAGCTGTTGGCCACATATTAAAAAACTCATAAGTGGCTATAATATTATCTGCTCTATCCAATTGTGATACAGTTGCTCTATCAGCCATGTATTCATAACCGATAGTACCATTACTTGCATCTGTTGGAACAATTTCTGACATCCATGCTTCAACAGCTGTTCTAATAGAAAAGTCATTGTCATTATAGACACCAGTAACCCAGTTATCAAAAGTTCTATCACCAGCCAAATTAACAGTCATACCTTGATAAGTTATAGGTGTTGGTGTTATTGTTTGTCCGGGTAAAGAACTTGTATTGACTAGAAATTCCTGTCCACCAGGAAGTCTTGGTATAAAAACCTTAAATCTGTTAGCTCTTGGACCAGCACCTATAAGATTTGCTTTAAATTCGTTTATTGTTGCCATTTTAAATTCCTCCTATAGTATTTATGCTGATTCACTAGCTGCTAAACCAGGTGCACCGTAAACTTCATTGAAATCTACTCCTGATCGACTAGCGACAAATGTTAAAGTTATATAGTTGATACTTCGAGCTGGTTTCACAAAGATACTAGCTACGAATTGTTGTGCATCGACTACTCCTGCAGAGTTATTTGATTCGTCACAAATAACTTTAAAGTCATAAATTCCTCTACGACCTTGTACTTGTCTCAAGAAAGGCTCTACTGCTGCTCTGAAATTAGCTCTTGTGAATGAATCGTTAAATTCAAACAACTGATTTTTAGCTGCTGTAGAAATAGCTTTCTCTAAAGTAATAAACAATCTACGAACATTAATTCTACTGAATGCACTTGAGTCATTAGCAACTAGAGTTTTATCTCCGAATAACATTGTACCTTGTCCTGGAAATGTAACGATTGGGTTAATTCTAGACCTATAAAGTGTATCTCTATCTGCCTTTGTTGGATTGAACGCCAATTTAGTTACACCGAAAATCTGACCACGATTTAATCCAGCTGGTGAATACCAACTGTCATGTGAATAATCGGTTCTAGCACAAATTCCAGCCATTGCGCCATTAGCTGGTACATAGATATATCTATCATTGTACCTGTCGTAAATGTATAACCATGTACTATCCATGATAGCATATGATGAACTATTTAATGTATCGCCTGTAGCCTTGACATTAGTAGCACCGGAAGTTCCAGTATCTACAACATCAGACCTAATTGGTGAAAAGAATACGACGCAATCTTTTCTGTCTTGAGCGATGTTCATTAATTGATTGTAATATGAAGTTGCTTCGGCTCTCGTTACAACTGCATTGCCCGATCCGTCATCGGATTGGGGGCTTCCTGATATCATCAAAGAAATATCTTGATTATCAGCACTACCAAAGTATGTATCCCATGCGGTTATTCTTTGACCAGTAGTTGGTTGTCTACCATCATTACCATTCGTAAATGAACGGAATTCAGGTAAAGTTCCAGTACCAAAAGTAACACCCAAAGCAGCTGAACCAGCTGAAGTCCAGGTAGAACTATGATCTAACCAGTAAATGTATTCACTGGTGTTTTCAATAACTGTAACATAATAGTTAGTTGCACCAAAATCGTCTTTTGCATCAGAAGCTTTTGAAACATTCTCGAATTTTTCAAGAATAGTTCCAGGAGTTCCTGATATAAGACCATCTTCATCAATGACTACAATATGCAATTCATCAGTAACACCTGCTGTTGATCTTCCAGCTGTATAGCTTGAAGTTCCAGGTGCACCATTAAATTGTCTTGCAAATTCCCACTCTCTGGATATATTAGCACCACTGGCTACAGCAGCTCCTAATCCTTGAGTAGAGTCATCTTCTTGTGCAATGGTAACCGTTGCGGCGCCTGTTGAACCCGAATCAAAAGTAATTGCAGATACTTTGTATCTAACAACATCAGAACCAATAGCCGTAATAATATCTCCAACTATGAATTTCTCACCTAGAGTTACTTCGATTGAAGTACCACCTATAGCTGAAGTTCCATTAGTTGTTGTCACAGTGGTTGCTGCATAAGCTGCTGTTCCACCACAAGAGTTAATCTTTAAGCTATTGCCTAAAGCTCCTGCGTGTCTAGCACCATATTCACCAACAGCCGCTGAACCGTCATTATAGTTCGCTCTATAATGTGACAAGTTTTTTATTAATAAACTTTGTCCAGAAGTTGTTGTTGCATTAACCATATTTGTGGTTGCTGGTCTAACTACTTTTAAATCTATACCATAGTCTAAAAACATAGCAGCTGGGTAAAAATGCTCAGCCATTATATCAGTAGAATCTGGTTCCCCAAACAAGTCTACAAGTCCTTTTCCAGAAGTAACAGTACGAACCTCTTCGACTGGTCCCCAGCCAAAGTGTCCTACATATGCTCCTGTCGAACTTGAAACCGCAGGTATAACATTAGTAGCATCTATTTCTTGAACCAGTACTCCTGGCGAAACTTGAAATGCCATAATTTTATCTCCTATTAAATTTATATTTCGAAATATAAAATAAATTTTAAAGTCTGATAGATTAATTCTATCATTAACTAGTATTTATAATTTAGTAAACTTTCGTACCTTCAACAACAGTCCAAACATCTCCACCTTCTATATAAACCTCAGGTTCATCTGAATTGGCATTAAACATACCAGCTGGTGTTAATTCATCTTCTATCATTTGTTGTTGTTCATCATATAACATCTTTTTCAATTCTAAATCTGTTAAACTCTGAAAGAATGGTGTTGTTATAAACCATGCAAATAGCACTAAATTCATAACTAAATCATCATGATTACCACCATCAGCTTCCCATGACGAACCTTTTGATACAAAGGTTACTAGTTCGTTTATTGTAAATTTGTCTATTACTTGTAATTTGTTTTCTTCCATTAACTCTTTTAATGTAGAACACCCTATCTGTTTAGTCTTTTTAGTCATTGTAACGCCAATTCCTGATGATTTAACAGAAGATGTGGTGAATACATTCTCATATTCTATATCATAAAAGAGTTGATTGCATACTATCTGTCCTTGATCATTGTTCTCTATAACAACTAATGCTTCATTATACATTTTAGCGAATCTATGAATAATATCAGGGAATAGTAATGGAGAGATCATATTATCTCTATAAATGCCTACTTGTCTAAATGGTTTTTCTGATAAATCGAATATACTAAATGTTGAATAATCTTGTCCTCGTCCCTTAGCTGTATCTACAGTCATTACATAATCGTGTCCATTTTTGGGTTGTTCATATAGATATACATTTTGTTTAGACCATATAGGCGCATGATGTTGTAATCCAAGTAATGTATTCGCACTAATTAGAGTATTACCTGTACCTAAAAATGAATTACCAAATTCTTGTTCAAATTGTAATTCAGAAGTATTAGCTATTGTTGTAGCCTTCCATTCTTCATCTCTACCAGGAACATCATACCAATTAACTCTAAAATCTTTGTATTCGTTTTTTTCTTGTACAGCTCCTTCATATAATTTATGATACATATTACCTATACCATTAGCTGTAGATGTTATGATAACTTTAGATTTTCCACCTGATGTAATAACAGGATATGTTGATGTATAAAACTGTTCTGCATTTTCTACAAATGCAAACTCATCAAGATACAATAAGTTTACTGATAACCCACGAATTGAGTTAGCTCCAGTAGCTGATGCAATTATTCTACTATCATTTTCAAACTCTATTGACCCTCTGTTCAATACTTTTGTACCTGGTTGTAAGAAAAAGGGTATATGTTCTAACATTGTAGTTATTCTGGCCAACATTTCTCTTGCTATAGAACCTTTGTTTGCTAATATAGCTATAGTTTGTTCTGGTTGAAATAGTAAATACCAAAGAAGAAACGCACAAGTTGTAATTGATTTACCTGATTGTCTACACGCTAAAACAACACTAAAACGATTCTCGTCAAAGTGTTCTACTAGTTCTTCTTGATAACCATAAAGTTTAAAAGGTACTAATCCTTCATCAAGAGATATGATTTTTACATAATTCTCTATAAAATGTATAGGACTTCCCATACATTTCTTGTATTCTAGTATTTGTTCTTCTGTCCACTCAGATTCAACACCAGCTCTTTTAACATTTATGTTTCCGAGATAGCCTTTATTTTGATGCGCCATGGTCTTTTAATAGTCTTTGTAATTCTGTTGATGAACCAACAAATAATTGATTTTGTACTTTTTTAGGACCAGAATCATCATGATCCAGTTCTTTCATTTTAGCTTGTAAGTCAATTAATTTTTCAGTTGTTTCACCTACTGTTTTGATTAGTTGTCCTGCTACTTCATATACTCTAGGGTGTTCTGACTCTCTAGCGATGTCTAGAATGCCCTCTATTGCGTCCTGACCGCGTTCTACAAGACCGTAAAACACTTCCCGACTATACTTGTAGTCGGAAGTTTGTTCTTCCGTTTTAGAATGGTTACTTTTAGATAAAGTAGGAAGATTTTTTTCTACTTCAACAATTTCTCCTTGAATATCAAGAAGTTCATTTAATTTTTGATCGACTTTACTCATAATAAGTATTTATGACTATTTAGGATCGCTGGATTTATCGTCTGAATAAGTAACTGTAGGTTGTTCAAAGAAATCTGTTGTTTCATTATATGTATATGTACCATCTGGATCTGCATCACTAGGGTTTGGCATAACTATTTGTTCAACAACTTTACCTGCTGTATCAGTATTTGTTATTTCACCGGCACCTTGTTCTATATAAGTTCTAGTTTTAACTGTTCTAATAATATCTGAATCTCTAACAGGACCATAGATGTAATTTTTCATAACAAAAGATAAATCATATCTTAATACTTGTCTTGTTGTAAAATCACCTTCGTATTCATCAGTTTGAGATACACTTGTTAATGTTATAGGAATATCTCTTTTATCAGCCATATCTGGTACTGTATTAATTGTTACTGTATAATCAGGTGTGAAGTAAGGCATTATCTGTTCTATAATCTGTAATCCATCATCTGTATTTTTTACTAATACACTCAAATCAAATCCTAAATTGTATGGAGCAGGAGCGTATTGGTATTGCATATTATTTGGATTACTAGGTATTGCTTTCTTTAATTGAGTTCTTTTAGTTAATTTTCTAGTAGAATCATACTCTATTGAAGATAATTCAAATCCCATTCTAGGAAGTGAAATAGCAGTTCTTGTTAGAGATAAATCAGCTGATTGTTGTAATCTTGCTATCCATTTAGCTCTAGGCCCATATGCTAATGGAACTTTAATAAGAGTACCATCGGCTCTCTTAATATTAATATTATTAAACAATGTACCAAAAACTGATACACTTCGTTTAATTGTTTCGTGATAAAAATGTTCTCCAAACATTATGTAGCCTCTCCAAATGGATTACCTTCAGAAAAATCTATGATTCCATCTGCATCTGTTTCTAAATCAAGATTAAATGCTCCCGGATCTGATGGTAGAGTTTCTTCAGCAGCTATTGAAACAATACTTCGTCTTGATATCAAACTATCTTCAAGAATAAGTGTATCAAAAGATGATGAATCTGAACTTGTCCCTGACTCCAATAAGAATGCTGTTGCATCTGTTTCTTGAGCTATATTATCTGTACCTGTTGTACCATCTGTTATCATTGAAGGGAATTCTATTCCAGCTGTTCCTGATTCAAAATCAATAAGGTATCCTTCTTGTCCTGTTCCTTGGAAAATTATTCTATCTCCTTCCGAAGTAGCCTCCATTTCTATATGTCCTTCAGTTACATCAGTTGTCATAAAACTTGTATAAGTAGCTGGATCACCTGTGTCTGTTGTCTTAATTGAAGATATTGTTAATTTATTTGTTCCTTCACTCCATGATGAAACAACACCTGTAGCGATTATTGATGATGTTAAAAGTTGTGAAATAGTTTCACCTTGTACAAATGCTCTCATATCACTATTATCATTCAATGTAAATTCTATTGATTGAGCTTGTGCCAATTCTAAATCAGTATCAAGAGCCGGAACTTCTGTATCAAATTTCTCACCAGAGTATTCAAATAAATCACAAGTCATTTTAAAGACAAATAATTTATTCATTTGATAAAATGGATTTTCGTGTTCTACAAATTTTATCTCAAATAAACTTTTTGATAATGGAAAATAGATAAGATCACCTTCATTAGGTCTCAATCCTGTAGCAAGGTTGACATCTAATGAAACAAATCGTTCCCAACTTCTTCTTGATATAACAAAAGTAGCAGTATCTCTAATTTCTACTCCGAATTTAGAATACAGATCACCTTCACCTTCAAAACCTTCAATATTTTCAAGATACATTTCTACTTCATATGCATCTTCAAAACTAGAGTTAGCGGCATCTCCAAGTATTGTATCTTCATTTACTATTTTTCTTGGTAGATAATAACAATTATGTCCATACATGCGTAAGGACTCAACAACTAAATCTTCTACAAGATTTTGTTCTGTTTGTACTTGTTGACTAAAGTGTACATTTGTTGCCATATTATCCTTCCAATGTTGTTATTCTTGCTTTAGCTGCATCTAAATCAGCTGAAAGTTCTTGTACTGCTTTTAATAATCTCATTTGAACATCACCATATTTTACTATTTTTACATCTCCGTCAAAATCTCTAGAAGTATCATTGTCATCAGGTGCAATGGCTGTTTCCTCTATTGCATCAGATATTACACTTTCAACTTCTTGTGCTATTAATCCTGTTTGAGCTCCTGTTTTTCTAGCATCTTTCCATTCAAAGTTTCTTACTGTAAGAGCATTTATTTTTGCTAGTTGTCCGTCAGCCATGTTTGTTATATTTTTCTTTAATCTTTGATCTGATGTTACTGCGGTAGAACCATTAGCTAGATATGCAGTTCCATTTGATTTTCCTACCAAGTATGTAGCATCAGCTGCAGTATGGTAAACATCAGTTGCAGTTCCACTCCAACCACCACCTCTGCTTCCAATTCTGCAGCCAAGAGATGACCAAGCCATTAGTTGAATTAAAGTGTTTCCACCTTGGACTGAAAGAGAGCAGTTTGTACTTGTTCCATCTCCAGCACCATTATTATGAAATTGGAATTGGTGTGTTTCACCACCATCTTTACCTATTACTTCAAATATTCCATTAGACTTAATATTAACTTGTTCTTGCCAAGAAATTGCTACATCTGCATTAGCTGATGCTGCGCGTTTAAAATAATGACTTCCAGCATCATGGACATATTGTGTAGCAGCTCCAGTTTCAATTCGTTCCCAGCTACTATTTGAAGAAGCTCCTCTAGCTTTACCATTTTGAGACCAAGACATTTGACTATAATCTGTTGTAGCAGCCATAGCACCAGCACCTACTTGTAGTACTTTCCATGCACTATCCCATTCAGTCTCTGGAATTTTACCTATACCAACCTGTCCGGCACCATTTAAACAAAAAGCTGCTGAGCTATTATTTTCTGAACCACCACCTGCAGTCAACCACATTCTACTGGCTGATCTGCTATATCCAATGCCTCCAGCATTTGGATCAGCTGCACAACCTAACATTATCATTGAAGTTGAGTTGTCTAGACTATTTACCATAATGCATGCACCAGTTCCATCATTCATAGTAGTACCAGTACCGTTTACTTGTAATTTGTAATCTGGACTCGTAATATTTATACCAACAGCACCAGTCTGCTTAATAGCCAGTTTAGCTGTACTCCAACTTATAGCAGCATCAGCACTACCTGAAGCTGCAGTGTAAAAGAAATGGTTACCATCATCTTGCTGATACATACTTGCTTCGTCTGTAACTATATATGCTTGACCTGTTGATGAATGGTCATAAACATTATAGGTTAAATTTACTGCTGAACTTGCTGCCTGATTTGATTTACCCCACAGTCCTCCTAAACCAGCAAATTGAATACCATTAGCATCGTTTGCCCAATTAGCTTCAGGTGTTACAGCTACACCAAGAAATTCTCCATCAAAAACTAATTTGGTTTCTGCATCTAGTTCAGTAGTTGTACTTCCGATTGTTACTAATTCATTTGCTGTTGCATTATTAATAGCTGAAACTGCACCACCACCTGCATCTTCCCAAGCTACTCCACTTCCTGTTGAAGTTAGTACTTGTCCGTCAGAACCTTGTGCACCACCGACTGTTAAATTATCTGTTTCTAAAGTTCCGTCTATATCTGCATCTCCTGAAATATCTAAAGTTGTAGCATCTAATTCCCCAGCTACTGTCAGTACACCACTTGTAAGAGTTAATAAATCTGTATCTGATGTATGACCTATTGTAGTTCCGTTGACTATAACATTATCAACTGTTAAAGTTGTTAAAGTTCCTAGGCTTGTAATGTTAGACTGTGCAGCCGTTGTTACTGTGGCTGCTGTACCTGATACATTACCCGTAACATCTCCTGTTAATGGTCCTGCAAATGCATCAGAAGTTACTGTTCCGTCAAAGTATGCATTTCTCCATTCTTTTGTTGAAGAACCTAAATCGTATGTGTTATCTGCATTTGGTATAATGTGTGAAGTTAATTCACCACCAAATGATATATCATCTGAATCTGCGTCACCAATGGTAATATTACCACCTAAAACTAAGTTTCCTGAAATGTCAACATTAGCATTGATGTCTACTGTTGTAGCATTGATTTCTACTTCTGTATCAGAAGTTAAATTGAGAACTCCGTCAGCACTTTGATTGATGTATGTACCTGAGTCTCCGAATTGTAATCGTCTTGTTGAGTTTAATAGTAAAGCTGTGTCAGCTACATGAGTAAGTGATACATCTGAATCAGCTCCAAAGTTTAATACTGCTGAATCTGATTTTAATGTAACATCATCTATAAAACTCAAATCACCTGCGTTTGATACTAATTTTGCTAATTCTCTTGCTTGTGTTGTCATGTTATCCTTCCAATGTTGTTGTTATTCTTCTTATTTTATAAACCACAATTCTACTGTTTCACTTCTGTCTTTTAATTTTGTCCAATTAGTATTGGTAGCTTGTCCTTTTGTTATTGGTACTTGTCCGAGTAGTCCAATACAGTTCCATTCATCTCTTGATTCTCTGTTTGCATATATTTGTTCGCCATCAGAGTCTAGGTTTTCTACAAAATCAGGATTGAGTCTCTTTCTCTGCATTGGGGTAACTCTCTTTTCAGAAGGAACTACCCAACCATCTGGAACTCTATCAGACCAACATTGTTTATCTTCTCCATCAATTTGGAATACCCAATAGTCTACTGTGTCGTATAGGTAGCCATCATAATCATCTTTTAAATATTTACCTGTCCATCTTAGTCCTGCCGAACCACCAACTACAGAAGTACCATCTGAACCCGGTCTAACTACTCCTAAAGGTTGTTCGCTACCTGTAGCAGCTCTTACTTTTTCATTTACCAGAACTACACTTGTACCTACTGGTATTGCAGTTCCATCTGTTGATTCAAAATACTCAGCATAGTCAAAACCACCTGTTAAGTACGAACCATCAATATCAATATCTCCATCAGCTTCAAACTGAATACAAGCATCGCCATTAGGCACATCAACCATTCTTAGATTAACGCTATGAGTATGTAGTTGAATTGTATTACCTGAACCTGCGTCCCACATTCTAATGTGTGAAGCACCCGATGATTTTATATTTAATCTTCCATAATCTACAGTAGTACCACCAACATCTACATAATCATATCTAACCTTAAATCTAGTTAAACCAGATATATTAAAGTCCATATCATTATTGCCTTCAGGAATTTTGATTGTCCCACGACCACTTTCGGATGAAGTTGCACCACCCAATATCAATGCTTCAGTTCCACCTGTTAT
>Ga0206683_10001626_pt1 | contig 15530 bp, 5 predicted proteins | sample M280m12015metaG_FD_155483 | JGI IMG/M metagenome (GOLD analysis project Ga0206683, IMG submission 155483) | Ammonia-oxidizing marine archaeal communities from Monterey Bay, California, United States - M2 80m 12015 | ecosystem: Environmental > Aquatic > Marine > Intertidal zone | place: USA...
AATACCTCTTGGATTTCAAGAACCGGTAGAGAGGTCTTCACCTTAACCGCAATCGGTTGGTAGCTGCCGTTATTACTGTCGGTAACGGTGACAGTGACAATGAATTCCTCATCACCGGTGGCGTTCGCAGGTGCGAATACCATCAAGGTGTGAGTCGTATCGGTGAATGCACCCAATGTGTGAGAGGTCGATCCGGTTCGTTCCCAACTATCTGGAACCTGTGAATCGTCGAATTCGAAGGTGAAGCGATCATCTCCGTTTCCAGCATTAGTGAAGAGAATTGGAATCGAGATATTTTCTCCAGGTCGGATTCCATAGACTTCTTGCATTTCCTCACGCAACTCAAAGCCGTAACTCTGAGGAACTCGTACCTTTACCTCATCATCGTGGTGATATCCATCCGTCCCTGCGAACATCAAAGTCACCGTGTGACCGCCCTCAAAGGATTGAGCCGTCGAACCGTTAGCTGGAGACACTCGTAGCCTTAGATTATCGTAAGTCGTGGTGTTATTGCTATCTAGTCCGAACTCAAAGGAAAACTGGGCAGTCCAGTTCTCAATCGAAGAATCCCAAGCCTCGACCATCCAATATTGTCCGTCTGTACCGGCGACATTACCGACGACGGTGTAGGTGGAGACTGATTCGTGTCCAAGGTAATCTAGTGACAAAGTGAACTCGATTGGAGTGTATTCATCATCCTCACCCATTGATGCTTGGACATCATCGAGTTCTCCTTCAACGGTCAATTCCCCACCGCTGACTGCGGTGATGGTTGATTCGATCGTGTGATTTGCGACACGATTGAAGGATAGATCCTGTGTCACTGAAGCGGTTAAATCCGTCCCAGATGATGGTATGTTGATGTTCTTCGAAGAAGTGTAATCCATTGTTCTGTTCATCTGTTCCACCGAGAACTCACTCTCTACAGAGATAGTTCCACCTGGCAAGAGAATCGAGATTCCGCCATCATCGGAGAGGATAGCGTTCCACTCGATACCAGCCCCTGAGGAAATCGTGAACATCGGTTCGTCGACAATATTTGCACCTTCGAGATTGGTCTCAGACAAATCGTGTGCGGCGCCGTCGAAATCAAGCCACTCGGTGGAGAGATGTAGCCATCCTCCATGTACGAGGGCGGCGTCAGCATTTCCTCCGTCCGAGATGTCAGCGTTCACCATTGCCATCGCAACGAGGTTAGAATCCTCGAGGGTTGCTCTGATGATCCAATTCCCGGGTTCGACAGAAGCCGACCATTCTCCAGTCCAAACACCATCTTCGTAGATCTTTTCAGGTGTGAGACGATCTCTGACCATGTCTTCGGTCGGTATCAATACCAATTCAACATCGTCGCCTAGCAAGGCGATATCTGAGTGAGTGATGTTACCCCAGACCGAGACATGTCCGGCTGTGAGTTCAATCTCAATCGAGTTGGGTGCATTCATGGCTACAGATTCATTCTCTTGGGCAAATCCATCCCTCATGGTTGAGATATGCCAAGATGAATTCAATGGAACAAAGACATTCCACTCCCCAGTAGAATCGGTAGTGATGGAAATATTCTCTTCCGATTCACTACTCATCATGACCTCAACATCAGGGACTCCTTCCCCAACATCAGCATCATCGTCATCATCGTGGTCCCAGAAGATGGTACCAGACATTTCGACGTAGGTCGTAACAACAATCTGAATCTGACCATTATCACCAGACACGAGTCCGCCATCGATGAGTTCAACGCTGTCAATTACGTAACGCGTGCGACCCTCGGTCTGATTCAACTCGATATTCCATGAACCGGCGCTGAGAGACCCTTCAGAATCTCCAGAAGCGTCTGTAAAGTCGAGATGGACTCTACCCAAGTCCTCGTTGGATGTGATTACTATATCCATTCCCTGCAATGGGGAACCTGATTCGTCTAGCACGCGAACTGAGAATGTTCCCAATTCACTTGTAGGAATCGTATGTGCATCGTTAGCGTTAGCCTCGGAGACATCAATGAGGGTTCTAACACCCTCAACCACGCCATCGCCAGTGTTGACCGAATCAATCACTACAATCCAAGTGCTTGCGGGCAAGTGATCGACAATGGTTCCGTTGGCATCAGTTGTTCGTGAAATGATGTCATTTCTATTCGCGGTATCAATGAATTTCACATTCTGGTCCGCAAGCGGCCCGCCACTCTCGTTAGTGAAGGTCAGGTCAATCTTCCACTCCGGATCAAATCCGATACTTCGAGTCACGACTTCTCCGCCGAATCCGACATCGAAGTAACTGTCTCCCGTCATGATGCGCGTACCGAACAGATCTCCCGCGCGCGCGTCAGAAATTTCGACATCAATGCGGTAGGATCCGGCCTCGACAGGAACCACTGCATGGCCAGCTGAGGTCCACTCAGAGCCATCGGCTTGCACATCAACGCTCAACCCTGCAGAGTTGCCGACTGGCACAATCGAGAATCTGTATTCTACCGGTGTGCCATTCGCTGGATCATTGTCGGTGTTGTGATCGAGGAAGAAGTCGATTTCGACGAATGATGAATCGGGGTTGAGGTACATATTGACAGTGTCATTATTGCCATCAACATCCAGAACCGTTTCATTCGCGTTCAACCAAGTGAGGTCGGTCGTGAATGTCCAATTACCCTGTGGGAGGACTGTTGCGAAGGTTCCCATCTCGGTAACATCGAGGTGCCAGACCGCATCGATACTCTCGTGAGTAGCATAGACGGTGACGGGCTCCCAGCCTCCAAGATTTGAATTGTAGTAATTACCCAATCTGTTGATGTTGAGAGCACCGCTTACCTCACTGCCCGGTCGTGCAATCATAGTGACGTCCTCCATGTCCTCGGTCACAATGAAGCGAGTTCCGTTGACGACGTTCATCACGCCTGCATTGACTGTTGCATCGACTTCTGCTCCAATTGGCAGAACAACTGAGAACTTCCCTTCTCCATCGGTATTAGCTGTGGTCGAGAATCCATCCCAATGGAAGACTACTACCTCGTGCTGCACTGCCGGAGGCATAATGATGACTGGGTTGCCATCCTCGTCGAGCACTGGGTTGCCATCATCATCGAGTTCGGGCTCTCCGATGGCTCCTGGCTCGACCGGCTTCGTATCATAATACACGACGCCAGAGACGGTCATTGATTCTCTGAAGACGAAAGATGTGTTGATGTCTGCATCTACATCGATCTGTTCCCACAATTGCTCAGACTCCGAAAACGTGTGGCTTAGAATCCACTCGCCTTGCCTCAATTCAACCATGTATTCACCATTCTCTGCATCGTAAACTGCATCGACCGGTGCGACCGAGGCATCTGTGCTGAGTAAGGTGATGTTCAAGTCACTGACGTCGGTTGTTGTACCGTTTACAGAACGAGAGAGCGTGAAGGTAAGGTCGTAGGTAATCGGAATCAGAGTTGGGAACTCCATCACTGAATCGGTTTCGGCTTCGAAGATATGGATGATCTGTGCTTCGTTGAAGCCGTCGCCATCCATGTCGAGTTCAGCCAGATAACTACCTGGGACGACCGGCCCGAATGTGAAAGAGCCGTTCTCGTCAGGTGTGATATGACACGGTGCATACATGACTTCGCTGCACTCTCCCTGTGAAGTAGAGTTCTCTTCATCTAGAATGCTGAGTTGTACTTCTCCAGTTAGTGGGTTTTCGTTTGAATCGAGTAACTTACCACTGACCAAACCGCCGTAAACATCGATTTGATGCAGAGATGCAACGCCCTTGAATGGGACATTGAATCCATCATCAATCTCGACGCGAGTTCCATCTGAGAAGACTACTGTAACATCGTAAGATCCAGGAATCGCGTCGGTCAGATGGAAGGTTCCAGCCTGAACCATTGGTCCGCTAAACTCTCCATCCCCGGTGTAAGTTCCAGTACCGTTCAGAGTCCCATAGGACTCGAGGTCTGGATTCGATGCATCAATCTTGAAGATACCAGATCCGGTCAAAGAGGAACCGTTGTGAATCTGAGAGAATGATGCAGTTCCATTCGATGTGAATCGACCAGTCGCGTTGACCGCACCATCGATGAGGAAATCTCCATCGGATAGGCTACACACTGAGAAATTCTCTGGCATAGTGCCATTCTCGTTACAGTCTCCATCGACAACATCAGAGCCATCGATGATACCCGAGATTGTTCCACGGCCGGTGAACTCACCGGAGCCGGCAAGACTGTGGCCGTTTAGGATAGTTTGGGTGTGCGTTCCGACGAAATCACTCACAGTCATCATACCGGTGCTCGTAACCTCCCCCTCACCAGTGAATGTGACCTCGCCAATTCCTTGGAAGGCCAAGTCGGTTCCACTGACCGCTCCTGTCGATGTTTCGAGGGAAATCGGCTGCATCTGAATTGCATCCCAGGCTGGGCTCAATTCGACCACTGCGTCAGTAATCGCCTCACCATCGAATGCTTCATCTCCAGTCCAGACAAGACGTCCGGTGGAGAACGATGAATCAGCTGAGATATCTACTGTGAGGTGGACCTCTCCATTGGAGTGTCCGTCCTCTCCTGATACATTGACGATGGTCTCTGCGAGCCATTGTGAACCTGATACGTTACCAAGAATTCCGGTGATGAGGTTAACATTACGCTGACCTTCCGTAGATTCTGTAGCGACATCCTGTAACATTCCACCAGAACCGGAGAGCAACAATTGGCGAGCAGTATCTAGATCTGGCTCTCCGAAGAAAGCACTGACGCGGATTCTTCCCGCGGGCACTACGAATGAGTAGTCCCCATTCTCATCGGCATCGACGGTTCCAATCGGAATCCAGTAAGTTCGCTGGTCACGGTCGATGACCGTTCCGTTCTCATCTGCGACTTCCTCGCCGCTAAATGCGTCACGCTCAATTAGGATTCGAGCGTTCGGAATAGGCCCTACACCATCGAGTTCGACGGTGCCTTCAATGGTCGCACCGCTGTAGTATTTGACGACCTTCACATTGGTGTTAGCGCGACCGATTGCCGCGTATCCACCATCGAAGATGTCTGGGACACTGTTGTTATTCTCATCAGGAGAGGCCGTTCCGTCGTTGTACCAATTGGCGACTACGAAGTGGTTCATCATAGCCCCAGGCAATGGGAAGGCATTCTCAAGAGGTGAATTCGGAGTTCCACTAATCGCCCAAGTTGGGCCTGGTTGTGCTGGATCTGTATCAAGACCGAGGCTTGTTGTGCCATATCCAACATAGATTCGTGCTACCATTGTCTCAAAGAAAGACTCAGTCTGCTGATACTTGATGTCGATTAGTTGAATCATATCAGAAGCGTCTTCCATTGCTCCAGACTGCTGTTTGACGACATCACTCATGTATTGGAGTTCATACTCTTCTGCACTCATGTACTCTGATGGATTAGCACCCCTCTGAGTCTCGTAAATTGACTCGATGTAATGATTAGGGTCCAATCCAGAGAGTGTTGTTGGCGCATAGAAAATTCCTGTAGTTTGGCCACGGTGGTAACTTTGATCTGCGTAATATGCACCACCGAGAGGATACAACCTGTCATCGATTGCAAAGTATCGAATCTCGTTGTTTCGCATTATCGTCTGACCTAGGCTTCCCTCGTAATCCTGAACCTCGTACTCCATCGATGTGCTGATATCGTGATAGAGATCTACCAGCTGGTCAGTTGAGAGAGCAGAGGTGAGGAAGGCTCGGGCGAGACCAAGCTTAGCATTGACTCTGTGGAGATTAGTCGAGACGTCATCGAAGTCTTCAATCAAGTCCGCAGTATATCGATATCCACCGATTTCGTAATGACTGATGACCTCATCTTCGATGCTGGTCTTAGCTTCTGAACTGAGTTTTCCTCGCGTTTCATCAAACAAAGTGCTAGCTACGGATGAATCGTTTGTACCATTGCCAACCTGCTCGCCATCATACATGACATACCACATCGGCTCAAGCGTAAGTCCATCCTCTCCAAGTGTGGAACCGTGCAGTAGTTCTGTGGTGTGAGATACGAGCATACTGTTGACGTACTGTTCCTGCACATCAGAGGCGTAGAGAGCAAGTGACCGGTCCTCTACGAATGACTTGTCACCTGGACCGAAGGACATTATCTGGTAGAATTCAGAGACCTGATCCTCAGTGAAGTGGTCGTTGAGCACATTCGAAAATTCTTCAGTAAACTTACCGTCATCAGAATACCTGCGGTCTCCCTGAGCCAGTGTCGCGATGAACATAGCCAAAGTATCGTCCTGACCTGACGAGAGCAACATAGCTCCGCTGTTAGGGATACCTGATTGGAAGTTGTCAGCGACCGTAGGATGCTCTCCTGAATCGAGGGCTTGGAATCCGTAGTCCCACCATGAAACGAAGGCCGGTCGATGACCGAATGGTTCGTCAGCATCTTGTTCTGCTAGCCATTCGTAGGCCATATTCCATCCTCCACCATTGAATCCGGGACCGAAGGTTCCCATGTACCAGCAGCCATTACTGCAGGTCGTCGATGGAGTGTATGTGCTGCTATCAAGGACTGAAAGTCCAGCGATGTCGTACCTGAGAATATCTGGTGTAATGTCGTAGATTGTTTGGTCGACATCTCCTGCCGCCGTCCCTCCACGAGGAATACCAGAATCAACACCGTAAGTGACGTGCTGCGAAGCTACTAGCATGAAGACCAGCATGAGAACTGGAATCAAAGGTCGCTTAGCACTTGCTGGGCGAATCGCACGGAAACGAGCTCTAGGAGTTCCGATTCCAGACCGACGCCATTCCTTAGCGAAGGCTTGGAAATCAGCCATCTTCCATAGAGCGGCGATACCGATAGCACCGACAACAGCCATCGCCGGTGTCGCGTTGAAGATGAAACGACCAGCGGTCCAAGCCATGTATGCCGCGATGAGCACCCAAATTCCAGCTAGAGACTGACCTTGCTTCTCATCGCGCGCACCACGCCAGAGCAGAATGAACGCGTATCCAAGGGCGATGAGCGTGACAATAGGCCCGTACGAGGCGAAGAGAACGCCACGACTCGGGGCCTGAGCCTCACCAATCGTTCCGAAGATCTTGTTCTTTGAGAAGTAGAATCCACCAGTGAATAGGATGTCCCATCCATCGTAAATCTCGGCCGACTGGAGGATCCAAAGTATTGCAAGGATTCCTCCGAACAAAACGCCACCACTTCCGAGAACAAGCAGCCAAGGCTTGTCGCGGAAGCTCGAAGCAACCCAACCGAGAGCAAAAGTGAATCCAACGATGTAGAACATCGGCTGGAATCCACTAGGTGCCCAAAGCAGGTTGAGACCTGGCCAGATATAGAACGGCAGCGGAATCAAGAATGTAGTGAACATCATCTGCAGCGCTGCCGAAGTCAGCGGTAGGCTGTCGCGGCGGCGGAACATGTTGACAACAATCTGAGCCGCAAAAGCGAGGAATAGGATTCCAGGTCCGTAGACGAATCCCTTCCAACCGAGTGCGACCGTCGAGAAGCTGATTCCTGCCAAGGTCGCGTAGGACATGACAACTGGGTTCCTCTTCCACATCTCGCGCATCCCTGCAATGAGATAGAGCGGATTTGGACCAGGATTGCGGAACATGCGCTCGCTACCAATATCGTGAACTGCTCGCACCCAGAAGTAGAATGCCAGCGTCAGGAATAGCAACGCAAACGAGTCGTGGTCAGCCAGACCAAAGGTCGAGTGGCTGATGTGACCCGGCATCAAAGCCATGAGCCAAGCGGCGATAACGCCCGCCTGAGTACTGTGCAGACGTGCTGCAATGCCAGCGACTGGCAGAACGATTAGTGCACCGAAGATAGCAGGGAATCCGGCGACGGACCACCAGATCACCTCATCAGCGGGGATACCAGTTAGCCATTCCAAAGCCAAGCCACCGAGGGCAAGACACCACGAGAATAGCGGAGGTCGCGGGTTGATTCCACCGGCTGGGTAAGCCCGGTCTGCATCGAAGATGAAGTGGGCCCGCTCAGCGACGATGTAATCGACAACTCGCTTCATGTACCAAGGGTCGGAACCTCCGGTCATGTCCCAAAGTCCAGTGATATTCGCATTCATCGCTGGCAGAACATTCCAGCCAGTTCGAATCATAAATCCGATAACGAGTGCCGAACCGACAAGAATCGAGTAGGAATTTTCCTTCCACCAGAGGCGGAAATTGCTCGGTTCGCGGCGAGGCGCGATATCACCGAAGTAACCACGAGCCGCCAGCATCAATGCCAGCACATTCATCCAGAATGTGATGAACAACCATGAAAATGCTCCTATGAAATCGCTACCAGAGAGGAAGTTCATTCCTTCAGGCAACTCATTACCAATCTCAACCAAGTGAGCAAAGGTGTAGATTATCCAATTGACTGCGACAATAGCGCCCAGAACATGCCAGCGCTCAGCGCGGCAGAAGGCAACGAACATGATGACGACTGAGGTCGCCATTGCCCAGACACTTCCAAGATAAAGGTGGGATTCGAAAATCACCGCATCGGAGATTCCAGCTAACCATAGCAATGGAATCAAGTTCACAAGAAGAATAACAACCCCTGTGATAATCAAGTCTCGGTGTTCTGAGACATCGATCTTCGAAGGTAATCTGGAGAACAAAGCTCCGGATCCAGGAGGCATGAGTGAGCCGCGGAAGGCGATTGCCAGGAACGTCCCGAGGACCATAGAAGCGACCCAGAACGCAAAGAAGTTGGCAGCGAGACCGGCTCGCTGGACATCGATCAATTGAGACTGTAGTGAAGCGCCCTCAGCGATAACCAGTTCCGGCATCGCCGCTGCATAAGCCACAGCCATGTGGAATCCTGCAACCATCGAGAAGAGCACTGTTGCCTCCTCGCTTCGGTTAGACTTGACCAAAAATAGCGTAGCAATCGCCATGAAAGCGAATGTTGTAGCCACAATTGAATCGATAAGGCCCAGAAACTCAACGATGAGGGGCACCACTGCGAAGAGCAATGCGACAACAGGCGTGCGGCTTGCGAAGGAATCATCTGGCAGAGCAGATACCCAAATCCTTCCCAGAACAGCCGCTAATGCGGCTGCTACAGGAAGGATGACTAACTTTCCTTGGTCAATCATCGCGTTATCAGCAAGGGTTGTGGCAGTCATGAAGAGCAGGAGCAAACCTGCAAGTGCCACTGGGGTCGAAGCCAGACCTAAGGTCTGTCCGACGTCCCTCGCATTCCCGTTTTCGTAAGACATTGTTTCATCACCGTCTAAATGCAGCCTGAAGGCTCAGCGTCGCGGCGACCAAAAGTTCTGTTATAACCGTTCTCGGATGGCACGCTACGTAGTAGCGGCACGACCACCGGGATTAGAGGAGTCAGAGAGCCCGATAAGCGATGTCCCGACGATGGTGTGAACCCTCGAGTTGAATCTCATCGATGACAGCGTAGGCAGCCCCCACAGATGTCGAAAGATCATTGGCCAAAGCGGTCGCTGAAAGTACTCTTCCTCCACTCGAGACAAGATTCCCGTTCTGATCTATTTTGGCCCCGGCGAGATGTACAAATGCACTGATTTCACCCTCGTCTATTCTAGTGCTGGCACCGCTTATTGACCTCCCCGTCTGAGATGGCCCTGGATAGCCTTCAGATGCCATCACAACGGTGACTGCGGACTTGTTAGCGAACTTCGGTTCGATTCCGCTGATCCTTCCTTCGGCGGCTGCCAGAAGCATCATGCCGAGGTCATTTTCGATTAGTGGAATCGTTACTTGAGTTTCAGGGTCGCCGAAGCGGACATTGTATTCCACAACACTCGGCGCCCCATCTTCATCGATCATCAAGCCGACATAGAGAACACCACGATAGGGTGTTGGTTGATTTCGAAGATAGTGGTGCATCGGTTCGATGATTTCATCGATGGCACGTTGTCGAACCGCTCCTGTCACAACGGGGGCTGGTGCATATGCACCCATCCCTCCGGTATTAGGACCCGAATCTCCCTCGCCGACCCGCTTGTGATCTTGGCTCGCCGGGAGGCAGATGTAACCGGATTCGTCCATCAGAACGAGCATGGAAGCCTCTTCTCCAGCAAGGAATTCTTCCAACAAGACGAATTCATCGCTGGCGATTGAATCTGAGATGAATGCGGCGGCCTCTTCGGAGTCCTCGGTGACGACGACGCCTTTGCCGGCCGCGAGCACATCTCGTTTGATGACCCATGGTGGAGAATAGCGAGCCATTGCGGCTGAAATATCGGAATCTGAATCGAGAATTTGCACGCCACCTGTTGGGATTCCCAAATCCTCCATGACTTTCTTGGCGTGTAACTTCGAACCCTCCAATTCCGCTCCCTCCGAATGCGGTCCAAAACTGGCAATTCCAACCGCACGGAGAGAGTCAGACAAGCCGGCTACTAGAGGAGCCTCGGGCCCGACCACGACGAGGTCCGCGGCTAGTTCGCGGGCGAGCGATACCACACCTTCAACATCAGTCGCTGAAACTGGATGATTTGTCCCAACAAGAGATGTTCCAGCATTCCCTGGACAAGTATGGACTGCGCCGACGGACTCACTCTCAGCAAGCCCAATTGCCAACGCGTGCTCACGACCTCCGCCGCCGACGATGAGCACATTCATTCCGGCCATGTCATTGCAGCCCGCGCGCGAAGGAGATAATGCATTCCGATGGGAAATCTGACTCACAAAAGTCAATTCTAGAATCAAATCTCAGTACGGAACTGATTTCAGGCCAAAGCGATAACCCAAGATATTGAATGATCGATGGATTATTGGAGTTAGGATAATTATCGTAATTATTGAAGGCGCTAGATGCGAGTGCATCATGACTTGGTCGTTGAACAAAAGGGCTGCAGCTAGGAAAATGAATATTGCAAATGGAAGTGTATCCAACAAAGGCGCCTTGGAGCTTATCTCTCCCTCTCGCTTCAAGCCCTGTCTGCGCTTTACAAATGAACCCGCCATATCACCTAACATACAGGCAAAACCTAGAGTGAATCCAAGTATGAATGCGGCACCCCATTCGCCTCCAATCCAGAACCAATCAGTCGAATCTGTAGTCAAAATTGGGTCGATAAAGGGGCGATCTGATGGGCCAGTATTCCCTGCCCACAGCCAATGTGCAATCATAACTAAAATTCCAGAAAAGAATGCTCCGCCAAAAAGTCCCTCCCAAGACTTTCCGTCTCCCAGCATACGATTTCCGTCAGAGTGCACCCGCCCCCCGTCGATCTTATGATTCTCCAACCCAAGCTTATCAGGCACCCACTTTCCAAACAACATAGCCCCCGTGTTTGCGAGGTAGGCCGGGCCATAGATGATGAGCACTGTGAGGATGTTCAGAGCGAACTCCACGCCTCCGGAAGAGGGGAATGATATTGCCGACACGTCGGTCATCGTTGTCGCCATCAGTTCATGCGAGAAGAACTCTCGGTTTACCGCTCGTGCCGCCGATTGCTTCATTGGTGGCTCGACGCACGACGGGGGCATGAGCCGCTTGAGGTCAACTCTGCTCTGCGTTCTGATGGTTACCTCCTTGGTTTCGGTATCGTCGATGAGCGTTGCTGCGGATAGTGAAAATATTGTGATTGATTCGCAGGTTGAATGGGTAGAGGATCGCACTTTGGAAGGAGATGTACGTGTTGTTTCTGGTGGTGAATTGACGATTAATGGCCTCAATTTGCTCATCTCTGATGATTCTCATATTATCGTCGATGAAGGAGGAATTCTCAACATCCAAAACTCTGTTGTCAACGCGGAAAACCCCCCTACTGGCCTTGCAGGGTATGGCTATTGGGATGAGGTGAACCGTTCTGCGGTATTGATTCGCGGTTCGGATTATGGTGTTGCTTTCGATGCCACTTTCTATGCGGGTGAAGGAAACTCGTTCTATGGTGGTCAGGCGATTGTTGATGGTTGGGAGCCTGTTGATCTGAATAGTAGCGAATTCACTCTTTCCTTCGACGAAAACACCGAAGATGTCTGGGTTGGTCTCGTTGCCTACGGACATCAGTCCGTGCGGCTGGAATCAGTGACTCTCACTCCTGAGTTTGGATCCGAGGCGACGCACGATGCCATCGACCTCGAACACCGTAACATGATGGCATTGGATATGGATATGCAATCGTGCCAGATTTTCATCCACGGGGTAGCTGATATCGATGATTCATCGATGCTTGGCTGCGATGTAGTGGTCAATGGCACACTCACTATCCACTCCACCTCTATCGAACGGACTGGACCGATTTTCGTCAATGCTGATGGTGAACTCATCCTCAGTGGAGATACCACGTTCTCGATGAGTCGAGATGACCACGATGTACGCGCGCACGCGAGGGCGGCGCTCCACTGGGGCGAAGATGTCGAGGGAAGCGGCGGACATACAGACCGTTGGGAGCGCATCATCGGTGCTCAGCAAGTTCACTTCGATGCAGCAGGTGTTCTCTTCAAAATACTCAATTTCGGTCCTTTGGAGACTACATCATCCACGTTTTTCAGCGATGCGAATGGAATTGGATTAATCGATGCTGGTGAGACTCGAACCGTCGAAATCGGTTGGGCTGATGGAAACGTTTGGAGCGAAGCAGCCGAGATAGAAATCGTCGACTACAGAACTGGCTGGAACATGGATGTCTCGATGGAGTCTTATGGCGGCGGAATCGTCCCTCTGACTTGGGATGATGTAATCGTGATTGACGCTTACACACCCTTCATCGATTTCGTCTCCGTTGAGTTCCAACAGCCTACCGAGAGCGTATCTCGCAGCAGCGGTGGAGTCGGATTGATTGCAACGATTGCAAATCGAGGTACTGCTCCTGCAATCGTCTACTTTGATTGTGATGTCAGCGAGACTGGCTCATCCGCCCAGATGACGACTTATCCAGGCGGGTTAATCGAAGCCGGAGAAGAAGTTGGCATCCAATTTTCATGGATGAATAGTGAGGTCGATTTGGCTAGTCTAACTTGTGAAATTCTCACTCCAACCCAATTAGTTGAGGATGACGCCTTTGGAGGCGGAACAGCCTCGAGCACTCAAATCACATGGTTCGACGCCGAAGATGACGATGGCTCAATTATCCCAATTGTCGCTGCGATATTCATCGCGGTCGCTGGAATGGCAGCCTTCCTTCTGAGGATTAGCAAGAAAAGTCAGGATGAAGATGAAGACATGCTCTTCTAATCAGCAACTACTGACTTCGTTCCATGACTCGTGGGTATCTGGACTTCCATCTTCGTCGCCGCCTTCTTCGACGAGCTCGTAGTAATTGGAGGCCGTATGGGCTGTTCGATCTCCCCAAGGTGGGCTCTGAGTGAGGGTTACAGTAAATTCGTAGCAGCCGTAATCATTCTCTTGCCAATCATCTCTTGGGATGTATGGCATGCCAATCACAAAGTCATCAACTGATCCTGACAGGATTAATTCCGAACCGAATTCGCCAACTTCAGCGCTTCCAGATCCATATCTCCCGTTATCGGAATCCCAGATCGCTTCACCATTAGTCACAGTAACGGTTGGATATTCAATTGCAGTCACTCCATCCTTGCTGAGAACTGCAGACATTTCGAAATCAGCATGAGCGAGGGGGGCTGGGCGGGGATCGAGGTCTGTGGGCTGCGACATTCGAGGTAAACCCATCCAAGTTCGCAGACCGACACCGATGACACAATTATCGTGGCCAGAATCGCAATCGTTTCCTTCTCCAATAGCTGCCACTGCCTCGTTCTTCACTTGCTCCACTGTTCGCTCAAGGTGAGCGGAATTCAAGATGTATGTATCGGACACCCCATCGACATCAATCGATACAATGTACTTCGCATCGTCAGCAGCATTATCTGAATAGAAGGCGGAGACTGAGAGAACCAATTGGCCATAATCGCTGAAACCATCTTTCATATTCACAGCGAACGGCATCGAAGTTGTCCAAACCTCATCTCCAGCGTAAGAGACTGAGACATCGGCGTCACCAGAGGCAGAACCCAATAGCCCACCAGACTCACGAATGGTGAGTGTGATTGTCGTAGCATCGCTCGAGAGTGTGCTATCTGTAATTGTAAGAGTACTCGATGAAAGGCTCATCGCCATGAATGGGGATGCTAGAAGGAGAATCAGCACAACTGAAATGACCTCTGTGTGCTTTCGTCCTATTCCGTTCCAAATGAACCAGAAGGAGGCACCTCCCATCAGAATCGGAATGAGAATCGCAAATGCGAAATCACTCTGAATTGCAGGAGAGGAAAATATCCACATTGAGACTACAGAGACTAGTCCGAGTGCAAGACCTATCTTGAGGCCGTTATTGAACATCGGACCCCCTTTTGGAGGCACTACTACGGCCTCAGCGACCAATTCTGTATCACTCGATTGCCGTTCCATCGCCTTCTGAAGCAATCCACCATCACTCATATCACGAACCTCGCAGGATGCTGATGCGTCAACTCCGCCGGTTATCAACCCGTTGCCACCTATGGTGGCAATTCAATTCAGAGTGATGCGAGTTAGAAGAGCCGCGCATCTAGTGGTTCCAATTCGTCTGAATCTTCCTCAGACCTGTCAATCATCGGTCTGCGACCCGCAAAGGCGGCGGCAGCGAGCGTTGTCATCATCAGAGTACCAATGAGCTCGAAGCCTGGCAGATAGACACCACGGATGTAAATCGTCATGGTTTGAATTTGGTAATTCGGCATTCCTTCTGTTCTGACGGAGTATTCTGAAGTTGCCTTGAATTGTAGTGAGAAGTATTTGTCTGTCCAACCTTGATTCTTGGGGGTACGCATCTGAACTCTAATCTTCTCAGGTGGCGCCATCGATTCAATTTCAACGCTCACGAGAGGTATGCTCAGTTGGAATCCCTCGTCGTTGAGATCGTCGTGATTCTCGATAGCGATGTTGAATCTGTCCATCGCATTACCATCATTGTAGACATCGAAGACCAGATTGTAATCGACCTTTGGTCGCAATTGAAGGAAGGCTACATCCGAAGCGACTCGGAGGCGGCTGAATTGGCGGATAATAACCATCGAGTTCGCGGCCGATGGCTCGCTAGTAACTGGGATTCCGTTTGCCATCGTCACCTCTGCGCTAATAGTGACCTGATGCTGCCCCTCAGGAGCTCTCAATTCAGCCCTGACCATGACTTGGAATGAGACCTCAGAGCCGCCACCTATCGATAGAGTAGCGGGACCTGAGAAGGCGAGAACACCGGCTTGGATCTGAATTCTTACCTTCTCTTGGTGGACTGTCGGATTCTCGATTCTGCAATTGATGAGACCAGATCGGGCTGCTCCTGGATAGACATCTACGGGCTGAGGCTGGTCACATGTTAGTACGATATCTGGAACCGCACCTTGTGCCTGAACAGCGGCCACGCCAGCCCAAGTACTCAGGAAGTATACCGCCAGCATCATCAAGGCCGGTCGAACCTTACTTACAGTGCTCATCACCTTAAGGCCAGATTAAGCCGTATTTATGGGTTAGCACCGTCGGCTTCGTAGGACGAAGGAAACACTACCTCTTGGGAAGACGCTGAAAATCAGGAATATTGCATATTTTCACATTTCAAGGCGAGGGGTCACTAAAG
>Ga0206683_10001629_pt1 | contig 15523 bp, 18 predicted proteins | sample M280m12015metaG_FD_155483 | JGI IMG/M metagenome (GOLD analysis project Ga0206683, IMG submission 155483) | Ammonia-oxidizing marine archaeal communities from Monterey Bay, California, United States - M2 80m 12015 | ecosystem: Environmental > Aquatic > Marine > Intertidal zone | place: USA...
AGCATTTTATTGTACGGCAGTGCGTAAAACTGAGCAAAGCTATTCATTGACTTGCCAAAGTCTGCCTTATGCCAAAAGTCTTCATCATTATATTTCTGCATCAATCTTTTCAAGATCATCATCTCTTTTGCCCAGAATTTTTTCTTCTCATACTTAGGGGCGACAAGGTGCTTGCGTACCACGTCTTGGATGCGTCTTTGAGTTTTTTTCTTTTGGGCCATAAATTTTAAAAATAACATGGGAGCGTAAAAGCTCTGATTCGAAGAATTGAGTATAACCTATATCTGGACGTTTTGTCAACCATTTTTTTTGAACCACTTTAGCCCCTTCGAAGACAGAGTATCTAAAATATTTTTTAATATAATTAAAATCCATTCTTTGGTATTCAAATTGGCCGGACACTGCAAGTAAAACTTGTAGTCCGTGACCATGTTTTTCAAATATTTGCTTATAATTTTGGCTAATTTTATCAAAATTAAAGCCATGAAGAGGGTTATGTTTAGTTAAGGTGGCGATAGTTAGCACCCCTCCGGGGTTTAGCATATCGTGGTACCGATGGAGTAGTGGGTATTGCCTATCTTTGTTATAGCCAATAGATTCATTGAAAAAAATTCTATCATATTTTTGAGTGGGTTTAAAGTTAGCGGTGTCGCCCTGTTTGTAGGATGGGCCTAATCCGTGGTTGCGTGCAATTGCTATTTGTTTATTAGAGGGGTCTATCCCTAGGGTTTGAATGTTGTTGAATTTTTTATCAAGAAAATTGAGAAACTGACCGTTACCGCACCCCATGTCAAGCACGGAATGGCCATCTCGAAGCTCTCCAAAGTTAGCTAGCTCTTCGAAATGTTTTGTTATATCTTGATCAATAACACATACGTTATAGCACTCAAAATTATTAAAAAGATATTGGGAATAAATATCATAAAAGGAATGGTGCAGGGACATGAAATTTACATAAAATAATCTTCTGGAAATTCAGCAGAAACAGTATCGTCACCAGTTGCTTCCAGCCATCCCGCAATTACATATTTTTCTTCCCCTTCTCCCGGCGGGTTACCTCTATGTAAGTGGGTCCAAAATGCTGGAAAAAGAGCCAAACAACCCTCTTGTGGAGAAACTTTTAAATTATTAAATTTAAATTCAGTCTCCCCTCCTTTTGCGATATCGTTTAAGTACCAAAGGAAAGCTACCTGTCTACGGTTCATTCCTTCTCCGCTATGGTTCTCGTGGTGCCATGCAAAATAACCTCCATCAGGGTTATATTTTTGTAGTTGCATATGGTATAGCCCTCCCAAAGAAGCATCGAACTGTCCTTGTGCGCTGCGAATTAAGCTAAGCTCGCTGGAAAAATTGCCATTTATAAAAACATAAGGGTGCTCGCGAAGATATTCTATAAAATGCCCTAAAAGAGACTCTCGTAAAAGGTCATAAATGTAGCGCCATTCAGGATCATCAAGGCAAGAGTTTATCATTAAGTCGGTTGACTTTTTAATGTTATGGTTAACTTCATCTCCTGCAGTGCCTTCTTGTTTGTGAGGGTCTTGCTCAAATTTGTTAATAGTAAAGCGACAAAATTCAGAAGAAAGGGCTTTGTCTTGAATATAAATCAGATCTTTCATGTTAAAAAGTCTTTTCGACCCCTAAAAACATTTCGCCAATATTGTCGTTGAAGCGTAAGGGGGAAAAATTTAAAGAAGAAAAATCATGCAGATGGGAGCCTTGAAAATACACTTTTAAATCACATTTATATTTATCTACCATTGAAGAACAATAGCTTGTAAGCCTCTCAAAATTAGGTGCCTTCCCTTCCAGCGAAGAAGAAGCGGCAACTAAAACATATTTCTTCTCCAGATCGTTGGTATAAGAAGTAATTTTTGATCCGTCTGCTGTAGAAAAAAACTCAACGGTCCAAATTTCAATCTCATCTACTGTATAAGCTCCCCATTGGCCTGTAGAAAGAGTCATTTCTCCTACAAAACCTTCGCTTTCTTTGAACCATTTAACTAAATAGGAAGTGTTGCTGTCGCCTTGAAGGGAAACTTTAGCTCGCCCTCCAAAAGAAAAAGAAGCGCTATCGTCTCCAGACAAAGGGATATTCATATCCTTATTATAGAGAAGTGGAGGCTCTTTTAAAGTACCGTGGGGGGTTATTCCGAAGGAGGGGCAACGGGGGCAATGCCGCTATCGCCAATGTCGAAGCCGCATGCGACCACAAAACTTTGAACGCCGCTCAAAACAGCGTCTAAAGAGGGGTCATTGCCTCTTATAGAGGTGTTAACGTCTGTCGAAATTTGTGATCCCGTAGGATCAAAGTCGTCACTACGGTTAAAACTATAAGTGTTTTGCATTTAAGGGGTATAGTTAGGATCTAAAAACTTACGGTAATCTGCTTTGGGGGCCTTGGGTTTTTTGAACCATAGGTTATTAAAATTAAGTTCTTTTTTAAGCTTATCCCAATCAACAGGCTCTAAAAGTTTAGAATAGGGAGCGCTCTCTAAAACTCCATCAAAAGAAGCTGGTTTAAAGGCTACCTTTGGGAACTCCGCAGCATCGGCTTTCTTATTTTTCTTGTCAAACTTTTCGTCCTTTTTAATATCGTGAATCTCCACGCTTTTTTTCTCGGAGGGGGCGCCTTTTTTAAGTTTTTTAATTTTTGATTGGTCGTCTTTTATGGCATCCTTTTCGTGCTCTTTCTTTTCTTTTTTAGAGTCCTGCTTCAGCTCTTTGGTGTCAATTTTATCCCACTCTTTTTTGGTCTTGGCTGAATTAGGTTTATTAAGGTCAGGGTAAGAGGGCTTTCCGCCTTTCATTCCGGCTTTAGCCTTGTCTTTTTCACTGGATTTTTTATCTTCTGCTTTCTTATCAGAATCTTTCTTATCGCCGCCTTTTTTCTTATTGATCATTTCTAAGAATTTTTCTTTAGCGGCTTTTTGCTTTTCGCTAGCACCATCTGATTCGCTTTTAACGTCTTTCACGTCTTCTCTCTTGTCTTTCTCCAGCTTTTTAATCTCTTGCTCGAGATTTTTAACAGCGTCTTTATGATGCTTTAATCTCTCTTTAAGAGTTTCGTTGTCCACCTCTTCTTTGTCTTGGCGGTACTCTTCTTTTTCGAGTTTTTGCCTTTTGCTTTTGTCAGAAGCCCCGTCCGACTCAGAAACTTGAACCCCTAATTCTTTAGCCTTTCTTTTAATTTTAGAGAGGGCAGTTTTCTTAGCTGCGGCAGGGATGTCTGTCTGGTTAAGGCGAGCTAAAGCGTTACGAACATGCGCTGCGTCTGGAATAGGGAGGTGGCGCAAGGAGCGTGGGGTCGTTTTACCTTCAGAGTCTTTTGTGCCCCCCGGAGAAATGTAAGCAAAGTCGGAGTCAGGAAGGTTATTAACCTCTTTACTGCTTAGTTTTTTGGCGTCAGCCCTTCTGAGGATCTCAGGAGTGAAGTCTACTTCAATCTCGTTTCCGGCTGGTAAATGGGAATCTGGATATTTCATAATGCAACAGTATTTACACTTTTTTAAAACATTTTAGAAATTTTTCTTTATTTAATGGGGCATGCGCCTCCAGCACACTCAAGGTCCTCTATTTGTTTGCCGTTTGAGATGGCTTGAGGCTTCATTTTTTTAATGTTTTTCTTAATTTTGTTGTATTCTTCTTTGCTTATTTCCTCGTAAGGGGCTTGGTCAAAGCCATGGTCTTGGTGCAGTAAGAAAGATACGCTTTTGATATTGTTTTTATAGTTTTTACTAAGCCATTCCTTGATATCATTAAGTTCTTCTTGGCGATAATAGACTGTGCAGGAAACCGCATTATCTGACCACTCTTTTTGAATAGTTTTAACTAACTCAAGTTGGTCTATCGCCTTCATGTCTTTGGCTAAAGTGGCTTTTTTGCCTGCCTCGCAAGGAAACTCCACAATCACGGTGTCTCTATTAAGGGAACCATCAAAATGTTTTACATATTCAACCTGATATCCTAATTTTTTACAAGTCTCGACTAATTGGTCATCACTAGACATGCGAACACGGCGAATGTAATATTGAGAATATGCTGGGTGTACCCCGGGTGTGGCGCCCGCCAACAAGCTTAAGGTACCGCTCGGCTTAACTGTGGTTAGTTTAATGCTCTCAGGCCAATCATTTTTAGCGCTCCACTCTTTATCGAATTTGCGCAACTCTTTATAAGAGTAATCTAGCCATGAAATTTTTTCGAAAGATTGGCATATACCTGTAATTCCTTGTCCTATGCGAAAGTTTTTGTGAACAATTTTGTTTGTATCTTCATGGATAAAGGGTAAAGCGCATATAGCTTTTTGGGTTTTGTATAACAGTTTAGAGCACTCAGCTAATTCTTCTTTAGATTCGATGTTGTTTAAATAAAGTTCAGCGAGATTGCAGCACTCTTTGTCAGCCAAGGAGATTTCTCCACAGGGATTGGTTCCTTCACAGTTTTCTCGGCTTTTCTCTCCTGTGCGCCCATATTTAGAACTAAGGCCAAGATTAAAAAAGCCATAAGGTTCTCCGTTACCTGCATAACCATCCCATACCCCTTCCATGATATGGTCATAGCTGTCACAATAAATAGTATTATTACTCATTGCGCGCCAGTTAGGGATGTTACCGAGATCCCATCTCTTAGCTTTAAGGTATAAAAAGTCATCCGGATCTCCTAGTGCTATTTCGGCAGAGCGACGAACGTTGCCAGCTACCACAATAGAACCAATGATATTAGCTATGTCTAAAACATCCAAGCTGCGGAGCTTTTTTCCTTCACGAGCCTTAATTACTCCACAAATTTTCGCAGTACCGCTAATTAAAATTTCAGGGCCACTTGCCGTCCCACCAAAGCCATGAATAGGTTTGCCTGCACTACGAATAAGGACGGTAGAATAGTTAAAAGACTTTCCGGTGACAAAAAGGGCATCTAAAACTTTTTGTAATAGACGAACCCACCCTTCACGGCTATCAGGTACAATAAAGTCCGCATCGTTGGTGTTTTTCACTTCAATTTCCACGCCACGTTTAACGCGAGGCAACTCATGGATATCTTCACGACGAATAGAATAGCCTACACCACCCCCTAACATTAAATTTTCAAAAATAAAACAAAAATCTTCGGGTTTTTTTATGGCGGTAAACCAACAGTTCAGCAAGCTATTACCTCCAAACCGATCTACAGTTGAGGTGCCTAGTTGCCAAAGCCCGCGCCCAGCAAAATTACATTTAAGGTTAAAAACTAAATCAAATAATCTTTCAGCTTCTTTTTTGGTGTATTTTGCTCCAATTTTTTGAGCGCCGTTGATGCACCTAGAAATGGTTTCAGGCCACTCTTCTAGAAGGCCGTTCTCTTTAAGTCTGGAGTATGTACGCTTGTAAACGATATAACCTAGACCGTTGAACCCCCATTGGGGTTGTTTGTTTTTATATTTTGCTACGAAATCGTCTGTGATGATAGAAGTGGTATCTTTTTTAGGCGTCATTAGAAGTCAGGTCAATAATTTACACTTAAAGTTTATTGCTAAGAGTAAGTATATCATGCTGAGTCATTTTGTCAACTAATTTTTCAAAAGATACTTCTGGGGTCCATCCTAATTCTTTTTCAATGCGACTAGGGTCCCCTAAGAGCAGTTGAATCTCAGCAGGTCGGAAATATTTAGGGTTAACATAAACCAATGGTGTCTCTGGCTCATCTTTTAAAGTATAAGCTAGAGCTGGTTGATCGCCGGTAAAAAAATTAGTATTTTCTATAGCATCAAAAGGAATATTGGCGGATGTTAGGGCTCCTTCAACAAAATCTCTAATAGAATGTGTTTTACCAGAAGCAACCACATAATCTATAGGTTTTTCTTGTTGCATCATCAGCCATACAGCTTTAACAAAATCCTCTGAATCTCCCCAATCTCTTTTTGACTCAAGGTTGCCAAGGTGCATAGGTGGAGGGGTTCTGTTCTCGTCTAAAGCTTTCTTTATTAAAGCTACTGACTTAGTGATTTTACGAGTGACAAATTCTTCGCCTCTACGGACCCCTTCATGATTAAAAAGCCAACCTTGTATGGCAAACAAATTGTAACTCTCTCTATAAACCTTCACAATGTGTCTTGCTGCAGCTTTGGCAGCCCCATAAGGAGAGCGAGGGCGCAAAGGGTGTTTTTCGTCTTGTGGGCTATACTCCACATCTCCAAACTCCTCTGAACTCCCTGCATTATAGAATTTGGTATGAGGTGATTCGGTGCGAATCGCCTCTAAGATATGAAGGACTCCGGTAGCTGTACAATTCCATGTAGCTATAGGAATGTCCCAACTAGCCCCTACAAAACTTTGAGCTGCAAAATTGATAAAGTATGCGGGCTGGTATTTTTTAACTACATGGTTAACTGAGGTAGGGTCAGTCAAATCAAAATACACTTTTTCAAAACGCGGATTGCCCTCATGGTGAATAATGTTTTCGTCGTTAGGGACGGATAGTCTCCTAAAGCACCCTACAATATGATAATCCGTTTCTTTTAAAAGAAAATCCACCATCTGGCTACCGTCTTGGCCGGTCACCCCAGTTAATACTATAATATTATTGTTCATTTATGTACCAGTCGTAAGTTCTTTTCAGGCCTTCTTCAAGTATGGTTTGCGCTTCAAAATCAAATTCAGCTTTAGCTTTAGAGGTATCAAGGCAGCGTCTTGGTTGGCCATTTGGCTTGGTGCTGTCCCATATTATTTCGCCTTCAAATCCTATGAGTCTTTGGATTGTTTCTGCGAGCTCTCTTATCGTAGTTTCTTTAGCCGCTCCAATGTTAATAGGGTCTGATCGGTGATAATGCAAAAAGGCTTTCCAAATTGCATCTGCGCAATCGCCAGCATATAAGAACTCTCTAGAGGCCGAGCCATCTCCCCATAGGGTGACGGAAGGCGCTTGAGCCTCTTTAGCCTCGTGAAACTTTCGAAGCATCGCAGGTATAACATGAGAATCTTCTAAGCTAAAATGATCATGTTCACCATACATGTTAACAGGAATCAAATGAATAAAATTAGAACTATATTGCTGAGAAAAAGCCTGCGCCCCAACCAAAAGGTTTTTCTTAGCTAACCCATAAGGAGCATTAGTCTCTTCTGGGTAACCATTCCACAAATCCTCTTCCTTGAAAGGAACGGGAGTGTGTTTAGGGTAAGAGCAGACGGTACCGATGGTAACAAGTTTGTTGAGCTTTAGTTCATGCGAAACCTTTAAAACATTCAAGCTCATTTGGGCATTGTTTAAAAAGAAATCTGCAGGTTTGCGTTGGTTAATACCAATCCCTCCACATTCTGCTGCCAAGTGAATGATGGCGTCTATATGTTTATAGTGACAATAATGATAAAGCTCTGTGTATTTAAGACAATCTAATTCGTAACTGCGGGGAGTGAGAAGTTGATAAAGCTTCGTTCCTTCATAATTCTTAACTTCATTAATTTTGTCTATTTCGTAAGCAATTTTGTTAACCAAATGGTGACCTAAAAATCCGTGAGCTCCTGTTACTAGAATGTTCATTTTATATTTTATTTAAGAAAACTTTTTTAAATTTTTGGATCACCTTTTCGGGGGTAAATTCCTTATAGGCGTTCCAGTCTTGACTAGGATCATAATGAAAAGATGTTAGAATATCTAGTAGTTTTTGGGGGTCATTAAAATAAATACCTTTGTCTGCCAGTGTAACGATATGGTTGCGCTCCGGAGAGCCTGAGTACGTAATAACAGGTTTGTTGCAAATAGAATATTCTGCACAAGACATACCAAAAGATTCTCCTTCTAGGCGAGCGTGAAGGAATGCGTCAGAGGTATTGATAAATTTTCTTTTTGTGGTGAGTTGTGCAAAGGGATTAATGTGAATAACTCGAGGGTGGTCAATAAAACGGTGGGTCTGTACAAATAAAAAATAAATATCATCGCGCTCTTGGAGCGCTTTCTTAATCACTTCATTAACGAAAGGAATATTCCACGAATAAAAACCACCAATACGAGAAAAAACGGTAGCCTCCTTTGATATCCCTAGCTCCTCTCTAAAATCTTCATGATGTTCGGGTAAATGGGCCATATAAGGTATATAGGGATGAGTATAATCTGAAAATTCTTTAGATAGCCATTCAGAAACATAAGCGTAAACTTCTCCGTGAGGGTCATTTTCGCATCCCACAGCGTGTATGAACATTGGTTTATTGTTGACATATCGACCGTCGTTTTTTTTACCACACTTCTGTATATAAACTGCGTCCACACCTAGTTCCTCTAATTTTTTTTCTAGTAGAGGCATATTTTCTGCGCCCTCGAGTGCGACGACTTCCGTGGATTCTTTAAACTTTTGGACCGCTAAGGGATGGGAGCGCGAATCGTTCTGATCGTAAATCACGAAAGACTTATTGCCCAGTATAGTTTGGTTGAAGTGGGCGTAATCATAGGTACTCACGCCTGTTCCTTGTATGTCTAAGTGTGGTTGGTAAAAGGCTATTTTCTTCATTTTATTTATACTGAAGAATCAAGTCTAACACCTTACTGTCAAAAAATTCGCACACTAATTCTGTGTTGGGGATCACACAATGCCCTCCTATCTTGTTTCCCGGGGGGTAAAGAACGGGTCGAACAAAATTTGGAATTCCTAGTTTTGTATACCCTTCATTGTAAGTATTGTTCCACTCTGTGGCTACCTCGTCGAAGGTCGCGTCGAAGTTCTTGCATAATTTATCAACCTCTCCGTGAAAAGCAATACATAAGCCATAATAGGTGGTAGAGAGAACTTTAGCTAATTCCGAATTAACGGAAGACTTAAAAAGGTGAGGTTTAATCCCAAGCTCTTTGTAGTGCTCCTCGCATAAATGTGCGGACTCTTTATCTTCGGCTCCTATATATTTAACAAAAGTTTTGAGTCCTGCTAAAAGGTTAGGGTGGATGCCTCGTACGGGACTGTGTACTATTTTTCTGTCGGGGCATAGGCCTACAAGTGTTTTAGTGGTGGTAGGGGCTACGGTAGAATGAATAATTGTTAGCTTGGGGTTTGCTATAGCAATTTCTTTAATTACCGCATCAGTAAAGGAGGAGATGTCTGTAAAGGGAATGCAAATATTAAGTACATCTAAGTTTGAAAAACCGTCGTCGCGATCTAGATCTTTAATAAAAATCTTAAACTCTTTGCCTAGGTAGCATTTTTCAAGCGAAGATCCTATTTCACCATAGCCTAATATTCCTACCTTTTTCATTGCTGTGAGTAGTAGTTAACCACCTCTTCAATCACTTCGTCTACTCCTTTAGCAGGTTTCCATTTTAATAGGCTCTCTATCTTGGTGCTGTCAGGTATTTTTTCAGGAGCCTCACTAAACAATGGGCCGTGCAGGTCTGTGGGGTTTACATTCACGATCTTTGAAGAAGTGTTTGTTATCTCTTTAACTTTTTCCGCTAAATAAAGTATGGTTTCTTCGTTGGCGGCGTTGCCTAGATTCCATTCCTCGTTCCAAAGATCCTCTTCTACTGTGGAGGTTAAATAAATTCCATCCACAATATCCTTAACCCATGTGAAGGCTCTAATTTGAGAACCATCATAATACACAGTAATATCCTCACCATTTAAAGCTTGGGTCACAAAACGCGGAAGGACAAACCCTGCGTCCGGCAGTTGAAATTCTCCCGTAATATTAAAAGGTCTAATAATTTGGTATTTAAAATCAGGATTAATTTTAGCTTGATTACTTAATACAATTTCTGAAAGCAACTTGGCAATTGCGTACTCATTGCGCACCGTAAAATCACCTTTAAGAACTTTATCACCATCTTCTTGGAGGTAGGTTTTACTATCTCGATGGCCATATATCTCAGAGGTAGAGACAAAGAGGAGCGGACAGTTGTTTAATTTTGCGCCTTCTATAGCCCAATAAATATCATCTAAAATAATACGACCCATTCTTCCTGAATGCTTAAGCACTCCTACTGGCCCGACGGGGGAAGCTAAATGCAAGATCAAATCAAACTTAGGTAATGATTCCCATTTAACATTTAAAATATCACTTTCATAAAAAGTAATGCCTTCTGTAATTTGATGAGTGGGACCTACAGCATTTGTAGATAGGTTGTCTATTACGTGAATTTCATATCCAGTTTCACGCCACTTAGAAATACAATGCACTCCTAAAAACCCTAAGCCTCCTGTAATGAGTATTCTTTTCATTTGATAAAATTTCTTCCTACTATATAAGATGATCCGGATGGGCCTGAGTTAGGCTTATCAAACCCGCTTACAGCTAACATCGAATTATCCCAGTTCTTCCATGAATTAGAAATGTCTGGTCGTTTATCTCCTAAAGTTTTATCCCAATGATCATAAGTCTCTTCTGTTATGCATCTTTTTAAAGATGAGGGGGTAATTTCCCATTTGGATTCAAAATGAGGCCCAGAGAGAGCACACCTATCGTTGTGTTGCAAAGGGGATTTCCATGTAAAATCATAGTTACTCTCTTGACTTTCATACATACTTAAGTTAGCTTCAGCAATCCGCATCATCCAGTCGCGATCCTCCCAGCCTCCGTTAAGAAAGCGCTCGTCCCACCACCCAAGCTTACGAACCAATTCTTTACTAAACGCCATATATGCCACGTTCCATAGAAAAGAGGCTGCGTGGCCTTCCTTTAAGTGTTCTAACATTTTTCGGGCCTCTCCGGCAGTGGGGAAGCAACGATCGTTAACAAAAAGAATAAATTCGTCTTTAGAGGTGGCAATAGAGTGATTTATTAAATGAGAATAACTCGGATAAGCATAAGGCCAGCGGTCTATGCGTTTGTTCCATGTGATATTATATTCATCCGATAGTTCTGACAGTGCTTCGATATGGGAATCGACAATTTTCTGATTAGTGCCACAATGTAGACAAATTGTAACGTCTTCTATATTAAAATCGCTCATTTAAATATCACTGATAATAAAAAAATAAAAAAATTTTCTACTATTTACTCAATCCATCGTAGGATCTCAAAAGCTTCAGCATATTCGTGATTGGATTGCATCCCTCTTAACTCTGCTATGGTTTTAACGTGCTTGGTACTACGATGACCTCTGACTTGAGAATTCATCTCTTCATATAAAGATATTTTTTTTGCAATATCAATAGGCACAAAATGATTAGGGTTAAATCGTGGTCTGCCTGACAGCCAGAAGTCTTGAGGTTGCTCATACGTACAAACCTTTTTTACAAAAAAATTAATATCATGAGGTCGCAGCGCAATCAAAGCAGCATCATAAACCTCTTTATGATCTTGGTTATATGAAGGATTAGGGATATAAAGTTTTTCTGGCTCAACATTATTAATGGTTTTTTCAAAATCGCTTATTAGTTTGTTTCTGCAATAGTTATTAACTGGATGATCTAATAAGATAGTTTCGCATCCGACTGACTTTTTAACCCCTTCAAACTCTTGCAAGCGAAAGTCTTTAGAAAAAATAGTGTCACCGTGGCGAAACCCTTCTGAGAGCCCGCAGTGCAAAACTGTGTGATTGTTACTTAAGATGCCTCCGCATCCTAGTACTTCGTCATCAACATGAGGGGAGATAATTAGATCCATAAGAGTGTGTTATAAAAATAAGATTTTATTCTTGGTTGATTGTTTGTAAAATTTTAAGGGCTCTAGCTTCAGTGGTCCCAGTGGAGAAAAGCCACTCTCGCTGTTTGAATAACAAGTTTAAATACTGTTGTGTTGGTTTTCCATTAATGATAAGAGTGTTGATAATGTTATCTAGCTCTTCTTTAGAAGAATAAGAAATACACGGAAGGTTTTGAGGCGAGCACTGTTTAGGTTTTAAATTATAGTCTTTAAATAAAAGAAGAGCTCCTGCTGCGATTATTTCATAATGACGCAAGCAATCCCATCCTCCTTTTTTACAAGTTAATCCAAACCACGACGTGCTCAAGTCTTTATAATAGTCCTCTTCTCTATCGAAAATATGATGCCTAAACCCACCTCCTAAATCTTGAGCTTCTTCAAAAAGAGAAGCGTTAGGGGCCGTCTTTTGAAACAACTGGTTTTTAGTTTCAAATTTGAGTGGTCTAATACCCTCTATCGGGATACCGAATCCAGTGGGGAAAACTTTATTTAAGCCTTCTTCGACTAATTCTCGTTTGAAACACCGTTCAAACTGAGTAGCTATAATTTCTTCGTTGTTGTAAATTATTTTGCGGGGAGCGTGGCCGTATAGGTCGTGACCGTCCAAAAACCATATATTATCACACCCTTTTTCAATCTCAGGTATTCTGCTTTCTCCATACATATGTCCGGAACCATAAACGATTGCGTCGGCACCTTCTGTTTTACGCTCTTCTCTAGTTAGGTCTTCAATAGGGGTGGTCAACAAGGTAAAACCTCTTCCGTGAAGACTATCCTTGGAGACCTCAGAAAAATCATGATACATAATTTTTTTTCTTGGAAAGTCTATACAGTGTGTCCCGAGTAGGGACCTCATCCCGCGCAAGATGGACAGCTCTAACAGGTCTCCTTGTGCTGTGGGATTAACAGTCGTAACAAAAAGGACTTTCATTAATTTTTAATCGACCGAACGTGACACACTACTCCTTTTTTTTGCACAGCTTGAGATGCGCATTGGTTTGCATATTTGATAGATATATCTATGTCTCTTGTTTCAAGATATTTTGCAACAAGGGCCGCGTGAAAAGTATCTCCAGCTCCTGATAAATCACATACATCTACTGTATCTACCGGATAATAATGGAAGCCTTCTTGTTTCATTAACATGCAGCCTCTGTGTCCTAAGGTGACAATCAGCTTGTCTACCCACCTTTGTGTATCTATCTTGGTTTTAAAGGATTCAAATTCTGGGCTATTTATTTTAATAAAAGAAACGTCTTTGCACCACGTCCCTATGGTTTTTTTAGTGTCTAAGAAGACCACACTATCTATGGCGCACAGGTCTTTTATGTCAGATTCTGTTAAAAAGCCTTTGTTATAATCGGCTATAACTATGGCTATATAGTTTTGTTGTTCAATATCTGAAACATTAAATTTTATTCTGTTAACTTGGTCGTTTGTGTCAACTCTAATAAAAGTATGGTTGGTTTTTTCATCAACGTATCGATGCTTAGTGATTTTCTCTGGGTTAGTTATTAAATCACAGTCTAGCCCGAAATTTTTTAGGTTTTCATATACATTGCCCGCCATACCTGCGTTTATAACACCTCTATCAGGCAAAAAAACTGGAGCGGGAGAATCGGGGCATGGACGACAAGAAGAGCCGTATGTGAATTTATCTTCACAACTGTCCCCTATAACTAAAACCTTGTCCATCAACCCGCTAAACTGCAATACCTTTGTCTCTTTCAACGTTTATAGCAAAAGCGGTTTGCATAGGCTCTTTATTACCTACTACCCCTACGGGTTTAGTGTCGTTAATAAGGTAGCGGGGGCCAGACCTTAAGTCAAATAATATTCTATCATATTTTATATTATAATGTTGAAGCATTTTTAAAGTATGGTCTTTATGTTTACTGTCTCGTGCTGTTGTTAAAACTATAGTGTCGGTAGCTGGTATAGAATTGAGAAAATTGACACTTTGTTTAATAGGCTTTTCCCATAAGTGGCTTTTCTCTCCATCTTTCTCTATGGCTATGTCTATGCTGTCGTTGTAAAGGTGTTTGACTATAGTGCCGTCTATGTCTATAAACCATGTTTTATTTAAAGATTCTTCTTTCATTTATTTTTAATTAAATCTGTGAGGGTTTCAAAGTTCACCTGTTTATCTTCTATATATTTTTTTCTATGCTTATCGAAGAGCGCAAAAGAATACTCCGTGTTATGTTGGTAGTTTTTTTTCAGTGACTTTTTCGATTCTTTATTATGGATGTATATGCCGACAGTGTCTTCGTGGGAAGCGTCGTGTACGGGTTCAAATTGTGAGTGGTCTCGCGGTGGCTTAAATGTGTATAAATGATTGTTACCAATGTTGTCACAAAGCTCTTTCCAAAAAACAAAAACATCTCCAGAAATATGTGGTCCTGCTCCAACTGCGTCTAATGGGTTTATGTCATGGAGAATAATAATACCGTTATCACTCAAAATGTCAATGCTATTAAAAAAGTCTATCTTAACTTGCTCTTTTGTGTGAAGGGCGTCAATATAAATTATATCTTTTTTTATATTTGTATTGTATGACGCAAAAAAATCATCTGTAGATGTGTTTGGGAACTTGTGGATAATCTCCTCTCTTGATAATCTCACAAACTTCACGCGCCCTATGTCAACTCCAGTTTTGATTGGACAATTGACTTGCTCCCATGTTAAACCATCTCCCATACCCAGTTCTAAATAAGAAGAAAAATTTAAGCGCTTTATCAAGTGGTTTATAAATAACCCTTTCCAGCTTTGATCTGAGCCAAATGTGGTAGAAATAGAAGCGCAATTAGAATGCGGTCGGGTAGCAGAAGTTAGAATCATTTGATTTTAAAGTATTTGTCGCTCCATGGTTGCCCTCCCGCGAAGTGGCGTACGATAGTATCTTCTTTTTTACTTTTTACAATATTGTATTTTTGAAGAGCATGGCTAACAGGGTCTTCAGCCTCCTCTTCTAACAAAGTGGTGTTCCATTCAGGTCCGCGAATTTCCACATGTTTTTCCAGTTCGTCAATGGAATAATGTAAATTAGGAGAAGTCGTTGAGTGGAATCCATGATTGGGCATCTCAAAAAAAGAAATCCAACTATGTGGTAAAACGCCTGTCATTGTGTACCATGCTGCTTGTTCCCTAAAGTTTTGCCAGTGGTCTAAGTCTTTGCACTTGTTGTATAGGTCCTTATTTAAGATGCGGTTGATCAAATCTGTACTCCAGTCGTTAACTGTAATAGTATAGTTTCCCATACAATGAGTATTACCATTATCAATAGCATAAGAAAAACTTTTATTAGTTTGGTATGGCTTATCATCTTTAACTATAACCATGTCTGCGTCGAAATGAGTTAAGACATCCCCTTGTTTGAGTTTTCCTTTATTAATCCAATCTTGCACAATAGTAAACTTCCACCACGTAGGATTGTCTCGAACCAGCTCTAATGGCTCGTCGTTTCCTATAACCACGTACTCAAAGCCGTGCTTGTCACAATATTTTTGGTTGATAGGGCTGATGTGGTTATCAAAAATTTCTTGCTTTTCGTTAGGATATCTTGCTATTACTAAAAAATATTTTCTCATTTAATCTAATCCCATAAAACTGTGTCCAATCCGATGCTTTCAAAATAATTAACCCAATCCATGTCGTGTGTCGATGGCTGGATCTCTTCAAATAGGTGCATATGAAATTCGACATATATCTTGGAAAACCATTTAAAATTATCAGTCGCGCGCAGTTGCTCAAACACGCCATATTCAGCCCCTTCTATGTCAAATTTAGCTAAAATGCTTTTTTCTTTTTTATCTGGTATCAACCAGTCGAGTATGTTCGAGATAGATAAAGAAGGAACTGTTACGTGTTTGTATTTTTGATAGCGCTCCTCTTTTTTCCATTGGTAGAGCTCTTCTGGGTTC
>Ga0206683_10001631_pt1 | contig 15511 bp, 14 predicted proteins | sample M280m12015metaG_FD_155483 | JGI IMG/M metagenome (GOLD analysis project Ga0206683, IMG submission 155483) | Ammonia-oxidizing marine archaeal communities from Monterey Bay, California, United States - M2 80m 12015 | ecosystem: Environmental > Aquatic > Marine > Intertidal zone | place: USA...
CCGCGACCTGCGGGCAAAGGTTTACTCCACTCCGCTTCCTCTGCGACTTTGGTCAACACAGCTAAGTGCCGCGGACTGTCATTAAGTAACTCAGCGCGAAATTCAAAAGGATCTTTGCCAGCAGCGTTGGCTGCCTCATCAATAAACGACTCAGTAAAGAAGCCATGCTGTGAATGATCCACGCTCCGCCATGCACCAAACGGGACATGCGTAGGGCTGACCACAAAACCTATGTCTTGAGCCGGAACCGCATAAGGAATTAAAGGAGCTTCGATTGGCTCATTCTTGTTTGTATAAGTGTTCTCCCAAGCAAGAAGGTTGTTATCAGCGTCGAAAGCTGCCCGGAACCTACTCTGCACTGCTGGTCGGTAAAAATCCTGGCGTACATCTTCCTCACGTGACCAGATTAACTGCACAGGTCTACCCACCGATTGTGCTATTTGTGCCGCTTGAATCGCATAGTCAGGACGCGCCTTACGCCCAAACCCTCCGCCCATGGCATGATTATGGAGCGTGACATTCTCTTCATCCAAACCCAGAATACTGGCAACATCGCGACGGAATCCCAGTGGATTTTGACAGCCAACCCACACTTCCGCGCGACCATCTCGAACATCTGCGGTCGCGTTTAATGGCTCCATGCAGGTGTGAGCAAGATAAGGGACATGATAGTCGGCATCTATAACCTTCGCTGCTGTTGAGAATACCGAATCAGTTTCGCCTTCTACGCGATCCGTCTGACGTTCTACTCTTGAAGAAATATCGCGATCAAATTGGGCGAAGATGTCATCGCTAGAAATAGATTCGAATCCGGTTTCACTCCACTGGACACTGAGTTCCTGTAGGGCTCGGTTAGCTGTCCAATAACTGTCGGCTACAACTGCAACAGCCTCCCCAGATACGGTGCCACCTAGCATGCTATCCACTGAAGATTCAGGAATTACGATGACATCCACAACACCTTCTATTACTCGGGCTGCACGATCATCAATATTTTCGATGCTGCCTCCTGAAACCGGCGAGCGAACAACCGATGCGAAAAGCATGCCTGGTAGACGAACATCCAATGCAAACTTTAATGAACCATCGACTTTTGCCGGAATATCTCTTCGCGGTTTATGAGTGCCTACAATTTTGTATTCTGATGGATCTTTAAAAGAAGGTGTTTGTGAAGGGGTCATTTCTGCAATTGTCGACGCAAAACTAGCATACGGCTCTCTTCGACTAGTTGCCGCATGAAAGAGATGACTATTTTCAGTAGCTATTTCATTTACCGGCACGCCCCATAATTTTGCTGCGGCTTGCTGCAACATTTCTCTAGTCGCTGCTCCTGCAATCCGCATCGCCATGGCTCCTGTCGTGCGAATACTCATGCTGCCACCGGTGATTTGCATATTGAGCGAATCAGCAACCCGCATCATTGCACCATCAACAGTTGGTATTAAAATTTCTGGAAAGTCTATGCCGGCAAGAAGATAGCCGCGCCCTGCAGAATAAGTAGAATATTCACCTATGGCAGGCGCTTCTTCCATACGCAACTGATCCCAATCTGCATCCAGTTCTTCCGCAAGCATTTGGCCCAGAGAAGTTTGCACTCCTTGGCCCATTTCAGAATGAGGAATAATTGCAGTGATTACATTCTCGCTGTCGATCTTGACATAGGAGTGAATTAAGTGACCACCCTCGACCCCTACTTTTCGAGCAAGTTCTTTAACCTGATTGCCGGGTCGCATGGAAATACCAACTACAACTCCACCACCGGCAACTAGACCGGTTGTTATAAATGCACGCCTGGTCCACTTACCCATGATCAACCCCCGCTACGTTGTAAAACAATTTACCTTCTGAGGATGCAGCAATGTCGACTGACTTGATTGCTTTGCGAATACGCCCATACATGCCGCATCGGCAAATGTTGCCTTGCATGGCAGCATCAATTTCTGCATCTGTTGGGTTTGGGTTACTGTCGAGTAACGCCGAGGCTGACATCAGTTGTCCAGATTGACAATAGCCGCATTGTGGAACCTGATGCTGAATCCAAGCCTGTTGCAACGGGTGTAAATCACCTGAATTTGAGCCTAGACCTTCAATTGTTGCAACTTGACTGCCTTCAATACTAGAAATTGGCGTTACACAAGAGCGCACTGCCTGACCATTAACCTGGACAGTACAAGCACCGCATTGGGCAATGCCACAACCAAATTTTGTTCCCGTAAGCGCCAATTCTTCACGCAGAACCCATAGCAACGGCTTAGATGGATCCACATCCACCGTTTGCCTAATGCCATTTACCCAGAAAGAAGTACTCATCAAATTCTCCAACAATCAATTCAGATCGATTCTTTCAAAGGCTTTTTTAGAAACATCAGTCGTGAGTTGCTAGTCAAAGCGTTTACAGAAAGAATCCCGCTACATAGTTTATAATGGGTTAAAATATTCTGACATATTAAGTATATTTTGTCAGAATGTAATGACATAATACTACACAAACCACATCTAGGAAAGCAATCTACTCGAGGCCAAGTTTTTAGAAATGCCCACATCTAAACAAACTACTGAGCGAGCAAAAAGTAAAAAAAATGTTGTCTTTAAGGCCGCTGCCGAGGTGTTTGCACAGTATGGCTATAAACGCACAACGATGAACGATATTGCTCAAGCCGCTGATATTTCCCGCCCAGCCCTCTATTTGATATTTGATAATAAGGAAAACTTGTTTTATGAGCTGATAGCCAATCGGCTTGATAACTCAATAGAGAGGGCTATATCTGTCTTATCTGTTGAGGCGACTCTGAATACACGTTTTATTGATGCATTACTGGCATTTGAAAAAGCTTACTATGAGCCTGTCTCAGGTTCACCCCACGGGACAGAGCTTATGGATACTAGTCAAAGCCTTGCAGCAGATGTTCTGATGAAAGGGTTTTCAAAACTTATTACAGCTTTTGCGAATACGCTAAAGGAAGCTGAAAAATGCGGAGAAGCAAATTTTCAGGATACGCCACTTACCCCAAAATCATTTGTTGAACTGTTAATCACTGCGCTCGGCGGCATAAAAAAGAAAGCGAAAACAACAGCAGAATTCAGAAAGCAGACAACTCAAGTTGCAGAAATATTCTTGGCAACAATAACTGATTAGATTTAAATTAGTCCAATTAGGGGCTACTTTAATAACCGGTACTCTTTGTTTTTGACCACTTATCCCAGAGCGAGCCTTTAATTTTAGCTACTTGAACCTGAGTCGCATAAAAAAGAAAAGGTAAGCCCACCGCCCATAAGGCACAGAGGCCAATAGCTGTTATAAAATACGAATGTCCAAAACTAACAGCATCTAAACCTGCTCCTGCAAGATAGTTTATCGGAACACCGACCGCTCCAAATATTGATGCAGCTATTTTCCTACGCCCAAGAAAGCTCAAAGAACTGGTTAGGCTAGATGCAAATGCTATCCATAAGATTAATAACCAAAGAGGGGGCAGAACACTTGCATTAGCGAACTGATATACGCCTAACAAAGTGAGAAGCGAGTCAATTGTTATTCCAATGAATGCAGGAATAAAAACTTGCTCTATTCTAATACTGCTATTTACAACCAAGATGGAAACGTAGATGATTACTGAGGGAGCAACAAGCCACACATATTCCTCGCGGCCGATCACACACCCGACCCAAATCAGATTGTTCGCCATAAAGTTAAATGGCTTACTTATTAAGAGTCTCTTAATTTTGCTCATTATATAAAAGAACTAAAAACGTGACGATTTACTAAAAAGTAATTGCTTTGCGCTAATGCGGCGCTCCAGAAAACCTCCTTCACAATAGCCTAAATAGTAGAGCCAAAGATTCTTGAACCTTTGATCGTAGCCCCGTGATTGCAATTCATTTTGATTCTCCAGAAACGCTTTACGCCAATGATCAAGAGTGCAAGCATAGTCGAGTCCGATATCTTTTAAATCTCGAGTTACGAATTCGGTCTTTTCAGAAATCAATTCTGATATTAGATTCATAGATGGGAGAAAACCACCTGGAAAGATGTGCTTCTGGATAAAGTCCTCATTTTTTCTATAAGAGTCGAATCGTTGATCTGCAATGATAATAGCTTGCAACATAAGCAAACCATTAGGTTTCATGAGATCATTTAGTTTCTCAAAATATTCAGGTAGAAATTTTCGACCAACCGCCTCTATCATTTCTACAGATACTATTTTGTCATAATGACCTTCTAGCAAACGATAATCTTCCTTTAGCAATTCAATTCTATCTTCTAAGCCCTCTGCCTGAATGGTTGCTTTAGCAAAACTATATTGTTTGTCAGAGATTGTTGTTGTGGTCACTCTGCAACCATAGTTTTTTGCAGCAAAGATGGCCAACCCACCCCAACCCGAGCCAACCTCTAACAAGTGATCTTCGGCAGTAAGTTCAAGTTTTTCGCAAAGGCGCACTAACTTATTAACTTGGGCTTGCGCCAAGTCTTCAGTCGGACTTTGAAAAATAGCCGAAGAGTACTGCATTCGCTCATCTAGGAAAGACTGGTACAGAACATTGCCTAAATCATAGTGTGCGAGAATATTTTTTTTAGCCTGACTTGTAGTATTGTTGCGCCGTAATAAACGCAGGTAGCTAAAAGGCTTTAAAAGCCAACCAAATTTCTTATCCCATCGATCCATCATTTCGAGGTTGCGTGAAAAAAACCGAGTAACTTGGGTTATATCGGGTGATGTCCACCACCCATCCACAAAAGCCTCACCGGCGGCGGTATTACCCCCCAGCAGAGCTCTTGCATAGCTTCTAGAATCGAGGACATCAACTTCTGCTTGTAGGCAGTCATTTCTATCTCCAACTTCTGCTATCACACTACCATTTTCTTTCAACAGAAAATGACCATGCTGCGCACCGCGAAGTATTCCCACAAACATCCTGCGCAGAAAGTCACCGGTCCTTTCAGACTTTCTTTTGAGATCTTTCGCTCTGCTCGAGCTGATTGTCCATTGCTTTTGATTCATACAATGCCCTTATTAATTTTTTCCATCTTTTTGTTTGGATGCTTATGCAGAGGAACTCGCTTTATAAATAATTTCAAGGCTTGCCAATAAATTCCAGTCAGTATGCTGAACGTTTGGATTGGAGTTTTAACTAGTACGTGCATCAAATGTTTTTGGTTCAGTGTCACTCGAGTCAGACTTAGCGTTGCCTCGAAAATCTTATCCTGGCTTTCGGCTTTACCTAATATATCGATGTGCACCAAACACCGTTCATGATCTGAAGAAGGGGGAACGAGCCGCCATCTATAGTCTTGTCCCATTGATATAAATGGAGACACATGAAATTCCTTTGCATGCTGCTGGGTCCGCTGCAAGTCAACTAGATAGTAGTGCTTCTCATTCCAAGGGGTATTACTCACTTCAGCCAGCATGTATGTAAATTCTTTATCTTGCTTTAAGTAGTAGAGATTTAAGGGGCTAAAGTAGAGCCCGAAGTAACGCAAGTGGCCAAGGAAATAAACGTCTCCATTTACTTCTTTTGCTTTTATGCCGAGTTTCTCTGCTATCTTGGATTTAACAGCCCGGCTGAAATCTTCACTTTTGCCTCCAACATAGTCTCCCTTACTAAACCGTGCCCACCGCAATGCGTTGGTCCCAAGTTGCCAGAACTTTTGCATTACTTGAGGGATCTCATCGGCTTTCAGCAACAACATGAATATTGGATAGTTGAATTCGTGTTTTCGTGGCGTGAAACGACGATGCCGAACTACACCTTTATAGATCGCACTTTCTAACTTAGCCGGGGTTCGTGATTCAACTTTCACAGAATTCTAAAGCCCTAATCCAAATCGTTTGCACACATCCAGAGCACTTCGCACACCATCTTCATGAAAACCGCTATACCAATAGGCGCCGCAATAATGAATCCGATCGGTGCCACAAATTTCATGCCTGCGATGCTGCGCTTCCATGAATAGTTTAGAAAATACAGGATGATCATAACTGAATTCTTGGAGAATTTTCTGTGGGTTAATCTTGTTCCTTGCATTCAATGAAACCAAGAAGGACCTGTGACTGTTAATTCCCTGCAATATATTCATACAGTAGGTCACGAGAGGCGGCTCTTTGGTCTCATGCTCCCCTGCTAGAAAATTCCAACTTGCCCAAGACAACGATTTACGAGGCATAATTTTCTCATCACTGTGAAGTATCACGTCATTCTTCTGATACTTCATTGCCCCAAGGATTGCCTCTTCACTATCAGTTGGTTGCTGTAATAAACTCAGCGCCTGATCACTGTGACAAGCCATTATAACTTCATCAAATTCTTCCATTCCTTCCCTAGTTTTCAACTGAATTTTTGTTTCAGTGCGCCTAACTGATTGGACAGGAGTTTTTAACTTAATCTGCATAGAAAAATCAGTGGTCATAGGTTCTACATAACTACTCGAACCGTTTTTAAGGACATACCATTGCGGTCGATTCTTGATATCTAGCAAACCGTGGTTAAGGAAAAAATTCAGGAAAAAACTAAGAGGAAAATTTCCAGCTTGATCGACACTACACGACCAGATAGCCGCTACCATTGGAAGCAGATAGTTGTCTTTAAATACATCGCTGAAATTATGTTCAGCCACAAAGTCATCCAATGTGGTATCACCAATTAGTCCGTCTTCGATCGCGATTTTACTGGCTTTGTTGAATCTGAGTATTTGGCTGACAAGACTATAAAAAGAAGGGCGAAGAAAGTTCTTGCGTTGTGAAAATAGAGTATTGAGATTGTGGCCATTGTACTCAAGACCGATTGCGTTGTTTCGCACGCTAAAACTCATTTCAGTCGGCTGAATGTCTACATTTAGCTTTTGCATCAGTTTTAGAAAGTTCGGATAGTTCCGATCGTTACAAACGATAAAGCCTGTGTCCACTTGAAAGTTATTATCGTCCAACGTCACCGCCACGGTGTGAGTATGACCACCGACGTAGTCATTGCCTTCAAAAATAGTCACATCATGCTTTTTACTTATTAAATAGGCCGCTGTTAGGCCGGAAATCCCACTTCCGACAATTGCTATTTTCATGGCGCCCATCGCTACCTACCCCAAATTCAGTGTTGGACCGGAAGATCGAAATAGCTTCTCAATCAGGAGTTTTTGTATGCCAAAAGGACACAACCGAATGGCTTTCAGAATCCATGTAAAAGAAATGGGAAAATGAATTTCAGATTTTTTCTTGCTTATTCCAGAGCGAATTTTTTTTGACGCAAACTCGACCGACACACTCATAGGCATAGGAAAGTTATTAAGCGCAGTCAATGGAGTCTCGACGAATCCCGGCGCAATATGACTGACATGAATACCGCTAGATTTTAAACTTATTGAAAGAGTCTTAGACAAATATTCAATAGCTGCTTTTGAAGCTCCATAAGCTTCGGCTCGCGGCAGAGGCAGATAACAGGAACTGCTACCCATGATAGCCAAAGATCCGCCTGGCTTAAGTTTGGGGATTAGAAATTCGAGACAGTTTGCGGTTCCGATCAAATTAGTCTTAACCACACGCTCATATAATTCAGAATCAAAGTTTGTGGCATTGATGTACTCACAGGTGCCAGCGTTTAATATGACCAAATCAAAATCTGGCAGCTCTCCCAGACGCTCGGAACAATCGTTTCGATCTGCGGTATCGAAGCAAAGAATTTGGGCAAAATCAGGGAAGTCCTGGATCAGGCTTTTTAGGGAGGCAGTGTTTCGGCCGCAACAGTAGACGATATTTGGCCCAGCAAGGTAATCTCGAGCCAATTGCATACCAATACCAGAACTGCTCCCGGTAATTAGGATGTTCATCGCCCTAACCGTTGCCTAATTTTTCTGGTGAAGAGTCCAAGAATTGGTACTTGCTCGTATACCAACGCTCCCAAGTCATAATAGTCGCGGTGATAATAAATTCGGCCATTCCGAGTTCTCAGAAGGCTGCAGCCTTCTACCCGAATTGTCGCCCCATTTTTTAACTTCGGATGTGCAAAAAACATGGTCCAGGACATAAAGATATCTGTTTCATTAATTATCACCTGATGAAATTTGAAACTACAGCTCTGCAGGTTTTCAAATAGAGAGTCAAAGTGATCCATTAAGGGCTTGCGCCCCTGCAATGCTCGCGCGGGATCTTCGAAGTGAACATCCTCGGTATAAAGCGATTCAAGCTCAGGTATATCGTCGCTCCCCAGAGATTGGTAAGCAATCTTAACCCGTTCAGCTATATATTCAGCGCTAGATAACTCGGAGGCTGATCTCAATATGCGGTTAGCTTTCATAAGAAGACCGTTTATTTAAAATTGATGTATCTATACTACGGCTTTTGGTAAAATTTGGATCACATAGAGAACTTTTTTTAATAATTTGTGATCCAACACTGAAATACTCGCGTTATAGGGGTATGACAAGTGCAATTCTCAAGAAGGGATTCCCAACTCGCCAGCGTATGTCTGACCTAGATCAGCCCTCGGCAAAGTCCGCAAGTGCCCACTTATCACCGCCTGTAGACCCCGACAGCGATGAATATTTGCTAGTCGAGACCGGTAATTCACAAAGCACCGCAGCCTTCAATCGCTTGTTCCAGCGCTACTCCAGCAAGATCTATGCGATGGGCATGAAGCTAACGCGAAACGAGCAGCTTTCAAAAGATCTGGTGCAAGAGGCAATGTTGAACGTTTGGCGAAAGGCCCGATTGTACGATCTTGACCGGGGAACTGCACAAAGCTGGATCTTTACAATTACGAGAAACCGCTGCTTCGATATGCTTAGGAAGCTCAAACGCCAGCCAAACACTGTGACTGCAGATGATATCTGGCCTCAAGACAATGGCTCTGAATCCGCGCTTCTCCCGGAGGGAGCCCTCCATGAGGAGCAAGGAAGTTTGGAGGCGGAGGCATCAATTATTGCTAGTTACTGCAAGCAACTGCCAGAGCCTCAACAGGCGGTCATTGAGCAAGTTTATATCCTCGATCGCACTCATGATGAGGCGGCGGAAATTTTGAAAATACCCTTAGGAACTCTCAAATCGCGATTGCGGTTGGGCGTTTCCAAGCTAAGACATCTTATTGGGGTTGATCTATGAATATCGATCTAGACTGTCATCCCACGACAGAAATGCTTAACAAATATGTACAAGGAAGTCTTCCGACTGGATGGAACGTCGTGTTGTCGGCTCACTTGGAGCTATGCCAAAAATGCAGGCAAGAATACGGCAACCTGGAATCGGCTGAAGTGCATTCTTGGTCCGAAGGTCCTGTAGAGGAAGTCGCAAATGACTTCTCCGATCTGGTAGCCAGTATAATTAAACAGCCACAGCAGGCTACAGCAGACACCCCACTGTCCCAGGAATCTCCTATAACCGAGATTCATATGCTGGATCACAGTTTTACGCTGCCTCAAGTTCTCGCTAAAGCAGCTAATGACGGTTTAGAGTGGAAGAAGTTGGCTGGGGGTATTAATCAGGCCAAGGTAAATATAGATACTGAAACACAATGTGAGTTTATCTATATGAGCCCTGGCAGTCAGACGCCAATGCACAGACACCAAGGAAATGAAATAACACTCGTACTCGATGGCTCTTTCAGTGACGCTTCAGGAACATATGAAGCTGGTGATTTTGTGATTAGAAACAACAAGGATGAGCATCAGCCAGTGAGTGAGGAGGGTTGCCTCTGCTTCGCGGTGCTTGATAGTCCGCTAACGTTTACTCAGGGACTAGCCCGGCTTTTCAATCCTATTAACCGATTCAAGTTTCGTAAAACTATCGCGCATCAGTCTTAAGACACTTGCTTTAACCGCTAATGGCATGGCAGCACTCTGCAAAGAGTGCTGCCTCTTGACCGCTGTTCTCCTTCAGAAATCAAAACCCCTCCCCAGATGCTTGCCGTTAATGAAATTCACAACTCTGTATTGATCCAACTTCAATAACATCGCGTACTAAGCTTTAAGTTCAGAAACAAAACTTGGAGTTAAGAATGAACCTTACTTTTAATTTGCAGCACAAACTCATACTCTCTTTTATGGTCATTCTTATGGCGAATAGTGCGCAGGCACTCGAGACTCCTCAATACACTGTCATTTACGAAGACGAAACAGTGGAATACAGGCAATACGAGCCTTATATCGTCGCGGAAACGTTTATCGATAAGTCAGTCAAATACAAGAAGGCTTCTAACGAAGGGTTCATGAGACTGTTCCGCTACATTACCGGCAACAATAATGTCCAGGCAGACATAGACATGACCGCGCCCGTTCAACTAGTTGCGGCCAGTGAAAAGATTGCGATGACTGCGCCTGTCCAGCGAGTTGAAACTCAAGATAGTTGGCGGATCTCGTTCATGCTCCCCAGCAAGTATTCGATGGAAACTGCTCCGACGCCTGGTGATGAGCGCATTAGCCTTAGGCTAGTAAGCGGTCAACTAATGGCCGTAGTTCGCTACTCTGGAAGGTGGACTGAACGCAACTATGACAAGCACAAGAAGCGTTTGTCGGAAAGTCTCGACGCCGCTGCTGTCGAGACAATCGGCGCGTTTGAGTCGGCCGCATACGATGCACCTTATGTATTACCATTCCTGAGAAGAAATGAAGTAATGATAGAAATTAAATCAGCCCCAGTAACTCAGCTGACTGCAGCCAATGGATCTTGAGAAAAACATTTGATAGCGGCATAACAGTTGCAGTGACAGGTTGAGGAAGAATGTCAAAAATCAAGATCGGTATTAGCAGTTGTCTTTTAGGAGAGGAAGTGCGTTTCAACGGCGGACACAAACGCTCATCTATCTGCACTAAAGAATTAGCTAAGTACTTTCAGTTTAAATCCGTCTGTCCCGAAATGGGCATTGGGTTAGGAGTGCCTAGAAAGCCAATTAGGCTAGTCGGTGAGACACAACAACCTCGAGCGGTAGGGGTGGATGATTCAAGTATCGACGTTACTGACAAACTAAAAGCTTTTGCGGAAAAAACTATCCCTCAATTAAGAGATATATGTGGCTATATCTTTATTAAAGGATCTCCCAGCTGTGGCGTATTTCGAGTCAAAGTCTACAGAGAAAACGGGATGCCAAACGAAAAACCAGGTTCTGGTATTTTTGCAAAAGCAATAATGGAAAATTTTCCTTTACTCCCGGTTGAGGAAGCTGGTCGTCTTAGCGACCCGGTACTCAAAGAAAATTTTATCAATAGAGTGTTCGCCTATAAGGCCTGGCAGCAATTAATTCAAGGTGGCTTTAAAATTAGTGACCTAACAGGTTTTCATAGCCGCTATAAGTACACCTTAATGTCGCATAATGCTGAAGCATGCTTGAAGCTTGGCCGCATGCTCGCTAACCCTGGAACGCTTGCTATTGAAGAGCTCGCTCAGAACTATATTGAGATGTTCATGCAAACTCTAAGCCGCCAGGCAACCAGGAAGACGAACACAAACGTTTTAATGCACATGCAAGGTTATTTAAAGAACAAACTCGATCGCAAACAGACGGAGTCTTTATGCGAAGTGATTGAACAATATCGAGTTGGCATCTTACCAATTATCGTCCCTATTTCATTCTTGAAGGGTTTCTTTCATAGTCATCCGAATAAATACATGCAGGAACAAGCGTTTCTTCAACCCTATCCTGAAGACCTAAGCCTTCGAAATCGCATCTAGACACACAGCTATTGCAACCCCAGTGAATCTATAGCATGCATAACCAATTATGCTGGTTCAGAAACGACTTGCGTGTTCGGGATAACCCAGCATTATCTAGCGCGTTAGAAGCAGGTCCTACATATGCAATTTACATTGCGACTCCAGACCAGTGGCAATTGCACGATGATGCGCCTATCAAGATAGACTTCTGGCGCCGAAATCTAATTGAGCTAAAGAGCGAATTGCAAAAACTAGATGTAGACCTACTTGTTTTTGAAGTAGCTAGTTATAAGCAAATACCTGAGCTTATTAAGAAGGTGCTGCAACACCTTAGCATTGCACAACTTCACTATAATCGAGAATATCCACTAAACGAAAGAAGGCGCGACCAACTAGTTGATTCAGAATGTTCAAAGCTAAAGATATCAATTTCAAGTTTTGACGATCTACTGCTCGGTACCCCTCAATTCGTTCTGAATAAATCGGGTTCACCTTTCAAAGTTTTTACGCCTTTTGCCCGAAAGGCACTAGTTGACATCCAGAATAGTGCTAATCTCCTTAACGCGCCTATTAAAATAGAGAAGAATCTAGAGAAGCCACCAATACTCGACCGTCTCGAGGATCAACTCGAGATAGCAAGCATTAATTGGACGCAAGCTAAGTTCCAATGGGAACTGCATTGGCCAGCAGGCGAATCTGCTGCATGTGATCGGCTTGAAACATTCGCACAAAATCAAATCTCTACCTACAAAGAACAACGCGACAAACCCTCCGTTAATGCAACAAGTCAGTTATCAGCTTACCTTGCCGCTGGAGTAATTTCTGCGGCTGATTGCTGGAGGGCTGCACAAAAATACTTCGATAACACCGGCGTCGAGACATGGCAGAACGAACTGCTTTGGAGAGAGTTTTATAGATATACGGTGAATCATTTCCCTCATGTTTGCATGCATAAATCCTATCGAGAAAATACCGATCATATCCCTTGGCGCCATAACAAAGAGGAATTTGAGAAGTGGTGTCAAGGGCAGACTGGATACCCATTGGTCGATGCGGGCATGCGCCAATTACTGTCCAGAGGTTGGATGCATAACCGGGTCCGCATGGTCACTGCCATGTTCCTGAGCAAGCACCTTTTAATAGATTGGCGCTGGGGAGAACGTTGGTTTATGCAAAATCTAATAGACGGGGATTTCGCATCTAACAATGGCGGTTGGCAATGGAGCGCATCTACAGGAGTGGATGCAGCACCCTATTTTCGAATATTTAATCCGGTAACCCAATCAAAGCGATTCGACGCAGCAGGTAACTATATCAGGAGCTATATACCTGAATTAGCCCAACTGAGCGATAGTTGTATACACGAGCCTGGGGCCAGGCGCCCGACTAATTATCCATCCCCGCTAGTCGATCACAAGTTTGGCCGGGCAAGAGCACTTAACGCCTTTAAGGGCAGCGCCAGCTGAAAGGCCGCAAAAGCGTGCCACAAGTAGCTTCCTCGAACCAGATTAGGGTCGATCTAACTCCACTGTGTGATAAGGCTGCAAAGTATCAATAGCATCCAACGGCTGGCTATTCACATCCCATTTAAAAAGCTTGGCCACGATTTTATCCTGCTCAAAATCTACAATAGTAAAGCCATGCTCTTCAAACGGTCGGACTTGTTCTTGAAAATTTAAATATTGTGATGGGGCTGCACGCACACCGCGAACAACTGATGGGAATCCCTGAGTTGATGTGCCTACGGGACCACAAAGAATATTTGTGATTGGATTGTCATCGAAATTTCGATAACCAGCGGCATGCATTGTGCCTACGCCGGTAGCATGAAGGTCGCCAGCTATCACTAGTGGGTTTCGGTGTTTCATATCCGCCAGTGACTGCATGATTCGATCGTGCTGATCCAACCAACCCTGCCGCCAATGAGGCTTAGGTATTTGAGTAGTCAATTGACCTGTCTCTGGATGCAATACATCTGGGTACCACTCCCCCCATTTCCCGGCTGTCCAACCAGGGGGATTGGAGGGCGCGTGAACGAGGTGGCGAGTATCTGATGAAGCTGTCCTGTGAGCTAGCCAGTTTTCAACATTACTATCAAGAAAAACTGAATTAAGTTCACCAACATTTAATGTGCGACGCACATCATAGAGTAATACTTCTAATAACTGACCGTAACGTAATGTGCCAAAGCTCTCGGAAAGTTCTCCGCGAGCAGAGCTGGTGGAATACGGTAAACCAGGCGATCGCGTGGCATCAGGAAGAAACTCAGGGTAATAAAGTTGCTGGGTGGTGCGAGCTAGTTGTAATTGGAACCATGGAACCGGATAGGTAAGTGGTGAATCATTTTCCCAGTGATCATGGTCATCCTGAAGAAAATATACAGGTGTAGATCTAAAGGCAGTGCCATAAAGTGGAACGATCTGAGGTCCAGCCGCCAGCTTCATGGCCTCTTCGTTGCTTCCTCCCATTACTCGAGCCGCAAAATCAAAGTTTGATTGCTGACCCTGGGGACTTAATTCTCCAGCTTGCTCGCCCTGCCAGGTGTGAAGGTCCCAGTATATGTGATCGCCATTGGCCACGGCTGCTTGTGGGGCAAAGGATAAGCCTCTTCTCAGGAGCCTTTGGCGTATAGCGATTGGTAGATTGCCGCGCCGATCTCCAATTCCGAAGTACTCACCTTCTCGCCCCCCGGCACAGGAATAAAACAAAACCCTGACCCGTTCGGGATTTTGCTGCGGTGACGGGAAAGTTGATAAGGGCCATGACTCGCAGAGTGAGTTACCGTCACTGTCCTGCAGGGACAATTCATACTCTGTATCGGGCTGCAACTCGGTCGCATAAAACTGCCAAAATTCGCCAGCTGTATCGTTCAAAAACCCTTCGACTAGTTTGTTGTTACTGCCATTTTGAATCTGCAATTGAGGCGTCTGGCCGAGTGCTCTATCAAATGAAGCCTTTATCAAAATTCTTGATTCATTGACTGCTGGCAATAAGTGCCTGACGATTCCGGAATCCCAATCTTCTTCAAATGGATTTAGATCCTGTTGTGCGGCGAGCTTTTGCCACGGCCAGGCAGACATCCAAGCACCAGCCATTCCGCCAGCACTAGCGCGCAGAAATTCGCGCCGTTTCACGCGGGGCAGGTACAAATCTTGTTTATTCTGGTTTTTATCCTTTCTTTTAGTCATGAATTACCTAAACTTTCCCAATGGTAAACTTCGAAGCAGCAATATAAATTAATTTTGAGTCAAGCCTATAAATATAGTACTTATTCTATCCATCCTTCTTGTTTAAATGCTATTCGATAAACGCGTTATTCCGCTGGCTTGAAGGCCAGTAATACATTGCCGGGCACTTGACGGAACTGACCATATCCGGAACCAACAAACACCATGCCCGATCCTGCGGCAATAGAATGACTGTCAATCGAGCCTCCATAACCTTCAACACCATTAACAGTTTCATAATCCTTCACTGTGTCATATTGGAAAATCAGTTCGCCTGAACCCGAGTTGAATACGAACAATCGTCCATCGAGTCCTCCAGTGATGACTGCTCCATCCACAGATAGTGGCGTGGCAGAGAAACCATAGAGTGATTCGCAACGTCTAAGCCGTTCGCTGCGCCGGTCATTGCATTCAGGCTGGGCTTCGTAGAACCAGCTTGGCTCTCCCGTGCCAACAAAATAACTATAGAGCCCCGGGCGGCTGTTTCCATTCATACCCCCAGGATCGTTGATAGTCATAAAAGCGCGCTCAGAATCCGTGGCGATACCCCAGTGATTGCCGCCCAACGCTGTTCCTTCTCCGACGCGTTGATTCCAGACCAGCGCACCTGTCTCGGGGTTCAATGCCCAAAGATCACCAGATTTCTGACCA
>Ga0206683_10001632_pt1 | contig 15511 bp, 10 predicted proteins | sample M280m12015metaG_FD_155483 | JGI IMG/M metagenome (GOLD analysis project Ga0206683, IMG submission 155483) | Ammonia-oxidizing marine archaeal communities from Monterey Bay, California, United States - M2 80m 12015 | ecosystem: Environmental > Aquatic > Marine > Intertidal zone | place: USA...
TATTATAAAGTTATCTATTAATAATGCTTTATTATTGTATTTAAGATGATTTCAAAATCCATAAAAATCTATTTTTGTTTATTACTTTTTTGCAATTGCTTTTTTGCAAAAGCTCAACTCGCTGAGATTGGTAGTTGGCGTGACCATTTGCCTTATCATAATGCTACTTTTTTAGCTGAAATAGAGAATAAAATTTATTGTGTTACAGAAAGTGGTTTGTTTTATTTTGATAAAACTGACAACACAATTAATCGTATGTCAAAAGTGAATGGATTATCTGATGTTGGGGTGGCTAAAGTTGCCTACAATCCTGAAAGCAAAACCCTAATCATTGCCTATAAAAATACCAATATTGATTTGTTAAATGATGGAAAGATCATCAACATATCAGATATAAAAGACAAGGCAATTTTAGGAGAAAAGATCATTAACAATATCTTTTTTATTAATGAGGTTGCTTATTTATCTTGCTCTTTTGGCTTAGTGGCTTTAGATATCCGATCAGAAGAAATTCTAGACACTTACAAAATAGGAGAAGGAGGAGATTTTGTAAAAATATATGATAGTAATTTTGATGGCGATTCTCTTTTTGTGGCGACTTCTGAAGGAATATACTCTGCAAGTATTAATGAAGAAAATCTTTCTGATTTTCATGCTTGGAGAAAACATACTAACTTCGAAAACAGCTTAAATATAAATAACTCCTTTCAAAATATTACTTTTTTTAATGGGAGTATGTATGCGAAAACATTGGATAGTCTCGTGATTGTTTACGAAAACAGTGTTTGGGAGACATACAATGCTTTCAGCAAAAAGATTGAGCATCTTCACAGCTCTTATAATGATTTATTTATTGTTTTGGAAGATGAAATTACTATTGTAAAAAATGATGGTGTTATTGAAAAGATTACCCAAAACATCTCCTCTGCAAGACATGCAATTTATGATAAAGATGATGGTTTGTGGATTGCTGACTTTGATAAAGATTTATTACAATATAATAACGAAATATTTGTACAGCAAATTGATCCAAGTGGACCAAGAACAGCCAATGTATTCAAGCTCATTACTACTAAAAATGATTTATGGATTGCTCCTGGAGGATATTACGCAAGCAGAGAAAATATTTGGAATTTTGATGGAGTTTTCTTTTTTAACAATAATGATTGGGGTTATAAAAGCACTGGAGAACTTGGAGAAACTTATGACATTGTAAGTGTTGAAGCAAATCCAAAAAATAATTCAGAGGTATATTTAAGTAGTTGGAATGGGGGTATTATAAAGTTAGAAAATAAAAATTTTGTAACAAACTATACTTATGAAAATACAAATGGTGCTTTAGATACAGTAAGCATTGCAAATGTAAATGGCTGGATACGGATTTCTGATTTATGTTTTGATGACTCTGAAAACTTATGGGCAATTAATTCTCTTTCTCAAAACCCTTTAGCTGTTAAAACAAAAGAGGGAGATTGGTATTCATTTAGGATTAGCGGAATTGATGGCCCATCTACTTATTTTAAAGATTTGGTAATAGATAATTCTGGGCAGAAATGGGGCGTCATTAAAAATGCTGGGCTTTTTGTATATAATGATAAAGGAACTTTTGAAAATAGTAATGATGATGAAGCTCAGCTTATCAATACAAATATTGGAATGGGGAATTTGCCTTCGACGGAAGTGTATTCTTTGGCCGTTGATTTGGAAGGCGAGATTTGGGTTGGGACTGATAAAGGGATTACTGTTTTTTACTCTCCAGAATTAGTTTTTTCAGGACAAAATTTTGACGCGCAACAAATCCTCATTCAACAAGGAGAGTATGGGCAGTATTTATTAGATACAGAAACTATAAATTGCATAGTAATAGATGGTGCAAATAGAAAATGGGTGGGGACAAATGGCTCAGGCGTTTTCTTACTCTCGCCTGATGGAACTAATGAAATTCATCATTTTACTTCTGATAATAGCCCTTTGTTTTCTGATAATATAATTGATATTGCTATAAATGAAATTAGTGGAGAAGTATTTATCGGTACGGAAAAAGGAATTATTTCTTATAGATCTGACGCTACAAAGGGCTATGATTCTTATAATAATGTAACTGTTTTCCCAAATCCTGTAAAAGAAAATTACAATGGGAAAATTGCAATTAAGGGACTAGTAAATAATGCTAATGTAAAGATAACAGATATTAATGGAAATTTAGTTTTTGAAAGTTTTTCTAATGGAGGTCAAGCTATTTGGGATGGGAAAACCCAAAGCAGAAATAGGGCAAGTACAGGAGTATATTTAGTTTTTAGTACTAACACAAATGGAGAAGAAACAATGGTAAGCAAAATTCTTTTTATTCACTAATGCTTCAAAAAACAAAGGGCATTGCTCTACATTACCACAAATATTCTGAAAGTTCTGTAATTGCTAAAATTTTCACCAAAGAGTTTGGCTTACAATCTTTTATGATAAATGGCGTAAGACAGAAAAAAGCTAAATCAAAATTAGGGCTTTTAAGGCCATTGTCTTTTCTTAATTTAGAAATTTACAAGAAATCAAAAACAGGAATAAAACGAATTAAAGAAATCTCCATTTCTAAAGTTTTGGAAAGAATTCATTATGATATAAATAAGAGCCTATTGGCAGTTTTTATTGCTGAAGTTTTATTAAAAACCTTATTGGAAGAGAAAAAAGAAGAGCCGATTTTTTGCTATATTGAGACACTTGTTTCTAAACTTGAAAAGATGGACAAAGTTCAAAACACTTTCCCTTTGGTTTTTTTGATTAATTTAAGTGCTTATTTAGGGTTTTATCCTTCAAAAGAAAATTCAGAATTATCATTTTATGATTTGCAAAACGGATGTTTTTCTAAAAAAGCATTTGCACATAGTCATTTTATAAGCGGAAAAGATTTGCAAAATTTTAAAACTATTTTGTTTCGAGAAAAGAAAAACATATCACAAGAAAATAGAAAAAAAATTCTTTTAATTATATTAGATTATTACAAGCTTCATCATCACGAATTAAAAAATCTGAAATCGCATAATGTTATTGAGCAATTACGACAATGAAAAAGTTTTTATTTTTTCTTTTTTTTGCTACCTCAATTTCAAGTTTTAGTCAAGAGATTCTAATACTAGATAGTTTGCTAAAAACCCCGATACAAAATGTAAATTTAATCTGTAAAAAAATGGGAGTGAGCACGGGAGAAAATGGAATTGTAGATATTTCCATTTTTAAAAAAACTGATACCATAAAAATTTCACATCTATCCTACAATCCAAAACAAATAATAAAGTCAAAACTAAAGGGGAAGACTTTTATTAGCTTGCAGCCTAAAATAAAAATTCTAGAGACAGTAGTTTTTATAGAAGATAAAGCACATGTTATAGACTGGAATATTATATGTGGAGTAAAAACAGCTAATAAAAATATAGTGACTAAATCCACTGCAGAATTATTGTCAACTAATAACGGAATAACCGTGCAAGAAAGTCAATCTGGTGGAGGGAGTCTAAACTTTAGAGGAATGGAGGCAAACCGGCTTTTGTTGGTAGTAGACGGAATTCCGTTAAATAATGCTATTTACAGATCTGGTCATTTACAAAGTTTAGCAACAATTAACCCTTTTTTTATAAGAACTATTAGTCTGCTTTCTGGGCCTGCATCTGTGGCTTACGGAAATGGTTCAATGGGAGGAGCTTTACTTTTTCATACAAAATTTAATCTACAAAAAGAAAAATCCTTACTGATTCATCAACAATATGAAACCGCTACTAATGCAATAATATTTAATTTTTTATCCAATTATAGTGCTAAAAAACTAGCCTTCACTTCTGGCTTTTCTATCAAATCAGTTGGTAATTTGAAAATGGGTAATAATAGGCTACACGGCTATGATAACTGGGGAAAAGAGTCGTTTATAATTAATGGAAACGAGCAGCTTTATACAGCTTATGAGCAAGCTGATTTTATACATAAAACTTTATTTCAGATTAATAATAAAAATAGTTTATTGTTTAATTCTCAATATTCAACTTCCTCTAATGTTTTTCGTTTCGACAAAATGAATGATGAAAATACGGAGGGCAATCAAAAATATGATAAGTGGTATTATGGCCCTCAAAATCGATTTTTACAAAGTATCTCATGGAGTCATAAAAAAGCCAGAACAATATATAATAGTTTTAAATCAACATTAGGCTATCAAGACATTTATGAATCACGACATCATAAAAAAATAGGAGACACATTTCTTTCTAACAGATATGAAAATGTGAATATATATGACTTTTTACTGGATTTTAACAAAAATATTTTAGATGCAACTATTACTTATGGAATAGGTATAAGGCATCAAAATATAAATTCTACAGCCAATTTATCTGACAATAAAAACACTGCTTTTTATAATCCCACCCGATACCCAGACGGAGGCAGTTCAGTTAATAATTATTTTGCTTACAGCCAATTAAATATTCCTCTTTTAAAAAAGGCAAAAATATTACTTGGAGGAAGAATAAATCAAAATAATTTAATAGCAAATTTTGAAAATCCAACTTTTAATTTCCCAAAAATAAAAACCACTAATAAATCATTTATTAAATCTGCTCTTTTTTCTTACAACATTAGCAGAAGTACTACAATTAAAACATCTTATTATGGAGGGTTTCGTAATCCAAACATTGATGATATAGGAAAAGTTTTTTCAAAAAATGATAATGATGTAGTCATCCCAAATGATAAGCTTGAGCCAGAATATGTTGATAATTTGGAACTTGCAATTAATTATCAATATCAAAAAATGCAATTTCAAATTCAGTTTTACAATGCCAAATTAAGCAATGCTATCAGCCGAGAATATAGTAGCTTAAATGGTGTTGATAGTATGCTTTATGATGGTGAAATGATGAGAATACAAATGAATAAAAACATAGAGTCTGCAACTATTAATGGTATTAGTTTTTTCGGTAAGTATCAACTAAGCAGAAGCTTTAATATTCGTGCAAATTGCAATTATTTAAAAGGGGAAAGCTCAAATAACATCCCTATTGCACACATCCCTCCATTAAATGCAAGCCTTACATTTTCTTGTGTTTTCAAAAAGCACGAATTTGATTTTTACACTAAGTACAATGCTTGGAAAAAGGAAGAGGATTATGATATTTCTGGAATAGATAATTTGGAAGAAGCTACAGTTGATGGTACCCCAATGTGGTATGTTTTAAGCCTACATTATATATATAAAATTGATAACTCCCTTAAATTTGGCTGTGGTATTGAAAATATTATGGATATTCATTATAAAACATTTGCCTCTGGCTTAAGCGGAAGTGGTAGAAATTTAATCTTATCTTTGTCTTCTAATTTTTAATACATTAAAAATGAAAAATATATTATGGTTGTTTAGTTCTATTCTTTTTGCTAATTTGTCTTTTGCCCAAATTTGGGAAGAACAACTGTTACTGCAAAATAAAAATGCTACACTTGCTGATAAAATCTCGGCTTTTGAAGATTACAAATCCAAAAAACCCTATATAAAAGGGAATGGCTACAAACCCTACGCTCGTTCCTTGTACTTTTTAGAAAAAAGAATGCCAGAAAATGATATTTTCCCTTCTTCTGCTTTATTTTTAGAATGGGAAAAGGAAAAAGAAAAAATGATGAATTCTAAAATTTCTTCCTCATCGAATTGGCAGCCTTTAGGCCCTTTTGACACTCCAATTATTTTATCTAATGGAAAAAAAAGGGGGAACGGAAGAGTAAATACTATTGCTTTTGATCCTTTTGATCCTAATATTATTTGGATTGGTTCACCTGGTGGCGGACTTTGGAAAACTACAGATGGAGGAAGTAATTGGACTACCAATACTGATAATTTACCAGTTATGGGTATTTCTTCTATTGTAATACACCCTGTGAATAATCAGATAATGTACATTGCTACTGGGGATGGAGATGGTGCTGATACATATAGTATTGGAGTTTTAAAAAGTACCGATGGAGGAAATACATGGAATACAACTGGCCTCAGTTATGGAGTTAATCAGAGCAAAAGAATCAATAAGCTAATTATGAACCCTAATTTCCCTGATAGCTTGGTAGCAGCTACAAATAATGGAATTACTATTAGTCCAGACGGAGGAACAACATGGAATAGTACTCTTACAGGCAGAATGAGGGACGTGGAATTTAAACCAAATAATCCTTCTGTAATTTATGCTGCATTGGATGCTTCAAGTGGAGCTTCTAAAATTTACAGAACAACAAATGGGGGAGTCGGATGGACAATATTGGGTGGCGGTTTACCTACTGGCGGTTTAGATAGAATTTTACTCGGGATCACAAAAGATAATCCGGATGTTGTATATGCCCTTATTGCAAATTCAGATGCTGGGTTTTATGGTTTTTATAAATCAGTAGATATGGGAGATACTTGGTCTACACAGTTTGACTGCCCTGATTATAATACTGGTTGCAATATTTTAGGAAGAAAGACAGACGGGACTTCTGAAGGGGGGCAATCTTGGTACGATATGAGTTTAGCAATCTCTCCTAATGACGAAAATATTATTTACGCCGGAGGAATAGCCCTATGGGAATCTAGTGACGGAGGACAGAGTTGGAATATTGAAGCAAGTAGTGGAAGTGGTAGTTACGCTTATATGCATGTAGATCAACACGCATTGGAATACAATCCAATTAATGATGCTTTATATGCAGGAAATGATGGTGGCTTTTACAAATATGTTGATTTCTTAAATGACTGGATTGATATTAGTGATGGTCTAGAAATTTCTCAGTTTTATCGTTTAGGTATATCAAAAAGCAATAGTGATATTTTAGTAGCTGGAGCACAAGATAATGGAACTGAAAGACTTTCGTCTTCTGGCTGGGATGCAATAAGGGGTTCTGATGGGATGGAATGTATTATTGATCCTTACGATCCTGATATTATATACTCTTCTTCTCAATACGGAGGTCTTAAAATAACTTATGATGGAGGCAATAATTGGTCAAACTTTAAACCTGTTTCTTATGATGGTAGCTGGGTTACGCCCTACAAAATGCATCCATTAAATAACAATATGGTTGTTGCTGGTTATGATGAGGTTTATTGCACAAAAACTGGTGGTGCCTTTTGGGATTCTATTTCTAACAATCAGATGGGTTCCGTGAAGATAATTGCTTTGGCTCCATCTGATCAAGATGTAATTTATGCTGCTACTTACTCAACATTATATGTAACTTTTAATGGGGGGGTTAGTTGGAATAGGATTGATAATGGTCTCCCAAATTCTATTTCTGATGTTACTGTTTCGGCAAATGACCCCAATTGGGTTTGGGTTACTTGTTCAAATTATACTGCTGGGAGTAAGGTATATGAATCAACAGATGGAGGGAATACATGGTCAAATATTTCTGGCTCAAACTTACCAAATCTACCTGTAAATTGTATAGTTTTTCAAGATTTAACTAATGATGATTTGTATATTGGGACAGATGTCGGAATATACCATAAAGATAATAGCATGAGTGATTGGCAAGCATTTATGACGGGGCTTCCAAATGTGCAAGTGGATGAACTAGAGATTCACTATGGAGCAGGAAAAATTAGAGCTGCAACTTATGGGAGGGGAATTTGGGAAAGTGTTTTGCACTCTCAACCAAATGGAATTGCAAACGATTTTATCTCTTATGTAAATGCTTATCCAAATCCTGCAAAAGATTATTTTATTTTAAAAACACCTGAAAATGCTATAAATAAAAATCTTATTTTGATTATTTATAATTTAGCTGGTCAAGTTGTTTTATCTGAAAAAATCGAAGCCTCCAATCAATTTATTGATATTTCTAAATTACATTCTGCTTATTACATTTATGAAATAAGTGGTGTTGGGATTAGGACAGCAAGGAACAAATTGATTGTCCTTCCAGATTAAAGAAGAGCTTCCATCTCTATCATAAAATGTTTTTTTGGTTTCCCTGGGGCAAAAACTATTCCAATTGAAACAACTATTTCTCCTTCATTTTTCTTCTGGATTTTCATTAAAAATGGACCCCCCATAAATTCTTGATTCATTTTCCAAAGCCCTCTATAAGTGTTATTTGAAACTTCTAGCGGAAACCTCTTTTCTATTTGAACAAAATTATTTTCCCTATTTCCTTTTAGTGTTCTTTCTAAAACAGAATCTATTTTGTTTATCAGATTCTCTTGAAAATTTATTTCATTCACCTCTAAGTTAAAAACTATAATTTGTTTTATTAAATCACTTTTTTGGGGATTAAATGTAGCCCAAAAAATATTTGTGCTATCAATAATAATTGTGTATTCAGAAGGAATTTTTACATGAATACCAAAATTGTTTTTTATGTTTTGATTTTTTTTCTTGAATTTTTCTGCTACTCTATTAAGCTGAGTTTGATAAAAAATATCCCTATACCTTTTACACTTTTTTAAAAACTCTTTTTCGTTATCTTGATTATTCCATTGCATTCCAATTACCAATTGTGGCCTTGCCCATAAATCTTTTGTTGAGCCTTTTTTTTGCGTTTCCGAGATTAAAATTATGTTTTGGTGCGTTTTAAATATCGTAGAAAAATCCGTAGGATTTATTTTAATGATATTAAAAAATGATTCGGATTGTTGCAAGCCAGGATAATCTTCTGTAAAAATTTCTTTAATCGCTTTTGAAGGATATTTATTCGAAATTGCATCTGAAATAACCAAAACAATTTCGTTTCCTGAACCTGTTGATTTTGGGAGCGTCTTTCTCGCTTCATTACAAGAAAATAGAAAAAGAAAAGAAAAAGCAAAAAGTAGATTTCGCATTATATTATCCCGTGGGAAGAAGTATCTTTTCGCCTGGTTTTAGTTGATTAGGGTTTAAATTGTTATGCTTGATTAATTCGTCAACACTTATCCCTTCGTATTTATTTGCTATATCCCAAAGCGTATCGCCTTCCTTTATTATGTAAACAGGATTCTCAATCTTTTTTTGCTCGGTTGTTTTAAAATCGTCTTTTATAAATAATACCAATTTTTTGCCAACCGAAAGATTGTCATTTTTTAATTTATTCCATTTTCTAATGTCTGTGATGGACATCCCGTTTTCTTGGGCTATTTTCCCTAAATAGTCTCCAGATTTTACTACATATATCAGTCTGCTTTCATTTACTAAAATTTCTTTTTGTTTTACTGCCTCAACAAATGCATATATTGCTTGCTCATTAATCACAAAATCTAACATAACATTTTTTGGGAGTGTTATGTTGGTGTTTTTTGGGAAAATCTTTTTGGTAATACTTGGATTTAATTGGGATATTGTTTCTTTTGGAAGACAAATAAGTTCAGATAGGACAGAAAAATCCATTTGCATTTTAAGGGTGATGGTATCGGTTTCAATCATTGGCTTTTCTAGCTTTTGAATTTCAATTCCATATTCTTTATAATAATTCATTACATAATTTACAGCGACAAATGCCGGAACATATCCTCTTGTTTCCCTTCTTAAATAGGGACGTAATTCCCAATAATCATATAATCCTGTTTTGCTCATAAGTCTTGTTAAATAACCAGGCCCGCCATTATATGCCGCTAAAACCAAATTCCAGTCACCAAACATTTGATAAAGCTTTGCAAAATACTGACAAGCTGCCTCAGTTGACTTTAAAGGATCTTGTCTTTCATCAAAATAAGAGGTAACATTTAAGTTATATTGTTTACCTGTAGTATACATAAATTGCCACAATCCTCTTGCTCCAGAACGAGAACGAGCTCTTGGATTCAACGCTGATTCTACAATTGCTAAATATTTAAACTCTAATGGGATATCATATTTATCTAGGCATGCTTCAAACATAGGAAAATACTCTGGTGCCAAACACAACATTCTAGATACCAACTTTTTATTTCTACCTAAGTAAGAATTAATAGAATTTTCAACATAGGAATTATAAACCAAATCAATCGGACTTTTTTCATTTAAAATTTTAAGGCGTTTTTCTATTATGTTTTCCTCTTTTTCTTGTAACGAAAGTTCAATTTCTTTTTTAGAATTTGTACTATCAGAAAAGAAGTCTAAGAAATTACCAGCAAAAGCAAATTGAAAGAGCAAAACTGATAATATAGTTAGTATTATTTTTTTCATTACAAATCTAATTAAAGAACAAAGCTCGGAAATATCTTATTTCACTTCTAAATGTTTCTTTGTAGTTTTTAACTACAAACTGTTGATTAGATTGTGTGAAAAAGCTAAAAGTTCAGCTTCATGAAATGGCTTACTCATAAGCTGTATACCAAATGGCATGCCCTTCTGATCCTTTGCAATAGGCAATGAAATAGCCGGATTCCCACTCAAATTTGCTAAAACAGTATAAATATCTTCTAAATACATAGCAATAGGATTTTTCATTTTCTGACCTAATTCAAATGCAGAATGAGGAGTAGTTGGGCTTAAAATAAAATCATATTCCTTTAGAATCTCATTGGTTTTATTTTGAATCAGTCGCCTCATTTTTTGTGCTTTTGTATAATAAGCATCTTGATAACCAGCGCTTAGCACAAAAGTGCCAAGCATAATTCTTCTCTTTACCTCTTTGCCAAATCCTTGAGTTCTTGTTTTACTATATGTAGTTTCGGGATTATTTGCATCAGCACTTCTAAAACCATAATGTACTCCGTCAAATCGTGCCAAATTGGAAGATGCCTCAGCTGTGCAAATTACATAATACGTCGGAACTAAATAATCCAAATAAGGAAAGGAAACCGCCTCGACTAAATGGCCATTATTTTTTAATTGTTGAATTTGATTTTCTATTGCAGATTTTATATCTGTTTCCAGCTCATCATTTTCTAAATATTCTGGAAAATAAGCAATGCGCTTTAAAGTTTTTTTATTATCTAAAATTTGGCTGTACTTTTCTACTTTTTTAGTAGATACCGTACTATCAAAATCATCTCCCCCTGCAATTACTTCTAATATAATTGCAGCATCTTCTACTGTATTTGTAATTGGTCCTATTTGATCAAATGATGAAGCAAAAGCAATAAGGCCAAACCTTGAGACTCTGGAATAAGTTGGTTTTAATCCAACATTTCCACAAAAAGATGCTGGCTGTCTGATAGACCCTCCCGTATCACTTCCAAGTGCTGCTAAACAAAGATTTGCTGCTACTGCAGTTGCTGCTCCTCCTGAAGAACCCCCACTTACCTTTGTATTATCAATTGGGTTTTTACATGGTCCATAAACTGAATTTTCATTTGCACTTCCCATTGCAAATTCGTCACAATTTAATCTACCAATAATTATTGCATCTTCTGCTAACAACCGATCAACTACTGTTGCGCTATAAAGCGATTCAAATCCTTCTAATACTTTGGAAGCAGCTCCTGATTTATGATTTTTGTAGCAAATATTATCTTTAATGCCAATCGCCATTCCTGCTAATTTTCCTGCAGTTCCTTTTGCTATCTTAATGTCAATTTGTTTTGCTGTTTGCAATGCTTCGTCATCAAAAACTTCAATAAAAGCATTTAGGGACTTATTGTCTTCAATATTTTTAATGTACGATTGGATTAAGCTATGACAAGTAGTTTCCCCAACTTTTATAGCATTTTTTATGCTATTTAAGGAGCGATAAGTATTCAATGGGTTGGCTTAATTAATTATCTTCTTTATTTTCGTTTGACTCTTCTTTGGAAGCACTTTTAAATTCCTTTATTCCTTTTCCTAATCCCTTCATTAATTCTGGAATCTTTTTCCCTCCGAAAAGTAAAAGAATGACCAAGGCAATTATTAGCCATTCTGTTAAACCCATTGTAAATAATAATATTGATTTCATAATTGGTTTGTTTAATTTACAAAAATAGTAATTTCTTTATTAGTGAGCCTTATAAAGCCAATGGGAAGGGTTCTGTTTTTCATAATTTTTCCAAATCTCAAAATGAAGATGTGTTTTTTGCTTGTTTTTATCTGTCATTACAGTTCCTATTTCTTGTTTAGAGTATATTTTTTCTTCCATTTGAATGCTTACCTCTGTAAGGCCAGAATATACGGTAAAATACTCGCCATGATTTATCAAAATTACTTTCCCCTCTCCTTTAATTAAAAATATTCTGGATACTTTCCCATCAAAAACTGCTCTAACCTTTGCTCCTTTATCAGTAGCAATATCTATGCCATTATTGTAGATTTCTATGTTTTTGAGAACTTCATGTTGTTGTTTGCCAAATTCTTGCACAATTATTCCTTTGTCAAGTGGCCAGGGGAGAGCTCCTTTATTTTCTAAAAAGTTATCTGAAATTCTTTTTGCTTCAGGCGTTAGAGCAAAGCCTTCTTTTTTTTCTTTAGCCCTTTCTTTTTTTATTTCTTCTTCAATTATTTTTCTGATTTTTTCATCTAATTCTTTTGCAGCAAGCTGTTGTTTGTGTAATTCTTTTTTGAAACGACTTTCGGATTTTTTCAACTTTGTAATCAGTGTTTTTTTATCCGTTTTTTGCACTTCTAATTCTTTTACTTCTATCTTCTTAGATCCTATAAGTACTTTTTTATTCTCTTTGTCTTTTTCTAAATTAATTTTCTGATTTTCCAAATCTTCTATCTCTTTTTTGAGCTCTTCTTCTATCCTTATAATTATTTCTGCTTGTATTTTTCTATGCTGAGTATATTGCTTCAAATATTTAAGCCGTTTATATGCCTGATTAAAACTTTTAGAAGAAAAAATGAAAACCCAACTATCAAAGGAATGCTTATTCTTATAGGTGTAATAAATCATTTTTGCATAGTCTTCTTTCAATTTTATTAATTCCTTTCTTTTCTCTTCTATTATTTTCCGATTTTCAACTATTTTTATTGTGGTTTCCCCAATTTGCTTTTCAATAAAACTGATTTCAATATTTAGCATTTGTAAAAGCTCTTCTCTATTTTTTAATTGTGTGCTTAGTACCTTTAAATATGACAAAGATTTTTCCTTATTCTTTTTTGTTTTCTTTAAAAGCTTATTAGTGTATTTTATATCCTTTTCTATTTGCTCTCTTTTTTCTTGTAATGCTTTTTTGTTTTGTGAAAAAACAGGCATCGCAAATAAGATAATCGCTATAAATATAATCTGTTTACTGAGCTTCCGCATAGCTTTTTGGAATAGAAAAATTCATTCTTAATTTTTTGTTCGCTGTGATTTTAGAATGATTAAGTTCAACTAAAAAATTATCCCTTGCTCGCATATCAAGTAATAACTTTTTAGGAATAAGAAAGTTTGTTTTTATAAGGACATAATTAGTTAGATTAAATTTAAAGTACTCATCTTTATTTTTAAAATAGCTGCCTTCAATAATTCTAAAGGTTTCTTTGTCTATATTAAATGAAATTGTTCCTTCTGTTTTGTTTTTTGCAGAAATTATATATGTTTTTTCATTTTTTAAAAAACTATATTTACCTTTTTTGATATTAGGGGTACCGAAAAACATTTTTTGAATTTGCCGAAAAGATATTTCTGTTTTTATCTGCTGATGCAGATAAGAAATTGGCTGTTTTCTAAAAGTAGATTTTGAGATGTTTATATAAAATATACTATCAGGCGTTAGCACAGCTCTAAAAAGTTCTATGCCAAAAGGCCCGTTAACTGACAGCCAAATAGCGCTATCTCTTCTGATACGAATATCAGTTGAAACATTTATTTTTTGTCCTTCTTTTTCTAAGTTTATTTTTCCTTTAAGCGATAGCCAATCTGGGAATTTATCATTGGCACCCACTATACTAATAAGAGTTTTTGCAGAATTTACTGGTGTAGAGATACTATTTATCGTTTTTCTTTTTACATTACATGATATAATGAAAAAAATCCCTAAAATCAGAAGTGTAGATTGCTTACTCATAAAGCATTTTTTCAGCTATTTTTTTATCTAAAAATTTTGATCCTTTTCCCAGATCTTTTGCTTTTTCCCAAAAAATAAGAGCTTGAATTTTATCCCCCAATTTGAAATAAATATCTCCAAAATGTTCAGTAATTACTGGGCTATTTTTTCCACCATTTTCATATGCTTTTTCAAGCCATGTTTTTGCTTGTTTGTATTCTTTTTTTTGATATAAAATCCAAGCATAAGTATCTTGAAATGAGGCATTATCTGGGGATAATTCATTGCTTCTTTTAGACATCTCAATTGCTCTATCTAAATTATGATTTCTAAGAGAAAGATAATAACTAAAATTATTTAATACTTGCACATTGTCTGGCTCAATAGCAAGTGCTAAATTATAAAGTGAATCCGATTTTTGATGCTCATTTAAAGAATGGTAGTTATCTCCAAGCGTGGAGTAAAATTGTACTAGGAGATCGTTGTTTTCTACAAGAAATTCTAAGCCCATTTCAAGAGAAATTATTGCTTTTTTATAGTTTTCAATTTGAGAATTGGCTATCCCATTGAAAAAATAATAAACTGGATTTGTTGGGAAAAGTTGGAAGGCTTTTTCGCTATCTCTTTCCAGCTCTTTATAATTACCAAGTTCCGATTCTATAAATAGTAACTGGCTCCAAACTTGAGGTTTATTTTCGTCCAGCTCAATCACTTTTTTATATTGTATTTTGGCTTGTATATTTTGGCCATTCTGATATAAAAAGTCCCCATAAATAGCATGTGCTATTGGATTTCTTTTATGTATTTCTACCAAAATTTCGCAAAGCTCCATCGCTTGATTTTTCATTTGCTCTGAAAAATCAGCCAAAGGATAATATGAAATAAGTATGCTTGCCTTTATCTCAACAGAAAGTTTAATACTTGAAAAGGCGGCCTTTAACTGTTTATATGACTCTTTATTATTACCTTCTTCTCTATAATAATCTGCTAAAGTTAAATGCATTTTAGCATTTTCAGGATCGAGCTGCAAAATCTTTTTAAATACATCAAAAGCTTTTTCTTTTTCATTATTTAAGAGATAGAGTTCAGATAAAGTTTCGTAAGCCTTAATATCATTTTGGTTTATTTTAATTAGCTTTTTAATTTCAAAAATAGCTCCTTCTAAATCATTTTTTTCTAGATATAATTTCTGTTTTTGAATGATGATATTTTTATCTAGTCCTTTATGTTTTTCTAATTGATTATAAATTTTGATTGCCTCTAGAAATTTCCTAGAGTAAATATAGTTGTCTGCTAATAAATAATAATATTCCTCATTTCCAGGGCTTTTTTTTATCATTTGCTTGTAGATAATAGCGGCTTTTGTGTTCTGCCCACTGATAGCTAAAAGCTCAGCATAAAGCAATTGATACCAAATATTTTCTTTATTTAAATAGTATGCTTTTTTGGAGAACTCTAAAGCTGATTCGGGTTGTAAAAATTTTTGGTAAATAATAGCTGATTCATAAAATGGCACAGAATTTTCTGGAATTATACTAATACATTTTTCAAATTCTAAAAGAGCTTCTTCATCTTTTTCTAAGGATTTTAAGCTAAGAGCATTATAAAAATGAGTATCAAATTTGAATTTAGTGTTCCCCTCTTCACTATTTTTATTTTTCTCTT
>Ga0206683_10001635_pt1 | contig 15505 bp, 13 predicted proteins | sample M280m12015metaG_FD_155483 | JGI IMG/M metagenome (GOLD analysis project Ga0206683, IMG submission 155483) | Ammonia-oxidizing marine archaeal communities from Monterey Bay, California, United States - M2 80m 12015 | ecosystem: Environmental > Aquatic > Marine > Intertidal zone | place: USA...
CCTATCAAACATCTGTGCACCAAAATTCTGACCAAATATACCCCCAATAGCAGCCGATAATGAAAAGATACCCCCAAAAGCCACAACAGTTAAACGATTGACTACTGATAACCCCGCAACAGCACTGTCACCAAATTCAGCAATAGCTCTCGTGATAATAAAACTAGCAAATGGACCAGATAACTGAGTTAGAATTGCTGGCATTGCAATTATAAGAAAAGGTACAGGGACTAACTTAATTATTGAAAGGTTTAGTCTTCCTAATAAATTATGTACCCGAATTACTGACCATACAGCAATTGAAGTAGAAACTAATCTTGATAAACCGGTATTAATCGCAGCACCATCAAGGCCCATTTCAAGCCAGATAATTAAAATTGGATCTGCAATTACCGCAACCAAACCAGCTGACATTGTAACAAACATAGCACGATACGCATCACCTTCTGAGCGAAGTATCGCGGAACCAATCATTCCAATAGCCATTAATGGTAATGTTGGCACAGAAATTAGAAGGAACCTCTCAGCCAACAAAGCAGTTTCACCTGTTGCGCCTGTAAAGGCTACAATTTTTGATCTAAATATGACTATTAAAATAGCAACAAGCGCCTGAACACAAACTCCTAGTAGTATACAGCCAGTTGCAAATTTTCTTGCATCTTCTCGCCGCCCTTGGCCTATAGCCTTACTGACCAAAGCAGTAGCCCCAATCATCAAACCAATTCCTACCGATATCGAAAAAAATTGTACATTCCATGCAAACCCTAGTGCAGCAACCATTCTTTCATCACCAAGACGCGAAATCCAAAATAAATTTGCCAAATCAACAACAAACATAAACGTCAAACCCAACATACCAGTAATAGTCATTCTCGTGACATGAGACATTGTGGAGCCATGTAGAAATCTTGCATTAGGGTCAAGCATTTGTCATCAATTTTGAAAAAATAGTCTCGTTGCCAATAGTAGGATTTTTTGGAATCATTAATGCTAATAAAAATGAAGAAATAGCTAGTAAAGTAGCAACTACAAAAACAAGAGCAGGGGAGAAAATCCAAAAATACCCTAGAAGCACAGGCAAAAAAACTGCTGGAATATGGTTAATAGTGAATACGACAGCAGCTGTAGACGCAATTTCTGATGGGTCTGCAATCTTTTGAAAATAAGTTTTTTGGGCGAACGCAAGTGCAAAAAATAGATGATCTAAAACATAAAGACCCATAGCTATACCCGCGCCCCACCCAAAATAATATATACCTCCATACGCTAAAAAAATAAATGTCAAACCTATATACTCAAAACACAGAGAAATTCTCTCCCCATAATAGTCAACGAATATTCCCATCAAAGGTGCAAAAATCATGTTTGCTATATAATTTATTATAAATAACGCAGTAAGTTCGTGAACTTGAAAACCGAACTTTTCCACCATCATAAAGGCAGCAAATACAATAAAAATTTGACGTCGAGCACCAGCAGCAAAATTTAATGCGTAATAAAGCCAATAACGTTTTCTAAAAATCATTTGTCGTTTTTGCTCAGTTGTGCTTTTAAATTTAGGAAATATTAACCAGCAAACAATTGCTATTATAATAGTAAAACTGCCCGCCAACCCATAAGAAATTTCATAACTAAGATTCCAATAACGCCAACCCAGAACAATCAGCACATAAGCACTCAAAGATGCTCCAGATCCAACCGCGACTAACCAGCCAAGTGTTTTAGGTGCTTTTTTCTTTTCAATCCATTGCAATTCAAGAGACTGCTTTGCCGTTTCATAATAGTGAAAACCAACTGAAGCTACAAATGTTGTAATTAACAACCCGCTCATTGAAGGAAAATACGCGGTCACCGCCGTAGCAAACCCTAAAGCTACAAGTGATAAGATTGCTAAATTTATTTCTTTAAAAAATAATAGTAATGCTATAACGCCTACAGCAAGAAATCCTGGAACCTCTCTCACGCCGTGTAACCAACCTATTTTCACTCCATCAAACTCTGCAACTTCTATAACAAAGTTATTCAATAACGCCATCCAGGTTGAGTAAGATACAGGCATAGCAATAGACATCAAAACCAACAACACCATAGGTCGGCGCCAAACTGGCAATCTCTCAACGTGAGCTAACGATATACTAGATTTTGTATTTAAAAATTTCATTAATCTTGGGTAGGGGTATTTTAACATAATAGCGAGTACAAAATAATAATAAGGATACAAAAAAAGCCACCTACATAATAGATAGCTTTAATTGAACAAATTTTTAAATTTTAATTAATTTTGGGCGTAATACTCAATAACTAAATTTGGCTCCATAACGACTGCATAAGGTACATCTCCCAATCCTGGAGTTCTTATGAATTTAGCCGTCATTTTAGAAAAATCTGTCTCTATATAATCTGGCACATCGCGCTCTGGCAAAGAGATGGCTTCCAAAATTGTCGCAATTTGTCTTGAGCTTTCTCTTACCTCGATCACATCGCCTTCTTTAACGCGATAAGATGGGATATTTACCTTCGTACCGTTAACCAGTACATGGCCATGATTTACAAATTGTCGTGCAGCAAAAATTGTTGCTACAAATTTAGCCCGATACACCAACGCATCCAATCGACGCTCGAGTAATCCAATTAAGTTTTCACCGGTATCACCTTTAACGCGCTCTGCGTCAGAGAATATACGTCTGAATTGTTTCTCTGTTAAATCACCATAATGGCCTTTAAGTTTTTGTTTTGCTCTTAATTGCAAACCAAAATCAGATAATTTTGCTTTTCGTCTTTGGCCATGCTGACCCGGTCCATACTCTCGCCTATTAACTGGTGATTTAGGTCTTCCCCAAATATTCTCGCCCATTCGACGATCTATTTTATGCTTGGCAGCGGTGCGTTTTGTCACGGCTGTTCTCCTTCAGTTTGTTATGTGCTAGATTTTGCACGTTTCTAAAGGGCGTTGTCCTTTCCTCAAGGGCGACAGGCATTCTTTCACAAGAGCCACCAACACCAAAAATTCTTAATTATGTTAAGAAAGGTGGCTTATATAGTTCCACAACTTTATGTCAATACAAGTTAGCTTTTCTTGGTAAAAAATATATCCGCTCCATCAGGATCAAACAACTTAAGAAAGATAATCAATAATTGGACAATCTGGCCTATCGTCTCCCGCGCAAGTGTTAACTAAATGATCTAATTCTAATCTTAGTTTCTTTAAATCTTCTTCTTTTCTTTTCAACTCTTCCAGGTGGCGTATCGCTATCTTCCTAACATCGGAGCTAGATCGGCTTTTCGCTTCATATAACCCAAGTAATTCTCTGCAATCCTCGATTGAAAAATCGAAACTTCGAGCCCTCTTCACAAATACTAATTTGTTAATAGCACTATTATCATAATTTCTATAGCCGGCATGAGTGCGAGCAGATGGTAAAACCAAACCTATGTCGGCATAGTAACGCACTGTTTTAGTTGGCAGGCCGGTTATACCTGCTGCTTTTCCAATATTCATTTTCTTCTTGACCTTCCACTAGGTGGAAAGATTATATGATATTTAAATTAACTTACAACAGAGTAATAATATGGCCAGCCTAACAAATAATATTAATATTGATTGGCAAGATTCCCTTTTATGGAGAAAGGCAAGATATAACACACTTTGGTGTCTCATTGGGTGTTCAATTGGAGATTTTGGAACTATAGCATTTTTCCAATATTCGGGTATTAACTGGCCAGTTCTATCCATAATGGTTTTAGCAATTATTAACGGCTTGCTAACGTCCATATTGCTGGAAACTTTTATATTAATGCGTGAGTTAACATTCAAAAAGGCGCTAAACACTGCAATTGGAATGTCGTTGATATCGATGGTGTCTATGGAAATTGCAATGAATTCCGTCGATGTGTTTTTAACTGGTGGTGCCATACTTAATTGGTGGATTATTCCATTAATGCTTTTTGCTGGTTATGTTACCCCTTTACCGTATAATTATTGGCGTTTGAAAGTATTGAATAAATCTTGCTGTGGTTAATAACATTTAACCGCACTTAGAATAGCCACAATTTGCACAAGTATCACACCCTTCAACTTTTCGAAGCTCAAAAGAACCACAGCTAGAACAAGATATTTTTGAGCCCTTGTTGGACATATTAGTGACTACCGAATGAGGATCCGTCTTTAAGCCCATGCCTTCTGCTTTCAAAAAACCGATAGAAATCATATGTTGTTCAATAACCCCGCCAATTGCTGCTAGAATACTTGGAACATACTTCCCTTGAACCCATGCACCACCTCGAGGATCAAAAACAGCCTTCATTTCCTCTACAACGAAACTAACGTCACCCCCACGGCGAAACACAGCGGAAATCATTCGGGTTAAGGCAACTGTCCACGCAAAGTGTTCCATATTTTTTGAATTAATAAATACTTCAAAAGGTCTTCTATGTTCGCTTAAAATTATGTCATTAATGGTGATATAGATAGCATGCTCTGTGTTAGGCCATTTAATTTTGTAGGTATTTCCTTCTAAACTTTCAGGTCTAGCTAGTGGCTCACCAATATATACGACATCTGCACCTTGATCTAATTCTGGCACATTTTCAGAATTCTCTGAAATAGATAGTACTGAACCTGTCACTTCATTAGGACGATAAGTTGTGCACCCCTTACAACCAGTATTCCACGCTTCCATATAAACTTCTTTGAACTCTTTGAAATCAATATCTACGGGGCAATTAATTGTTTTTGAAATGGAACTATCAACCCATTTTTGCGCTGCTGACTGCATCCGCACATGATCAATGGGATCAAGTGTCTGAGCGCTTACAAAGTAATCTGGAAATTCTTTTTCCCCATATTTTTCTCTCCATATTTGAATTGCGTAATCCATAACTTCTTCTTCTAAATGACTTCCATCCTTTTGAAGAACTTTCCGATTATACGAATAGGCAAAAATAGGCTCAATACCAGAGCTCACATTGCCCGCGTAAAGACTGATTGTTCCAGTGGGTGCGATAGAAGTTAGTAAAGCATTCCTAATACCGTTTTTCGCAATGGAATCTAGAACATCTTTATCCATTCCTGCCAGCGACTTACTAGATAAATAGTTGTTCGCGTCAAATAAGGGGAAAGAGCCCTTCTCTTTTGCTATCTCAGCGGACGTTAAATATGCTATGCGTGCCATTTGATGCAGCCACTCTTCAGTTTTAGATACCGCGTCTTCTGATCCATACCGTAATCCAGTCATAAGCAATGCATCAGCTAGCCCAGTGACACCCAGTCCAATTCTACGTTTTGCAATCGCTTCACTAGCCTGCGCTTCTAATGGGAAGCGACTTACGTCAACAACATTATCCATCATTCTTACTGCTGTTTTAACAGTTTTTGATAAAGATTCAGTATCAATTTTAGCATCTATTTCAAATGGATTAGTTACAAACCTAGTAAGATTTATCGACCCTAATAAACATGCACCGTAAGGGGGTAAGGGTTGCTCCCCACAAGGGTTTGTAGCGGCTATATCTTCACAATACGCAAGATTATTCATCTGATTTATTCTATCAATGAAAATCACTCCGGGTTCAGCAAACTCAAAAGTTCCACGCATTATTTTGTTCCATAAATCTAATGCATTCACTGTTTTATAAATTTTTCCTTTGAAAATTAAATCCCACGATGTGTCATCTTTTACAGCTTTCATAAAAGGATCTGTTACCAATACTGACAAATTAAACATTCTTAAGCGAGCAGAATCTTCCTTGGCACTTATAAACTCTTCTATATCTGGATGATCACAACGCATCGTTGCCATCATTGCACCACGACGGGATCCGGCAGACATAATAGTTCTGCACATAGAATCCCAGACATCCATAAACGAAATGGGACCAGATGCATCAGCAGCTGCTCCTTTAACATCTGCTCCCTTAGGTCTAATAGTTGAAAAGTCATACCCTATTCCACCACCTTGTTGCATCGTTAAGGCAGCTTCCTTTAACATATCAAAAATTCCACCCATATCGTCTGGAATAGTCCCCATAACAAAACAGTTAAACAATGTAACAGAGCGCCCAGTACCAGCCCCTGCCAATATTCTACCAGCAGGTAGAAATTTAAAATCTTCAAGCGCCAAATAAAATTCTTTTTCCCAAAAAAGCGGATCTTTTTCAACTCTAGCTAACGCTTTTGCCACCCTGTTCCAGCTGTCTTGAACAGTAGAATCTACCATAGTACCATCACTATTTTTAAGGCGATACTTCATATTCCAGATTTGTTCTGCAATTGATGTTGAGAAAGAACTCATATAAAAACCTATTATTAAAAATTCAGAAAGAGATTAAACATATACAGTAAAATATTTTCGGTCAATAACATCATTGTTAGATTTGAAAATAATATTTGATTTTTGCGTTTAGATTACTACCATTACCAGATGGAAAAAGAAATGAACTCAAATTCAGTAAACCTAGTAAAACTATGCGTAGGTGCTGATACAATAGATGATCTTAAAGGAAGACAAGAAAATTTTGATCAAACGGGAAATAATATAAAAAACCGCAAGACACATGTTACACGAATGTGGCCAAAACGCGGTGATGAGATTTTAAACGGAGGCTCTCTTTTTTGGGTCATTAAAGGCTTTATCCAAGCGCGACAAAAGATAATAGGATTGGAGGAGGTCATTGGGCAAGATAATATAAGAAGATGTGCGATAATGTTAGATCCTGAAATATTTTTAACAACATCGGTCAAAAAACGTCCCTTTCAGGGCTGGAGATATCTAAATCCTGTAGATTCGCCGCCCGATCTATACAAAATGAGTTCAAACGAAACAACCTTACCGAACGAATTAGCCATAGCGCTTGCAGACATTGGTGTAAGATAAGCCCAACAAATAATTTATTTTCCTATTAAACTTTTTGCAAACAACGCAACTAAGTTAATGCTCTCTTCATCTAATTTCGTTCGATAACCCAGTTTTTTTAAAAGCTTCACAACTGCCTCAGTCGCTACATTTCCCGAAGCACCAGGTGCATAAGGACAACCACCCAACCCACCAACACTAGTATCAAAGGTCCGCAATCCATAATCCAAGGCAATCTTTATATTTTCTAAAGCAAATTCTTTTGTATCGTGAAAATGACCAGCAAGTTGTTTCGCTGGAATGTATTTCAAAATATTCTCTAAAAGCACTTCGATTTGCTGCTGGCTCGCTCCTCCCAAGGTCTCTCCTAACGATACTTCATAACACCCTAAATCGATCAACCTACTAGCCACCATTTGAACGCTTTCGGGACTTACAAAACCCTCATAAGGACAATCCGTAACACAAGAAACATAGCCCCGAACAGGTAACGAATGTTCTTTAGCTAATTTCATCAATGGAACAAACCTCTCAATACTCTCTTTTATACTGCAATTAATATTAGCTTTGGAAAAGCTCTCTGAGGCTGAAGCAAAAATAGCAACTTCATTTACTTGAGATAGGAGGGCTTTCTCTAGACCCATAAGATTAGGAGTTAATGCAGAATATGAGATTGACTCATTTCGAGTTAATCCGTTTAAAACTAAATCACAATCAGCCATTTGGGGAATCCATTTGGGTGAAACAAAGCTTGCAACTTCAATTCGATTAAATCCACAATTAGATAATTTGTCTATCAGTAGGATCTTATCCTTAACTGATATGTTTTTAGATTCATTTTGCAACCCATCTCGAGGCCCCACTTCTACTATTTCAACTAAGTCATGCATTAAAATTATCAGTCCGAAGGATCAAGCTCTATAAGTAATTTACCGGCTTCAACTTGTTGTCCAGGCGCAGCTTCTACCTTGACCACTATACCATCTTTATGCGCCAATAAAGTGTGCTCCATTTTCATAGCCTCCTGAATAACTAATAAATCACCTTCTCTAACCGAGTCACCCACCTTTACATTAATAACTATAACAAAACCGGGCATAGGAGCTATTATAGTATTTCCATCTGCTTTTGTTTCAATTTTAGGATTTAATTTATCCTGAAACTTAAAATACCAAGAGCCTTTGAAAAAAATAGTTATTTGATTATTCATTATAAAAAATTTTGCACCAGATTTTACTCCATCGACAGACCAGCCTTCTCGGTTTACTAAAAAATCTCGCCCACTAATCTCAACACCGAAATTATTTTTGTCAAAGACTCTTACAGAAACCTGTCCAAACTCCATTGTAATGTTCGTTTTTATCGGCTCCCATAAAGAAAAACCAGAAAAGGGATCAGACAAATTATCCAAACCCAATGCGGCTAAAGAAGACAAAACTTTAACTGTATTAGGAATTTCAATTTTCTTGATTAAGGCGTCAAGTTTATAATCGATAAGCTGAGTATCAAATTTAACATCTGCAAATTGTTGATCATTAGACAAGGCATAAAGAAAATTTAAATTTGTAATGCTTCCACTTATTTCAGTTTCAATCAGTGCTTTTCTTAATTTTTTGAGAGCACTCCGGCGATCCTTTCCATGGACGATAATTTTTGCAATTAATGGATCATAAAATGGGGTGACCTCGTCACCAACTCTTATACCAGAATCAACTCGGACATTATTTGGGAAAAATATATGATTCAAAACGCCTGTTGTTGGTAAAAAATGGTTGCAGGGGTCTTCGGCATACAAACGTGCTTCAAAAGAATGGCCAGTGATTTTAATTTCATCTTGAGTTTTAGGTAAAGGTTCTCCAGCAGCTACCCTAATTTGCCATTCTACCAAATTTATTCCAGTGATCTCTTCTGTTATGGGGTGCTCAACTTGTAACCTGGTATTCATTTCCATGAACCAAAAATTCTCAATCGTATTATTACTTGCACTCTCACAGATAAATTCAACAGTGCCAGCACCAACATATTCTATTGCTTTTGCAGCATTAATCGCAGCTGTATAAAGTTTTTTTCGAACATTTTTGGAAATTTTTGGTGCAGGAGCCTCTTCAATAACCTTTTGGTGCCTTCGCTGAAGAGAACAATCCCTTTCGTACAAATGTATTATGTTTCCATAACAATCACCAAATATCTGAACTTCAATATGCCTTGGGTTTTTAATAAATTTCTCTATCAAAACTGTATCATTGCCAAATGCATTCAAAGCTTCTGATCGCGCTAAACTTAATAATTCAAAGAATGCACTTTTAGTCTTCACTAGCCTCATGCCTTTGCCACCACCACCAGCAATGGCTTTTATCATGACAGGGTAACCAATCTTATCTGCCTCTGCAGCCAAGAATGTGTCATCTTGTTTGATGCCATTATAACCTGGAACAACTGGAACCTTAGATTGAGACATCAGTTTCTTAGCTTTGTCTTTAAAACCCATCAATTTTATTGCCGACGCGGGGGGGCCAATAAAAACTAACCCTGCAGCTTCAACTGCTTCAACAAAATCTGAGTTTTCTGACAGAAATCCATAACCTGGATGTATCGCATCCGCTCCTTCTTGCAGTGCTGCCTTAATTATAATTTCACCTCTTAAATAGCTCTGATCAACTTTTGCAGATCCTATATTTACAGCAGCATCTGCCAAAGCAACATGTCCAGAATTTATATCTGCATCAGAAAATACTGCCACAGACTCGATATCCATTTCATTAATGGTACGAATAATTCGACAGGCTATTTCGCCTCTGTTTGCTACTAATATTTTTGAAAACATATTTTCCTCTTAAAAACTCTATACAAAATTTAAAATCCAAAGGATATTTTTACATTCTAAAGGTTCCCAAATTTGGTATCTTCAATTGGAGCGTTCAAAGACGCTTTTAGAGACATCGCTAAAACTTCTCGGCTCTTTCTGGGGTCAATAATGCCATCATCCCACAGTCTAGCGCTCGCATAGAGTGCATTAGATTGTTCATTGAACATATCAATTGTTGGCTGTTTAAATTTAATTTCTTCAGCTTTCGACCAATTTCCACCTTTGCGCTCAATGCCATCTCGCTTAATTGTTGCTAAAACATCAGCTGCTTGCTCTCCACCCATTACCGCAGTTCTTGAAATTGGCCAACTCCAGATAAATCTCGGGCTATAAGCTCTGCCCGCCATCCCATAATTTCCAGCACCATAAGAACCGCCAATAATCATTGTAATTTTTGGAACATTGGTAGTTGCCACCGCAGTAACCATTTTAGCTCCATGACGAGCAATACCTTCGTTTTCATATTTTTTTCCAACCATAAAACCTGTTATGTTTTGCAAAAAAATTAATGGTACTTTCCTTTGAGAACACAACTGTACAAAGTGGGCTCCCTTTTGCGCAGCTTCCGAGAACAAGACACCATTATTGGCAATTATTCCACATGGAATACCATCAATATGCGCAAAACCTGTTACCAAGGTTTCTCCAAAGCGACTCTTGAATTCATCAAAATCACTATTATCAACAATTCTAGCTATTACTTCTCGCACATCGTAAGGAATACGTAGGTCTGAAGGCACCACATCCAATAAGTCTGCTGCCGCATATTTTGGTAAACTGGACAGATTTGGTTTTGGATCAATACCTTTTTCTATTGGTACGTGCCGTAAAGTTTCACGAGCTAAGGCAAGAGCATGCTCATCATTTTCTGCTAAATAATCAGCAACACCAGATAGACGTGTATGAACATCCGCACCTCCTAGTTCTTCCGAAGTCACCACTTCACCGGTAGCCGCCTTAACTAGAGGAGGGCCTGCCAAGAATATTGTACCCTGGTCTTTCACAATTATTGAAATGTCCGACATTGCCGGAACGTAGGCACCCCCTGCAGTACAAGAACCCATCACCACAGCCACTTGAATGATACCTTTTGAACTCATTTGAGCCTGGTTATAAAAAATACGACCAAAATGATCTCTGTCAGGAAATACTGCATCTTGATTGGGTAAATTAGCACCGCCACTATCAACCAAATAAACACATGGTAACCGACACATTTCAGCGATCTCTTGAGCTCGCAAATGTTTTTTTACAGTTAATGGAAAATAGGTGCCACCTTTGACCGTAGCGTCATTACATACAACCATCACATCTTGCCCATGTACTTTCCCAATACCTGTTATTAATCCAGCGCAAGGAACATCATCATCGTACATGTTATGGGCAGCCGTTGCTCCAATTTCTAAAAAAGAAGAGCCAGCATCCAAAAGGTTTGAGACGCGTTTTCTAGGCAACATCTTTCCTCTTTTAATATGACGTCCTTGCGCTTCTTTACCACCTCCAGCGGCAGCATGATTTGCTGCTTTTGATACTTCTTCTAAAGCCAGTTTATGCCCTAAATTATTCTGTTTAGAATTAATTGAATTATTTTCAAATTTTGAAATTATCTTCAAATTCTTACTCCTATGAAAAAAAACTAATAATTAACAAATTTATTTTGTGAGTTGCATTAACTCTCTACCAACCAACATTCGACGTATTTCGGAGGTGCCAGCTCCTATTTCCATCAGTTTAGCATCGCGCATTATTCGAGAAAGTGGGCTATCATTCAAATAACCTGCTCCACCCATGGCCTGAACCCCCTGAACTGCAACTGCCATTGCCTGCTCACTTGCATATAAAACACAAGCCGCTGCATCTTGGCGTGTTACTTCGCCCCGATCGCATGCGTTAGCAGTCGCATAAACATAAGCTCGTGAAGAATTCATAGCAGTATAAATATCAGCTAACTTACCTTGCATAAGTTGGAATTCACCAATCGATTTTCCAAATTGTTTTCTTTCATGCATATAAGGCATCAAATGGTCCAATACCGAATGTATTATACCCACACCAATCCCGGATAAAACTACGCGCTCGTAATCCAGACCAGACATTAAAACGCTTATGCCCTTACCCTCTTCCCCTAAAATATTTTCAAATGGAACTTCAACATTGTCGAAAACTAATTCTGCTGTATTCGAACCCCGCATACCTAACTTATCAAAATGACCGGAAGTAGTGAACCCGTTCATAGATTTTTCAATAATAAAAGCAGTTACACCTTTAGAGCCAGCAACTGGATCTGTTTTGGCATAAACAACTAATGTTTCAGCATCTGGGCCATTAGTAATCCAAAACTTATTACCGTTTAACCTATAATATCCATTACGTTTTTCAGCTTTCAATGACATAGAAACAACATCGGAACCTGATCCAGCTTCTGACATAGCTAGAGCTCCCACTTTTGCTCCAGAAACCAAATCTGGTAAGAATCTTTTCTTTTGATCCAATGTGCCATTTAATCGTATTTGATTAACGCATAAATTGGAATGCGCTCCGTAAGACAAACTTACAGACGCCGAGGCTCGCGCAATTTCTTCTACTGCAACTGTATGCGCAAGATAGCCCATACCAACACCGCCAAACTCCTCATGAACAGTAATACCTAGCAAACCTAATTCACCCATTTCTTTCCACAATCCAGAAGGAAACTCATTTGTTTTATCAATTTCTGATGATATTGGACTGATGCGTTCTTGAGCCCAGCGATGAGTTAAAGACCGCAATGCCTCAATTTCTTCACCTAAAGCAAAGTTCATAGAATGATTAAACATTTATTTTCCTATCTGTTTTAACTGAATTAAATATTAAGTGCCAATATATTTGCAAAATGTCTTCTGTTCCAAGACGTCCTTTTTGATGATACCAATGAGAGAGAGAAGATAGCATTCCTAGAATTGCTTTAGCGGTGATTTGAGAATCGTCAAAATCTAAATTCTTATTTTTTTTTCCTAAAACTAAAATATTTTGTAATATATCTTCATATTCATCACGTAATCTGGATATTTTTTTAAAATTTTTCTGATCTAAACTACGTAGCTCCATATATGAAAGGAATACTTCCTTTGATTTATCAATATGAAAATTAATATGAAAATTTACAAACTTTTTTAAAATCAATTGATCAGAAAGTTTAAAACACTCCAGTTCTAAAATATTCCATTGCTCCAAAAGGTCTTTCATATGGTCTTCGAGTAAGCGAAATAGAATTTCCTGTTTTGATGGAAAATGATTATATATTGCTCCAGCATTTATTCCAAGTTTCAAAGCAATCTCTCGCATAGAAACCGCAGCGTATCCATTTAAAACAAAGAGATCCCGAGCCGCAATTAGCAAACCATTTGCAGTTTTTTTTCCTTTACTTAGATTTGACGCATCTGGTTTCAATGATTTACCCATATTACTATTAAATGAATGAACGTTCATTAATTTTATAGTAATAATTTATAATGTCAATAATTATGGTCTTTATATATTCATGAAGAAAACTTGATTACGATAATAAATTAGACAAAATCATACATCGCAAACAATACGCTCAACCACATTTTTGATAATTTTAGCAATTTCTCGACAATCCTTTATCGAAAATGTCAGCGGCAAGCGCATATCAATAAGACCATCCAGAATAACCTCAGTATTTTTCAATGTTTGCTTGGGTGCGTATTGCCAACTAGAATAGCGCGAAGTAAAGCCACTAGGCTCCTGAGCGCCAAACCACTTTAATTCCACACCTCTATAAGCACAGTCAGATAAAACTTCTTGAATTTTTTTAGCCTTCAAACCAGGCAACAGAAATTGAAATGATGAGGCAACAAACTTTTCTTTTGGATCTCTTTTTATTAAAATTAACCCATCTATCCCTGCTAATTCAATCTCAATAGTCTCATATCTTTTATTCCATTCTTTACATTTCTCTTCCAGATTTTTGAGTTGAGGTCTTAAGATCGCAGCTCGTAGGTTATCCATTCGTCCCGAACAATTTGGTGTCTTTAATTTGATATCATCAAAGACACTCATCTCCGGTCCAGAAATATGTCGATCAAATAGCATATAACTTCCAGAAAGCATTATAGCTCTGGCCATTATTTCTTCATCATCCGTAATTATAATACCACCCTCACCAGAGTTTAAATGTTTGTACGTCTGTGTAGAATAGCATCCAACTATTCCATATTTCCCAGACCACTCGTGGTTCCACTTAGCGCCCATGGTATGAGCACAGTCCTCAACAACCTTAACACCATACTTTCCACACAGCGACATTAGCAAATCCATATTGCAAATATGGCCTCGCATATGGCTCAGTAAGAGCACCTTGGAATTTGAAGATATTATTTTTTGTTCCAAATCATTAAAATCAATAAGCAGATCATTATTAACCTCTACGAAAACCACTTCGCCACCAGCAGCAGCAATAGCCCCCGGGACTGGCGCTAATGTAAACCCATTTGTTAAGATCTTGTCGCCAAATTCAACACCCATAGCTCGAAGGGCTGTCGTCATAGCATATCCACCAGATGCACACGCAAGACAAAATCTAGCGTCAAATTTATTTGCAAAATCTTGCTCAAATAAAGCCACTTCAGAGGTTTCATTTTCTGCAACATTATATCTATGCAGACGACCGTGGCGCATAACTTTGACTGCAGCCTCAATTGCTTCTTCTGGCAAAGACTCTTGCTGAGTAAAACTACCTTGAAACTTTTTTTTCATAAAACACCTTAATTTATGTGAGTGTCTATCGAAGAGGTACTTGGGTCAATAAATATCGTACCTTTTTATTATAACAATTCTATTCTCTGTTTTTCAAACTGTAAGTTTTAGAAAAACAAAATTGGTTTCAAAGATACGTGAGCTTATCTAATACTGATTCCAAATTATCATAATGATCCAAATATGCATCTGCATTCATTCTAGTTACACCTAAACCCTCTGGCCCAAATGTTACCAGAACACTTAAAACACCAGCATTTAGCGCTGCTTGCCTATCGTTGTCCGTATCTCCAATTAAAACAGAAGTCTCTCGCTCACCACCCATTTGGGTAATTGTCTCAAGTAAATGAAATGGGTTAGGCTTTCTTACAGATAAAGTATCTGACCCAAGCATCGCTTTAAAATAACTTCTAATCCCTAACTTATTTAATAATATTTCGGCCAAATTCTCTGGTTTATTGGTACAAACCCCAAGATTGTGGCCATTATTACTCAATCGATCTAGCGCGTTTATTGCACCATCATATAGGAAAGTTTCTTTATCAATATTGTCAAAGTAATGCTCGAGCAATTTGGGATATTGAGTGTCTATTAAATTCTCCGTCCAAATGACTTTTATTCTCTCAAATCCCTTTTTCAACATTGCTCGACCACCATGGAAGGCAATCAACTTATCTAGGTTTGGATCCAGCAATGCCCCATGACCTAAATCAATAAAACAATTATTAGCTGCGCTAATTAGATCACCACTTGTATCTGCCAAAGTGCCATCAAGATCAAATACGATATTTTTCATACTGCCTAATGAACACATATTTTAATGATTTGAAATAGTGTGTAACCTTACTTGATTTAATTTTCCTTTTCCTAAGCGCATGAAATCGTTAAGAAAGAACAAATTTGAAAGAAAGTAATTTAACAAATGTCTTTAGCAGCAATAGTTTTATGCGCCGGTAACGGAACGCGTATGAAATCTAATTTACCAAAGGTTTTACATGAGATAGGGGGTTTTCCCTTGATACATCATGCT
>Ga0206683_10001637_pt1 | contig 15502 bp, 19 predicted proteins | sample M280m12015metaG_FD_155483 | JGI IMG/M metagenome (GOLD analysis project Ga0206683, IMG submission 155483) | Ammonia-oxidizing marine archaeal communities from Monterey Bay, California, United States - M2 80m 12015 | ecosystem: Environmental > Aquatic > Marine > Intertidal zone | place: USA...
ACCGGGGAGAGCGGAGGCTTGTATCTTAATAAAGGCTGGAAAAAATCTTTACATAATTGATGTTGGTGATGGAAGTGTAACTAATTTGAGAAATTGGAGAATTGATTTAGGAAATGTTAAGGCAACATTGTTTACTCATCTTCATTCTGACCATATATCCGATCTTGCAGATTTGCATTTAAATGCATGGATTGCACAATCAAGGTCTAAAAAACTTTCTGTTTATGGGCCAAAGGGAGTTGAAACTGTCACTAAAGGCTTTGAAGATGCGTATGCTTTAGATTATCTATTCAGAAATGAGCATCATGGAGATGAAGTTGCACCTTTAGATGTATCAGGTTTTGAGCCTTACCCCATTGATTTATCAAATCCTGTAATTATTAATGATGATGGTTTAAAAGTAACGGCTTTTGCAGTTGTTCATGATCCTGTTGAGCCAGCATTAGGCTATCGTTTTGACTATAAAGGAAGGTCTATCGTGATAAGCGGGGACACAATTTATCATGAGAATGTAATAAAAAACTCTTTGAATGCTGATGTTTTATTTCACGAAGCTCAGGCCAATCATATATTGAAGATAATCAAGGATACCAATCAAAAATCTGGTAATATTCTTGCTGCTAAAATCATGTCAGATATTACAACATATCACACAACACCAATTGAGGCGGCTGAGGTAGCAAATAAAGCTAATGTAGGTCATTTAGTTTTTTATCACCTTACTCCTGCACCAAGAATTAGTTTAATGGAAGACATGTTTGTAAGAGGTGTAAGTGAAATTAGAAAAGATTGGACTCTTTCTGAAGATGGTACAATGGTAATACTGCCTTTAAATTCAGATAAAATTGAAATTACATCTATAAAGTAAAGAATGATTTATATTATTTTAAAGATAATAATAACTGCTTGTTTAATAGTCTTAATAAGTGAAATTGCAAAAGCAGATGATAGGTTAGGCGGTCTTATTGCCGCAATGCCTATTGTTACTTTCTTGGTAATATTATGGATGTATTATGAGGGTAATTCTACAGACAAAATCTCTTCACATATTTCATATACTCTTTTGTATTTACTTCCGACGATACCAATGTTTTTGATATTTCCATTTTTTATAAATAAATTCGGTTTTTATATAGCAGTTATCATTAGCATCCTTATAACTGCATTAGGGGTTATTATTGTTGATGTTCTATCAAGGCAATATGGGTATAAATTATTTTAATTAGTATCAAAAAAATTATCGCATTTCTTTAAAACAATTCCTGATTTCATTAATAAATATTTCTGGTTGTTCAAAAGCTGCAAAATGGCCACCTTTTTTCAGCTCATTCCAATAAACGATATTTGAATATATTTGCTCAGCCCAGCTTCTTGGGGTTCTGGAAATTTCCTTAGGAAAAATACTGCACCCTATTGGAAGCTCAAGCTTTTCTTCAGGGTTACCGCCGAATGATCCAAAACTTTCCCAATAAAGTCTTGCGGAAGAGGTTGCGCTTTTTGTAAGCCAATAAAACATTACATTATCTATTAACTCTTCTTTATTTAGAATATTTTCAGGATGTCCATTGCAATCTGTCCATTCGTAAAATTTCTCAATAATCCAACTTGCTTGCCCAATTGGAGAATCGACAAGACCATACCCTAGTGTTTGAGGTCTTGTACTTTGTTGTTTAGAATAACCTGACCCCCACTCTTGATAATAACCAAGACCTTCAAATGCAATTTTATCTCTTTCAGATGGATTTTCTAATGCCTCTTTAGTAGGTGGAGCAAATGGCATATTAACATGAATACCTTGGCAACTTCCTTTGTTTTGTTTGCCTATTGCTATAGTTATTGCAGAACCCCAATCACCGCCTTGGGCAAAGTATTTATTGTATCCAATTTTATTCATTAATATGTCCCATAATTCTGCAATTCTCTCAACACTTGTGCCTGTTTGAGATGGTTTTCCTGAAAATCCGTAACCTGGTAGAGTTGGGCAGACCAAATGGAATGCATCTTCAGCTTTTCCGCCGAAGGAAACTGGATCAATTAAAGGTTTAATAACTTTATGAAACTCTACTATAGAACCTGGCCAACCATGACTAATTATTAGAGGTTTGGCCTCTTCGTGAGGACTCTTTATGTGTATAAAATGAATATCAAGTCCTTCAATATTAGTTATAAATTGAGGAAATGAATTGTAATATTCCTCTCTTGATCTCCAATCATACTCATTAAGCCAGTACTCGCTAATTTCTTTTACGTAAGAAAGAGGTATTCCTTGCGACCAATCTTCAACAGTTTCTTTTTCAGGCCATCTTGTTGATAATAATCTTCTTTTGAGATCCTCAAGATCATCATTGGAAATTTGAATCATATAGGGATTTATTTCAGACATAATTTTTATCCTCACTTAATATTTAAATTATGGCAAAAATTATGCTTTAATAAAATAAGAAATTAAATAAGGGGGTTAATTATGAACGATCAATATGTTGCAGATAGAATAGCTTTACAGGATGTAATGTTAAAATATGCTGCCGGAGTAGATGAAAGAGACTTTGACTTATATTCATCTTGCTTTCTTGAAGATGTTGAGATTCTTGATTTTGGAGATGCTCCAATTAACGGAAGAGATAATTGGGTTGAATATGTTAAAGGCGCGCTTTCAAATTATGGACCTACACAACACATGTTAGGCCCTCAATTTGCAACAGTCGATGGTGATGATGCTCATTGCCGTACAGATGTACAAGCTTTACATTATTTAAAGGAACCTGAAGGGGAAATCCTTACATTATGGGCAACATATGAGACTGATATGAAAAGAGTAAATGGTGAATGGAAGATTTCTTGTCATAGGTTAGTTTCTAGAGGAATTCGCCAACAATAATGTTTTTAAAAACTAAAATACCACCACCATTAGTTACTCTTATTTTTGCTTTAGCAATTTATTTCTCATCAAGATATTTTATTGTAATAGAAATTCCTATGAGAGGCATTCTTTCGTCTATTTTTATTATTTTAGGAATTTTTGTGACATTTTCTTCGGCGAGAATTTTTAAAAAGAAAGAAACTACTGTCAATCCAATGAAGCCTGATCAAGCGACAACTCTTGTTACTGATGGAATGTTTAAAATTACCAGAAATCCTATGTATTTAGGTATGCTTCTTCTTTTATTTGGTCTTTCCGTTTTTAAAGGTTTGATAGTTGGTTTTATTTTTCTTCCTTTATTCGTTTTATATATAACTATTTTTCAGATTATCCCAGAAGAAGAAGCTATGTTAAATCTTTTTGGGGAAGACTATAAAAGCTACTCTAATAAAGTTAGACGATGGTTTTAGGGAGAATAAGTTATGACTGAGATTGTACATTTAGATTCTAACGCTTCCATTTCAGATATTCTAGAGGTTATTGACAGGGATGCTGGAGTAATACTGGATAATGTTCTAAATAAAAATTTCTTAACCCAAATGAAAGAAGAGTTAGATCCTTATTTAAATAATTATATTAAAGGGAATTCAGATTTTACTGGATTTGAGACAAAAAGAGTTGGAGGTCTATTAGCAAGATCAGAAGCTTGCAGAGAGTTAGCTCTAAATCCAATGACCAACGAACTTGCCAGTAACTTTTTAGGTCCTTTTGGTGATGGTTATCAACTGCATTTTACTTCTGCTGTTAGTATTGGTCCGGGGGAAACAAAACAAATATTACATCGTGATAGAGGTCTTTGGGGTGGTTATATTCCAAGAAAAATAGAAACTCAATTTAGTACTGTATGGGCATTAACTGATTTTACTAAGGAAAATGGAGCGACACAAATTGTTCCTGGTTCACATAAATGGGAAAAAGGAAGAGAACCTGAAGAAGGTGAAATAGCTTATGCAGAAATGTCTTCAGGATCAGTTTTATTGTATACGGGAACAGTTCTTCATGGCGGAGGTAAGAATATAACCAAAAATGACATCAGAACGGGTGTCTTTATGCATTATACTCTCAATTGGCTTAGACAAGAGGAAAACCAATATCTTTCTTGCCCACCAGAAGTAGCTAAAGAGTTTAGTCCTGAGTTGAGATCTTTAATTGGCTATTCAAAGGGAGGTTTTGTTCTTGGTTTTTATACAGACCCTAATGATCATGAAGGTACAATGGACTCAGTAAGTCCTGAAAAATTATTTGGTGGAGATAAAGATGATTTTTCAACTCTTCCATCGCAAAAAAACTTAGTTAAGGATACATCCTGATAAATTACTATTTATAAATGGAGAAATTGTAATGAGCAAACTTGAAGGGAAAGTAGCTATAATAACTGGCGGCGCTGGTGGAATAGGAAAAGAAACTGCTAAAGCTTTTTTAAATGAAGGGGCAGATGTAGTAATATTTGATTTAAATGAGGATGATCTTATTGGGATTTGTAAAGAAATTGAGTCAAATCACCTAAGTTATTTTGCTGGAGATGTCACTAAGCCTGAGGATAATTTAAAAGCAGTTGAAAATGCCAAGGAAAAGTATGGTGGACTTGACATTTTTGTTGCTAATGCAGGAATTGAGGGTGAAGTTAATAATATCGAAGAGTATAGTATAGATAAATTTGATCAAGTTATGGCTGTAAATGTTAGAGGTCCTTTTTTGGGTTTAAAGGCTTCAATACCTGCAATGGATTTAAGAGGTGGCGGAAGTTTTATTGTAACTTCTAGTATTGCAGGGCTTTCAGGGACTCCTGGAATAGGTCCTTATGCAACGAGTAAACATGCAGTAATTGGGCTTATGAAATCAGCTGCAAAAGAATGTGCTGAAAAAAATATAAGGGTAAATTCAGTCAATCCATCTCCTGTTGAAACAAGAATGATGAGAAGTCTTGAGGAAGGTTTGATGCCAGGTGAGGCAAAAGAAGCTAAAAATATGTTGGAGTCAAATATACCTCTTGGAAGATATGGCACACCTGAAGATGTAGCAAAGCTGATGTTATTTCTAGCAAGCGATGATAGTAATTTTATTACTGGATCAGTTTATACAGTTGATGGTGGAAGCACTGCGTAATTAAGGTTTAAAAGGACCTTTAGAGATATATTTATCAATAGTGTTATGATAATGACGAAGCCTGCTCTCTTGATAGTTGGCATAAACAATTTTTCCGCCTTTTTTAGTTCTTATACCTCTTTCAACTTCAGGGATATTAGACATATCTTGATCAAAAATAAATCCAATTCCTGTTAACTCTTCAGCGTCATCCCAATTTTCATCTTCATTTAAATAATGAATTGGTATTGGCTCGTATTTTTCTTGTTTTTCTGGATCTATATGATTTCTTTGTAAAAATATTGCTTCCATTATAGCTGAATCTTCTCGAGTTCCATTAGGCCTAAATCTATAAATGAGATTTCTTGGAAAACCTCCCCATGGAGAGAAATTCGGAAAGACATTATAAACAATAGCATCAAGCATTTCTGCGTCAGATTTATCAGAATAATCATGACCATCTGCCTCACTAAATGCATCTCTCATTGCTTGAGCCCCAACTTTTCTTGCCTCTGCGCCTTCGGGTACAATAATTTTATCTTCGGCTTCAACTCTTCCTGAGCCATAAAAAATAGTATCTAATATCTCTTGCTCATCAACTTCAGGACAATTAGGACTTGGTTTTCCTGTGAGGGCAATATTTCTATTCATATGATCACCATATATGTCATAGCGTGCATTTTCATCTGCTTGGAAAGGCATAATTTCGGGATGAATTTTTGTTGCATGAAAAGATTCCATAAAAGCTTCTTGAACAGTTTTCCAATTTCCAGGAACAACTTTAGATACATGTATTACTTTTTTACAATTTCCTAGATCCCATCTTTCATGATGTTCTGGTAAAGGAGCTAAATACTCTTCTAGTGATACCGCATTATCATCCATATTAATAAAAACAAAACCTTGCCAGATTTCTAGCCGTACTTCCGGTAAATTAAATTCTCTATCTTTTATGTGTTGAAAATCCCAAGGAGCCGGTGTGCGTTTAAGTGATCCATCAAGATTCCAGCAAAAACCGTGAAAAGGACACTCCAAGTCTTTACTAAAAGACCTATCTGTCTTAATTCGCCTTCCTCTGTGAAGGCAGCTATTATAAAAACCTTTGATCTTATCTTCTTCAGATCTAACTATAATAAAAGACCAATCAAGAATATCATAAACAAGACTATCTCCAACTTCTGGGATATCCTCTACTCTACATGCAAATTGCCAAACCCTTGTCCACATACAGTCTGCTTCTTTTTTAAAGAATTCTTTAGATGTATATCTTTCTATATCAATATCGTCCGATCCTAGATCTTCAAAGCTTTCTTCAACCATAAAATCAGGAACTTTTTTTGCATCTTCACTTAGATATTCGGTATAACTTGTATCAGGTGTTCTTTGTTTATCAATTTTGATATTTTTATCTTTAATAACTTCGCTCATAATTTTCTTAATCCTCTAGTTTTTCTTTAAATCAAAATTCATTTTTAGTAAATAATTATAAATATTTAAATATTTTCTAGCTTTGATAAGTTTGTTGAGTTATTTTTAGTTTTTTAAAGGAATTTGGGGGGTTTAATGAGTGATTTTGAAGATAAATTAGCTATTCGAGAGTTATTAGATAGGTATTGTGATGGAGTTAATCAAAGAAATCCCGAGCTTTGGGGAAGTACTTGGTCCGAAAGCGCACTTTGGGAAATTCCTCATCTAGAGATAAAGAACGAAGGCAGAGAAAACATTGTTAATATATGGAATGAAGCAATGAAAGGATTTCCTTTTGTTCATATGATGGCGCAACCTGCGTATATCAAAATTGATGGAAATAAAGCTACTATGAGAAGTTATACTCTCGAAACAGCTGTTCTTCCTGACGGAACAGAAATTCATCCATGTGGCCAGTATGAAGATCAGTGTATTAAAGAAGATGGCGAATGGAAGTTTTCAAAAAGATCTTTTAAATCTCTTCATGGCGAGTAGTAATGAATAAGATTATCCCTACTCCAAGAGAAAAGCATCCTGACCCTAAATTAAGAGGTGATAAAATTTCTGGTGAAAGATACTACACTAAAGATTTTATGCAAAAAGAATGGGATCACATGTGGAGTAAAATATGGCAGATAGCTGGGATAGCATCAGAAATTCCTGAACCAGATGATTTTTTTGTTTATAAAATTGGATTAGAAGAAGTATTGATTGTAAGGCAAAAAGATAAATCTATTAAGGCCTTTTATAATGTTTGTCCTCACAGAGGAAATATCCTTGTGCATGTTGATAATGGTTGTTTAGACACTTTTAAATGCACTTATCATGGATGGGAATATAATACTGAAGGTGTTTTAACTCACTTACAAGATGCTGAAGATTTTGATGGAGGAAATCCCTGTGGAAAAATCAAATTAAAAGAAGTTCACTGTGAAGTTTCTTTAGGATTTGTTTGGGTTAGTTTAGCAGACAAACCGCAGAAATTTGAAGAAGCTCTACATCCTCTTTTAGAGCATATGAAACCCTATCAACCTGAAAGATATATAAGGGTTTTAAATCTAACTTGTGAAGTAGATTGTAACTGGAAAATTATACATGATAATTTTAATGAATCTTATCACTTACCAACCTTACATCCAGAGCTTTCGGTTCATATTGAGAATAATTATAAGTTTTCTCAATTTGATATGTATGACAATGGGCATAATAGAATGTTAATGCCTGGACATAAACCTGCTTTAGGAGATGAGTCTCCTAATGATGTTAATTTTCCATTAGACGCAGCTTTAGAGGCATGGGATTTAGATCCAAAAGACTTTAAAGGAAAGGCTCAAGAAACAAGATTAGCTATCCAAGAGCAGAAAAGAAAATTAGCTAAAGAAAGAGGGTTTTGGCATTATGAATTTTTAACTAATGAACAATTGACTGATTATTATTTTTATAATTGCTTTCCTAATTATGATATAACAATGACGCCTGACGGAATACAGTTTCAAAGACCACAACCACATCCAACTGATCCTGAGAAATGTCTTTTCGAACATTGGTGGCTTGTACCTGATATGGAAAGTTTGTCAGCTTCAGCAACATTTATGGGTTCTGATACTACAGAAACAACTGCTGGTGAAAAGATGACAGAAACACCTCTGGGGCCAAGACCTTTAAGGCCTGCAGAGCATGAATGGGTTATATATCCTGAGGGTTCTATGGGTTATGTTACCGATCAAGATATAAGTATGGCTATTGGACAGCAAAAAGGGGTTAAATCAAAAGGTTTTGAGGATGCGATATTGACTAATCAAGAAAGAAGAGTAAGACGATACCATGAAGTTTTAAATGATTATATTGAAGGACGGAGATAGAAATAGTCTTTTCAAATTTACTCAGCTCCAAAATTTTATCGTCAAATAAATTTATTTTAATACTGATAATTTTCTTAATTATTTGTTCTACCATTTTTCAGAATTTACCACATGATATTTATCAAAATATGCTGGATTTATCTTTTGGTTTTAATGCTTTGGATGTCCAAAAGACTTTTGATGCCTTAGGAGAGCAAGGAAGAATAAATTATATTTATTCTGCTTTAATTCTTGATACAGTTTTTCCAATCCTTTATGTCTTATTAATTATTTCGATATTATTGAAGCTGAATGAAAGAAGAATATTTATCTTGTTTTTGCCAATTCTAGCAGGAATTTTTGATTTAGCTGAAAATATTTATATCTCGCTGATGATGTCTTCTTATGTATTTAATGAAATATCGTTATCACAAATATTTTTTGCTAGTATGTTTAATCAATGTAAATGGGCTTTATGTTTTTTTAGTATAGTTGCTATTTTATACAAAATAATTTCCAAAAAATTAATCCTTAGTTAATCAATTTTAATAAATGTACCTGGTAAAACTGTATAAAAGTTAACATCTTTATCTTTTGTAATTTTATTAAGTCTGGTTCTTGGTTCTAAAACAGGTTCATCAGTAAGTATAAAGGTGCCCCAATGCATTCCTACGCTTTCTTTGGCATCTAAATCAATAGCTATATTTAAAGCTTCTTCAGGATTAACATGAGAGTAACCCATAAACCATTTTGGCGCATACGCTCCTATAGGTATCATTGCAAAATCAACAGAACCTAGCCTTTTTCGTATTTCTTTAAAATCTTTTGAATAACCAGTATCACCTGCATGGAAGATATTTTTCTTATCATAGCTCAAGAACCAACTTCCCCATAAACTTTTATTTCTATCTCCTAGACCTCGCGCCGACCAATGTTGTGTAGGTGTAAATGTTAGAGTGGTATTACTAATTTTTGTATCTTGCCACCAAACAAATTCTTCTCCATTTTTTAAATTATACTTTCTTAATAATTTTTTATCGCCTTTTGGAATAAGAATTTTAACATTAGGAAATCTTTTTTGTATTTTCTTTAAGCTGGGTATGTCGAGATGATCATAGTGATTATGACTGATGGCTATTATATCAACCTTAGGTAATTCTGAAATTTTTAGAGCAGGTTTAATTAATCTTTTAGGCCCTGCAAATTTTAAAGGAGAAGCTCTTTCAGAAAAAATTGGGTCAAAAAGTATAGTAATATCTCCATTAAAAACTAAGAAACTTGCATGACCTATCCAAAATGCATAAGGATTGCCTTTTCTTAGAATACTAGGATCTTTTAACTTTCTTATTTCAAGATATTCAGGGCTAGGGTTTTCTCTATTAAAGCTCCATTTTAGTATTTCGCTAAAGCTTCTTTCGTTTGAAGAATTATCGCTATTAGAAAATTTCTCTTCTGAATATGAAGAAAAACTATATGTAGCTATTAAAGAAAAAATTAATAGAAATCTCATATAATTTATATAGGCTAAAACCTATAAGAATTCAAATAAGGGGGAAAAATGGAATCGATAGCGAAATATAATGACTGGCGTGGAAAAGCGAGCTTAGATGACGGAGAATGGACAACATTTGTTGATCCTGAAACATCTCCGGATTTTTTTAAACATATGACTGATATTGTCAAAGTTAAGTTTATGGGAGAAAACTGGGAAAAAGGTCCTTGGATAGTTCCTAATAAATTTCCACCGAATACAAAAGCAGATGTACATTCACATGCAGCAGATACGATTTATATTATAATGCGTGGAACTATGACTTTTAATGATGGAACCGGATGGTACAAAAAAGGAGATGTTAGGTGGGTAAGGGCAGACCATATGTACGGACCTGAAGAATCTGGTGAAGAAGGGTGTGAATTTATTCTTATTTCTATGGGTCCAATAGATGTTAATTGGGAGTCAGGAGATACTTATTTGGCTAATGCCGATTAAAATCTATTGTAAGAAAATTTTATTGGTCTAGATTAATTCTATGAGTGTTAAAGATAATAAAAAACTAATTGAAAAATGGTATATAGCACTTGAAGAAGGTGATTTTGAAACTATTTTTGATATGCACCATGATGATGTAGTCTATAATATGCTTGGCTCTACACCGGTTTCAGGAAGAATTTATGGAAAAGATGCTTGCTGTAATGGAATGATTGCAGAAAAGCTTCTTGAGAAATTAGTGCCAGAAAATATTAAATTTTCTAAATCATGGAAAATTGTTGCAGCCGAAGGTGACAGGGTTGTTGGGATGATGCAAGGAGGCGGTCCTACAAAAAAGGGTGAATCTTATGAGCAAACTTATTGTGAAATTTTTACTCTTAAAGATGGAAAAATAATAGAGTTACATGCCTTTTTTGATACTGTCTTAATCGAAAAATGCCTTTATGATAACCCTTTAACTAATGAGCAGGATAAAATTAGCGATCCTTTTCAAATAAGATAAAAAAATTTTAAGGAGAAAATTATGGAAAAATCCTATGACATTATTATTTGGGGGGCTAGTGGATTTACAGGACGATTAGTTATTGATTATATACACCAAAATCAAAGCAAAAGTAATCTGACCTGGGCAGTTGCTGGTAGAAATGAGTCCAAACTAAAAGAAATTCTTGGAGAAAGAGAAGTTCCTATTCTTTTGGCTGACAGTCACGATAAAGAATCTTTAGTAGAATTAGTTAAGCAAACAAAAGTTATTCTTACAACTGTTGGTCCATATGCAAGATATGGATCGGAGTTAGTAGAGGCATGCGCAGAAAATGGTACCCATTATTGTGATTTAACGGGAGAAGTTCATTGGATGAGAGATATGATAACAAAATATCAGGTTTCCGCTAAAGACAGCGGTGCGCGAATTGTCCATACTTGTGGATTTGATAGCATTCCATCAGATATAGGTGTTTATTTCTTACAAAAGAAGATGAAAGAAATACATGGCGTCAATGCAAAGCATATTAAGTACCGAACAAGAGGGTTTTCTGGTGGCGCAAGTGGTGGAACAGTGGATAGTTTAATGTCTATGATGGAGCAAGCTAAGCAAGATTCATCAATCCTAAAAACTATATCTAATCCTTATGCTCTTAATGATAAAATTAATGGACAAGATGGCCCAGATAAGATGGCGCCTTTTTTTGATGAAGATTTTGATGCATGGGTAGGGCCATTTATTATGGCAGGGATAAATACGAGGGTTGTCCGAAGAACTAATGAATTGCTAAATCAGATATATGGCGAAGATTTTCGTTATGACGAAGGAAGTATAACAGGAAAAGGTCCTGGAGGTTTAATAGGTGCTACAACCTCAGGTTTAGTTACAGGGGGAATGTCAGGAATGGCAGCTTTTTCACCTACTAGAACATTAATGCAAAAATTTCTTCCTAAACCGGGAGAAGGCCCTTCAGAAGAAACGATGGAAAAGGGATATTTTGAGGTAGAATTACTGGGAATTCATCCAGATGACAGAAGTAAAGATTTGAGAGTATGGGTAGAGGGAGATAAAGATCCAGGATATAGATCTACATCAAAAATGATTGCAGAAAGCGCTATGGCTTTAGCTCAAGATAATTTAAATGTTGGGGGAGGTTTTTGGACTCCCGCATCGGCAATGGGAGATTCATTAATTAAAAGATTACCTGATGCTGGAGTTACTTTTAAGATTATTGAAAAGTAAGAATTTATCGTTAATCTTAACATTATTTAATAATTATAAAATCAAAGGATATCTGAAATGATAAAAGTTATTATGCCTATGAAAAGAAGACCTGGTATGTCTATTGATGAATTTAGAGACTATTATGAAACAAAACATAGAGTTATTGGAGAGAAATATCTTTCTGGCTATGCAATTAAATATATAAGGAGATTTACTGATCCTCTCCCAGATAGATCAGGAAATATAACTGATCCGGAGTTTGATGTACTTATGGAAATTTGGTACCCAGATATGGAAACTTTTGAGGCATGCGGAAAAAATCTTCAAGAACCTGAAATAAAAAAAGAAATTAATGAGGATGAAGAAAAAATATTCGACTTATCTATGATGCGTTCATATATTGTTGAAGAACATGAATCGGATATCAAGAATACTTAAAAATTTGAAAAAATAATAAGAATCATTTTTAATGTTAAATATGAGTAAATCAGAAAGATTTAATAGATCAGAAAGAGCAAGGAAAAGAAGATCAAGTATAAAAATAATTACTAAAAAAAGAACTGAGAACTTATATTCACAACTTCACAGACTAAAAATAAAAAAACAAAAGATTAAAACTAAGTTGGCTTTTTAAACTTTTATTTAATAAATTTAATTTAAACAAACTCTTAGATAAGTTATCCACAATTACTTTAAAAAAAGTATCGCTTAATTAAGTAATTTCTTATTAGATTAAAATTGTTCTCAGTTTTAAATTTAATTAAGGAGATTAAGAATGACAGAATATCAAATATTAGCAAATTTTTGGATGCAAGCAATTAGCAGTGCAATGTTTCAATTAGGGGTTTTTGTTCTTTTATGGGCAGCGCTTAGGGGTTCGTTGAGAATATACGATCAAGGGGCAAATTTATTTACCAAGATTATAAGCTCTTTGTTTGGACTTGGTATTGTTTATAGTGGATTACAAGTATCCGCATTCTTTTCAATTAATTGGCAAAGTGCATCTTATTCTTTAGGGCAAATGGAAAATTTATCTTCGCATGCTCAAAGATTTGCCGATTTTCTTCCTGTTTCAGAGCCGCCTCAATTTAGTTTAATTCCTTGGGATCCAATAACCGGAGTTTGGTGGATAGTAGTTGTTATAGCTTTACTAGGGCCAATCTGGACTAAGAAATAAAATAATAAAAAATTATAAATTCAAATAAGAGTTTTCATTTAAAAGGAGAAAAAAATGGATGAATTACAAGTATGGACTTTGTTTAGTTCCAACAGAATAGGTAGCGCTTTAATGGGTATTGGTATTATTCTATCTATATGGCTATCATTAAGGATAGCAGCCGCTACTCGCGCTTCAGATGAAACGAATATTATTTCAAAAATTCTTTCTACTGTCTTTGGTTTAGTTGTCTTAGCATATGCATGGAGCCAATATACAATAGGCGGAAATATTAGAGTTGCTGCAGCTCAATCTCTTTCAAGCTTGAAAGAAAATGGAGCAGAGCTTTCAGCTGTTGCTGAAGGCTATATAGCAAATGTTGGTACAGACTTTTCAAGTACCCCTTCTCATCTCGGAATTGTTTTTCTGGTAGTAACTGGAATTATAATCTTAGGACAAATTTGGTTACCTAAGAATTAGATTATCAAATCAATTTAATTAAGAGCGTCCCTTAAAAAGGGACGCTTTTTTATTTTGGCGGCTTCCCGTTTAGGTAATCATGTAAAGTTTCATGAAAATATCTAACTCGGGATTCTTGTCCTGCCAAATAGGGCTCTTGATATCCTTTAGATCTTACTCCTCGACGCAACCCATCAGTGAGTTGCCAATCTTGATAAACAACATGATCCCAAAGATCTTCAACGCCTTTTCCTCCATCATAATCACGAAAATCTAATTCAACTTCTTGAAGCTTAACTGGATTTACTTTGGTGCGACTAAGAAATTCTTGATCATTAGCTAAATCTTTTTTACCTATACCTGCTGAGGTTGAGGTAAATTCTTTATCGGTATCTCTACCTGTTTTACCTATACCTTTTGCTGATCCACCAATTGGATACCCCATATCCCAAAGATCAAAAAAGCACTTTTCAGGATCTGTAGGGTGAGGGAACCAATTTAAGAGGATGCAACCATCTGCTTGTACTCCCATTGCAATATTTGGAAAAATAAATTGAAAAGGGCTTTCTGTTAATTCCTCATCCGATAAATTTTCATAGTGGTGATAACCTTTTTCTTTCCAAAGTTTCTTTTTTGCCTCTTTTAAATCTAGCCAACCTTTCTCAGATAAAGATTCATAATCAGGGTATTTACTAGTATCAATTCCCCAATCTTCAAGAATCATTTCGAAAGGGTGATCTTCTCCTTCTTTAATTCTGTCCCTTAATGAAGGTCTGCCCATCTGAATTATTCTTGCATGACCTTTTGGAAACATTTCATATCTTGAGGTAAAATGATCTTGATCAATAACCGAAGGTACTTGTGGATGTACAAAACGAGTGTGGTAAGATTCATTAAAATTATCGCAAAAGAATTTCCAATTTACATCAAGTTCGACTCTTACCCATTGAGCCCTAATCTGATCTTTGAAATTATGATTTTTATAAATTTCTGGAAGAGGATCTAAATAATCTAAAAGATCAGGAGCATCATCATTCATGGTGTAGAAAATAAATCCATCCCAAGTATCAACCCTAACCTCAACTAATCTTCTTTTACCAATAGGGCTTCCTTGAGGATAATCATCTTCATCTGGACAGCCTATTACTTCGCCATCTAATCCAAATTGCCAATCATGATAAGGGCATCGAAATGAATCTTGCGAGCTATCACATTCAACGATTCTTTGACCTCTATGTGCGCAACTATTATAAAAACCCCTTAAGGAACCGTCTTTTTGTCTAACGATGATGACTGATTCTGTAACAAGATCATGGACAATATAATCTCCTGGTTCTTTTACTTGAACTTCCCTGCCTGCAATAAGCCAGACTTTTGCCCACATATTCTCCCATTCTTTTTGCATAAAATCTTTTGAGAAGTAGCGATCATTAGTTATTGGATCTCCTCTCAAATTACTGGGTTCTTTACCATCAATTACAGATGGATGCCTAAAAATTTTGTCCATTTCTTTCCCCCAAGAAATATATTTTTAATAATTTAGATAAAATTTTGTTATTTAACAATTATATTATTTTTATCTTAAATATTATTAGATTTTAGTTGTTGATGTATCTATCAATAAAATTATGAAATTGTTGGACACGATTTTCTTGTCCAGATAGATAAGCGCCTTTAAATCCTCTTGAATGAAATCCTAGTTGTTGTGCACTTGATCTATCAAGGTCTTGATCCGCAACTTCACTTAGAGTTTCTTCGCCAAATATAACTACTTTTTTTTCAACTTCTTTCCATTCAACCAAATCTTCAGGGCTTGCTACTAGCATAGTTGGATTAGTTTCTGGATCATTAGAATCATTTGCTTTTAGAGCCATTT
>Ga0206683_10001643_pt1 | contig 15448 bp, 14 predicted proteins | sample M280m12015metaG_FD_155483 | JGI IMG/M metagenome (GOLD analysis project Ga0206683, IMG submission 155483) | Ammonia-oxidizing marine archaeal communities from Monterey Bay, California, United States - M2 80m 12015 | ecosystem: Environmental > Aquatic > Marine > Intertidal zone | place: USA...
AGTAAATAAAACTAGTGTTAATGTCGGTCCTAAGCCTATTGGATCGGTGTAATTAATATTAGAACTTAGAGCTACTTCTAACTTTTCTAATCCAAGTAAAAATAAAAAACCTGAAAAACCTACACGTAGTATTAAAAGTCCAATATCGATTTTCACTATTGCATTCATAATAATGTTGATTTGATGCTGTTTAAAAGTACAAAATAATTTAATAAATGTATTTTTGTAAAAAATAAATTAAACCAATGCCAAAATTTAAAGCATGGATAGCTGCAGCAAGACTAAGGACGCTACCTTTGTCAGTTTCTGGTATAATTATTGGTTCAGCAATAGCGAAAAAAAATTCATTATATCACCCTGAAATCTTTTGGTTAGCTATTTTAACTACCATAGGATTTCAAGTGTTATCAAATTTTGCAAATGATTACGGCGACGGAATTAAAGGGGTCGACGATCATCGCGAAGGTGAAAAAAGGATGGTTGCTTCTGGGCTAATTTCCGCTAAGCAGATGAAATACGGAATTATGATAACTGCTTTTGTGACTTTATCAATTGCGATAATTTTGATCTATACAGCGTTTGGTTGGGAAGATTTTTTTAATTCTCTATTGTTTCTTTTTCTAGGAATCATTTCAATAGTTGCTGCGTTAAAATATACCATTGGCGAAAATGCTTATGGTTATTCTGGTCTTGGTGATGTATTTGTATTTCTATTTTTCGGATTGCTTAGTGTTTTAGGAAGTAATTATTTATTTATCCACGAACTAAAATGGGATTTATTATTACCTGCTTCAAGTATAGGATTGTTTAGTATGGCTGTACTTAACTTAAATAATATGCGCGATATTGAAAATGATAAAAAGAACAAAAAAAATACATTGGTAGTAAGTTTAGGAAGTTCAAAAGCAAAAATATACCATTACATTTTAATATCTCTTGGTATGGTTTTAACTTTGTTATATTCAGGTATAAATTATCATTCAATTAATCAATTTACCTATTGTATTGCTTTTATACCTTTATGTTTGAATTTAGTAACTGTTTATAAAAATAAAGAACCTAAATTATTAGATAACGAATTGAAGAAAGTTGCTTTAAGCACCTTTTCATTTGCTATTTTGTTTGGTTTCTTTCATTAAATATTTAGTCTCATGAAAATTACTTTTTACGGTCAAAACTCACTATCTATAGAAGTTTCAGGAAAAAACATAATTGTGGATCCATTTATTTCTGAGAATCCATTATCTAAAGATAAAGTTGATATAGTATCATTAAAAGCTGATTATATTTTATTGACGCATGCTCATGAAGATCACATTCTTGATGCAGAAGCGATTGCTAAAAATACCAATGCTAAAATTGTTAGTAATTATGAAATTGCTATGTACTACCAAGCAAAAGGATTTGATGTGCATCCAATGAATCATGGAGGAAATTGGAAATTTGATTTTGGAAATTTAAAATTTGTGAATGCTGTGCATACCAGTTCTTTTCCTGATGGAAGTTATGGAGGGCAGCCAGGAGGATTTGTTATCGAAGGTGAGCACAAAAATATTTACATTGCAGGAGATACAGCTTTAACAATGGATATGAAATTAATTCCATTACAAACCAAGTTGGATCTTGCTATACTTCCAATTGGAGATAACTTTACTATGGGCATTGATGATGCTATCCTAGCCAGTGATTTTTTAGAATGCGAAAAAATATTAGGTGTTCATTATGATACTTTTGGATTTATTGAAATCAATCATGAAGAAGCGAAAAAAAAATTTTTTGATGCAAAAAAAGATTTAATGTTGCTAGATATAGGTTCATCATTAGAATTATAGAATAATAAAATTGATTCCATGCTAACTGCATCATACCAAAAGCATCTATTAAAATTTAAAATTCCAGGAGGTACTTCAAGAGGGGTACTTAAAACTAAAGAAACGTTTTTTATAATCTTAAAAGATAAAAGTCAGAAGGGAATAGGAGAGTGTGGTTTGTTTAGAGGTTTGAGTATTGATGATCGCCTAGATTATGAAAAGAAACTAAAATGGGTTTGTGACCACATAAATTTAGGAGTTGAAACATTATACAACGAATTAATAGAATTCCCCTCTCTCCAGATTGGATTGGAAACCGCATTTAAATCATTAGCTTCTCAAGATTTATTTAGAATTTTTCCATCAGAATTTTCTAATGGAAATGATAATATTTCAATTAACGGTTTAGTTTGGATGGGGAGTGAATCTTTTATGAAACAACAAATTTCTGAAAAGTTAGCTGAAGGTTTTCGATGTATAAAAATGAAAATTGGAGCTATTGATTTTGATGTAGAGATGAATTTGTTAAAATCAATAAGAAAAGAATATTCATCTTCAGATTTAGAATTGAGAGTTGATGCTAATGGTGCATTTTCTTCATCGGAAGCTTTAGAGAAATTAAAATGGCTTTCCGAATTAGAATTGCATTCCATTGAGCAACCTATTAAACAAGGCCAATGGCAAGAAATGGCCAGATTGTGTGAAGATTCTCCTTTAGCTATTGCATTGGATGAAGAATTGATTGGAGTTTTTTCAGAAAAAGAAAAATTAGAACTATTAAATACGATTCATCCACAATATATCATATTGAAACCAAGTTTGATAGGAGGATTTAAAGGTAGTGATCTTTGGATTTCATTTTCCGAAAGTAAAAATATTGGTTGGTGGATAACTTCAGCTTTAGAGAGTAATATTGGTTTAAATGCTATAGCACAATATACTCATACAAAAAGCAGTAAATTACCTCAGGGTTTAGGAACAGGAAATCTTTTTACCAATAATATTTCTTCACCTCTAGAAGTATGTAACGGAAACTTATATTACAATACTAATAAAAAGTGGGACCTAGATATGATTAAATTCTAAATAATGAAATTTTAAACTATGTATATTGAACAGGCATTTAAATTTAAACAAGACGTTTGGCGTTATTTACTGGGAATAATAATTGTTTTTATATTGGGATGGCAAATAATAGGAGTGATTCCTTTAGGAATTGTTTCTTGGTTTAAAGCGAGTAATTTAGAAGAATTTATAACTGCCAGTGAATCTGCTTTTTCTACTTTATTTCCTTTAAAAAGTAATCTCTATCTTTTCCTAACGCTATTGACTTTTATAGGAGGATTTGTTGCGTTGTTAGTAGTTATTAAATTTTTACATCATCAATCTTTTATTCAACTTACCACTTCAAGAGATAAAATTGATTGGGGTCGTTTTTTCTTTGGATTTAGTATCATAGCTTTATTAACTATTACCACTACGGCATTTGATTTTTACTCCAACCCTGAGAATTATTTAATTCAGTTTGAATGGAAATCTTTTTCAATTATGTTTTTAATAGCTATTGTTTTAATTCCATTACAAACTAGTTTTGAAGAATATTTTTTTAGAGGATATTTAATGCAAGGAATTGGAATTGCAGTAAAAAATAAATGGATTCCATTACTATTGACATCTATTATATTTGGAAGTTTGCACTTTTTTAATCCAGAGGTAGATAAAATTGGAAATATAGCCATGGTTTATTATTTAGGGACAGGATTTTTTCTAGGAATAATTACCCTAATGGATCAAGGAATGGAATTATCCCTAGGCTTTCATGCGGGAACTAATTTGATAATCGTATTGTTAGTGACAAGTGATTGGACAGTTTTTCAAACCAATTCCATTTTATTAGATCTTTCAGACCCTAGTAAGGGAATTGAGGTAGTATTACCTGTATTCATATTGTATCCAATATTATTGGGTGTGATGGCTTGGAAGTATAAATGGACTAACTGGAAAGAAAAACTATTTGGAAAAGTTTTGCCATTAAAAAAAGATTCAATTTAAAAAAAAATCAAGTAAAAAGTGACGTCTTCTAGCATTTATGTTCATCCAAAATTTAAATTAAACGGTCTTTCATACCAATTTGATGATTTATATGAATTGGCTGTAGATTTTGAAAAATCTCAGACACTTCACGAGATAGAGATAGGTAAGTTTTTAATAGAATGGCTAAATAACAACAATTATATAAGTGTTCCTACTTCTGGATCTACTGGAGTTCCAAAAAAAATAAATATTTTAAAAGCTCATACTGTTAACAGTGCGATAGCTACGGGTACTTTTTTTGAATTACCAAGTGAAACAAGAGCTCTTTTATGTTTGCCTGCAAGTTACATCGCTGGTAAAATGATGTTGGTGCGCGCTATAATTTTAGGATGGGACCTTTATATTAAAGCACCTGAAAAAGATGCAATTACACAATACGATAGAGATTACGACTTTGTTGCAATGGTACCTTATCAAGTTCACTATTCATTAAAATCATTAAATAAAATCAAGAAGCTTATAATTGGTGGAGGTGCTATTTCTGTAGATTTAAATGACCAACTACAACATGTAGACACCGAAGTATTTGCTACCTATGGAATGACAGAAACTATTACTCATATTGCAGTAAGAAGAATTAATGGGTTGGCTAAGTCTGATTATTATAATGCTTTACCTAATGTGAAGTTTTCTTTAGATAAAAGGGATTGTCTTGTAATTGAAGCTTCTGAAGTTTCAGATGATAAAGTAGTTACCAATGATTTGGTGAAAATAATATCACCTAGTTCATTTCAGTATTTAGGAAGAATAGATAATGTAGTAAATAGTGGAGGAGTAAAATTATTTCCTGAACAAATTGAAGCTAAATTAGCTAAATTTATAGATGTTCAATTTATAATTGCTTCAGAGAAAAACCAAACTTTAGGTGAACAATTGATTTTAATCTTGGAAGAAGACTCATCAGAACTAATTCCTGATATTAAAACAGCTTTTTCTACTCTATCAAATTATGAGCGGCCTAAAAAAGTATATTCTTTTTCAAAATTTCCTTTTACTGAAACTGGTAAAATTAAACGTTCAGAGCTCCTCGATAATTTAGACCATGCTAAACAAATTAGAGTTGGGAGAGTCCATTAAACTTCATAAAAGCAAAAACCCTCTATATAGAAACAGAAACTGAATATGATTCTCCAGAATTTTTAATTTTATATTTTTTTGTGAAAGACGGGGTAGCTATTGAACTCTATGAAGAGGAGGGTGAGCTATTTGTTACTGAAAACGGTCAGAAATTCAGATAAATAACTTAATTGCTAATTTAAATACCACCATTTACAAGCTACTGAAATAATTCAACAAAAAAAGCACAAGTAACCTTGTGCTTTTTTAAAATAATGAGGTGTTCTTTTTAATCTTCTACTACTACTTCTACTTGATCGTAAACACCACCAAGATCAAACCATTCCATGGTTCCTTTTCCTAGATTGTTTTCGTCATACTCGATTACAGCATAGTATTTTGTTTCAGTATCTTTACCGGTTGCTTTGTGAGTTGAACTCCAAGTTCCATAAACTCTAACAGAACCATTAGGAATAAATTCTTCATCTACACCAGGGTAATATTGGCGATCAGAAAATTTAAAGTTTTCAAATTCTGCATGCCATCCTTTCATTGCCTGTTTCCATTGATCTTTGGATAAGGAGTCATTTGTATTGGCAGGAGACCAAAACATATCTTCTGACCACATTGCAGCCATATTTTCTATATCTCCAGCTTCAAATAGGTTGTAAGCACGATCTGCCATTTCCTTATTGGTATTAAAACCCTCAAAGGGATTTGAAGTTTCTGTAGTTTCTTGGCAGCCCCATAAAACGATAAAAGCTATAATAATTGTAAGTTGTTTCATAAAAATTTGTTTTAGTTCATTAATATACAGCAATTTATGAAATTTTTGATTAATATACCTTAAGTTGTTTTGTGTTTTTTAATTTTTTTTTAAACCTGAATCACCCCCAAATTAAATTTCTTTTTTATGGGTGCATGATTAGCAGCCTCTATTCCCATGGAAATCCAGTTCCTAGTATCTAAAGGATCTATGATTGCGTCAGTCCATAATCTAGAAGCAGCATAATAGGGAGATACTTGCTCATCGTACTTTGATTTTATTTTTTCGTAGAGTTCTTTTTCTAATTTTGGAGTTATTTTTTGACCTTGTTTTTTCAGCGATGCTGCTTCAATTTGCAGCAAAACTTTTGCGGCACTATTTCCACTCATTACAGCCAATTCAGCGCTTGGCCAGGCTGTTATGAGCCTTGGATCGTAAGCCTTACCACACATTGCATAATTTCCAGCTCCGTAAGAATTCCCGATAATAATTGTAAATTTAGGAACCACACTATTACTTACCGCGTTTACCATTTTAGCCCCATCTTTTATGATACCTCCGTGTTCACTTTTACTGCCCACCATAAATCCAGTTACATCTTGAAGAAATACCAAAGGAATTTTTTTCTGGTTACAATTAGCAATAAAACGAGTTGCCTTGTCTGCGCTATCGCTATAAATAACCCCCCCAAATTGCATTTCGCCTTTTTTAGACTTTACTAATTTCCTTTGATTAGCAACAATTCCAACGGCCCATCCATCAATTCTGGCATAACCTGTTAAGATGGTTTTTCCGTAATCTTTTTTATACTCTTCAAATAAAGAATCGTCAACAATACGTTTAATTATTTCACGCATATCGTATTGATCAGCTCTTGATTTTGGTAGAATGCCATAAATTTCTTTTGGATCATTTTTAGGTTTTAATGATTTCGCTCTATTAAAACCAGCTTTCTCATAATCTCCAATTTTTGAAAAAATGTTTTTAATAGTTTCTAAGGCATCTTTGTCATTTTTAGATTTATAGTCGGTAACTCCGCTAATTTCGCAATGGGTTGAAGCTCCACCCAACGTTTCATTATCTATCGTTTCGCCAATAGCTGCCTTTACTAAGTAGCTTCCGGCTAAAAATATACTTCCTGTTTTGTCTACAATTAAAGCTTCATCACTCATAATGGGTAGGTAGGCTCCCCCAGCAACACAACTTCCCATAACAGCAGAAATTTGGGTGATACCCATGCTACTCATGACAGCATTATTTCTAAAAATACGGCCAAAGTGGTCTTTGTCGGGGAATATTTCATCTTGTAAAGGAAGATATACTCCAGCACTATCGACCAGGTAAATAATCGGTAAGTTATTTTCAATAGAAATTTCTTGTGCCCTTAAATTTTTTTTTCCTGTTATAGGAAACCAAGCACCGGCTTTTACAGTAGCATCGTTGGCTACTACAATACATTGTTTTCCACTAACATAGCCAATCTTAACAACAACACCACCACTAGGACAACCACCATGATCCTCATACATTTTATATCCAGCAAACCCTCCAATTTCTATACTTTTTGATTTGGGATCAAATAAATAATCTATTCGCTCTCGAGCAGTCATTTTACCTTTAGCATGATGTTTCTCGATTCTAGTTTTACCACCTCCAAGCTTAACTTTTGCAAATCGTTGCTTAAATTTGGAGTTTAATAATTTATTGTGATCTTCGTTTTTGTTGAAGTCTAAATCCATGTATTAATTGCTTTGGGCTAAAATACAAAACTTTAAATTTAAATAATATAAAACTTTAATTTCAAAGTGTATTCTAAGAAAAAGAATTAAATATTATTAATATATTTTATGTACATTTCTTCTGTAAAAATTTAAAAAAAAATGAAAAAAATCATCGCATTTGCAGGGAGTAATAATAAAGACTCAATAAATAAAAAACTTGCAGTTTTTACTGTAACTAAAATAAAAGATATAGAAGTGAAGATATTAGATTTAAACGACTTTGAATTACCTTTATATGGGATTGATTTCGAGAATGAATATGGTATTCCAGATAATGCTCAAAGTTTTTTAAATGAAATTAAAAATTCTGATGGTATCGTTTTATCATTAGCAGAACATAATGGAGCTTATACATCGGTGTTTAAAAACATGTTTGATTGGATGTCTCGAATTGACGGAAAGCTTTGGAATAACAAACCCATGTTTTTGATGGCTACTTCTCCTGGCGGCAGAGGAGGCGCTTCGGTGCTTGAAATTGCAAAGGGAAGATTTCCTTTCATGGGAGGTAATATTGTTGCCGAGTTTTCATTGCCATTTTTTGAAAAAAACTATTCTAGTGCTAGAATTGTGGACAGTAAGTTAAGAAATTCTTTTAGTCATGAAATCACTAAATTTGAAAAAGCTTTATAACTCATAAAGTGGGAGATGTATTAAAAGACATTAAAACAATATTTTCAAACAGACAATAAAGGACAAATGTATATAACCTATACCGCAAACTAGTTAATAATTAAGATTCCATATTCATACTTTTTTTATTTAAAAACACGATATTTGTTACAGAACAACAATGATTTTTCTAAATCAAGAAAAGTTAATTAATTTGATTAAATATGAGTATGAATAAAAATACAGTTTTAGCATGGGCAACATTTATTATGATAATAATGGGTTTTGTATTGATAGGCCTTGGTGCATTTCGTTATGATGATGTTGCAGGATGGGGATTTGCTTCAGTTGGAATTGGATTCTTTGCCAATGCATGGGTTTTCAATGCTTTAAAAGGAAGAGTTTAGTATAAGTATAATTTGTTGCAAAAAGTAGATTTATGTCAGATGATAAAAAAGTAATTTTCTCCATGTCTGGAGTTACAAAAGCCTACCAGAATTCACAAACACCTGTTCTAAAAAATATCTATTTGAGTTTTTTTTATGGAGCAAAAATTGGAATTTTAGGTTTAAATGGTAGTGGTAAATCTACCCTTTTAAAAATTATAGCAGGTGTTGACACCAACTATCGTGGAGATGTTGTTTTTGCTGATGGCTATTCGGTTGGCTATTTGGAACAAGAACCTCAATTAGACGATTCAAAAACTGTCATAGAGATTGTTAAAGAAGGTGCTCAGGAGGTAGTGGATATTCTTGATGCGTATAATAAAATTAACGATATGTTTGGCTTACCCGAAGTCTATGAGAATCCTGAAAAAATGGAAGAACTCATGACTAAACAAGCTGAATTACAGGATAAAATTGATGCTACCAATGCTTGGGAGTTAGATACCAAACTAGAAATAGCTTTGGATGCGCTTCGAACTCCACCGGGAGATACTCCAATAAAAGTCTTGTCTGGAGGAGAAAGAAGAAGAGTTGCCTTGTGTAGATTATTATTACAAGAACCTGACGTTTTGTTACTTGATGAACCTACGAACCATTTAGATGCAGAAAGTGTTCATTGGTTAGAGCATCATTTATCTCAATACAAAGGAACAGTAATTGCCGTTACCCATGATCGGTATTTTTTGGATAATGTAGCAGGTTGGATTTTAGAGTTGGATAGGGGAGAAGGAATCCCTTGGAAAGGAAATTATTCGTCTTGGTTAGATCAAAAGTCTAAAAGGTTAGAACAAGAAAGTAAAACGGCCTCTAAGCGTCAAAAAACACTAGAACGAGAATTGGATTGGGTCAGACAGGGCGCAAAAGGAAGGCAAACCAAGCAAAAAGCACGACTTAAAAATTATGACAAATTAATGAGTCAGGACCAGAAACAATTGGATGAAAAATTAGAAATTTATATTCCAAACGGTCCTAGATTAGGAACAAATGTCATTGAAGCTAAAGGAGTGTCCAAAGCATTTGGTGATAAATTGTTGTATGAAAATTTAAATTTTAACCTACCGCAAGCAGGGATTGTCGGAATTATAGGTCCTAATGGTGCTGGAAAGACTACTATTTTTAAAATGATCATGGGACAAGAAAAGTCTGACAGCGGAGAATTTAATGTTGGCGAAACTGCTCAGATAGCCTACGTAGATCAAGCTCACGCAAATATCGATACGGAAAAATCGATATGGCAAAATTTCTGCGATGGTCAGGAATTAATAATGATGGGAGGAAAAAAAGTAAATTCAAGAGCTTACTTGAGTCGTTTCAATTTTGGTGGAAGTGAACAGAATAAAAAAGTTTCCATGCTTTCAGGTGGAGAAAGAAACCGTTTACATTTAGCAATGACATTACGAGAAGAAGGAAACGTTTTGCTATTAGATGAACCTACAAACGATTTAGACGTTAACACCTTACGTGCTTTGGAGGAAGGATTGGAAAACTTTGCGGGATGTGCAGTAGTTATTTCGCATGACCGATGGTTTTTAGATCGAGTATGCACTCATATTCTTGCTTTTGAGGGCGATAGTCAAGTCTATTTTTTTGAAGGTGGATTTAGTGAATATGAGGAAAACAAAAAGAAACGTCTTGGTGGTGATTTATTACCCAAACGTATTAAGTACAAAAAATTAATAAGATAGTTCCGCTATGTATCGAAATATAAAAGTCATTGCATTTGATGCAGATGACACTTTATGGGTAAATGAGCCTTTTTTTAGAGATGCCGAAAATGAATTTTGTAAACTTCTAAAAAATTATATTTCTGAGGAAGATTGTAAGCAACTTTTATTTGATGTTGAAATTAAAAATTTACCCTTGTATGGTTATGGAATTAAGCCTTTTACCTTATCTCTAATAGAAGCAGCTATCACACTCTCAAAAAATAAAATACCACTAGAGACGGTATCTAAAATTATAGAATTAGGTAAAGAAATGCTATCTAAACCAATTAAACTAATAGATGGAATTGAAGAAACTTTAATAAAACTCTCTTCAAAATACCGGATGGTCATGGCTACCAAAGGAGATTTGTTAGATCAAGAGCGTAAATTAAAAAAATCAGGTTTAGAAAATTATTTTCATCACATCGAAGTGATGAGTGATAAGCAACCAGATAATTATCAAAAATTACTACAACATTTAGATATTACCTCAAACCAATTTTTGATGATAGGTAATTCTCTTAAATCTGATATTCTTCCAGTCCTAGAAATAGGTGCTTATGCCATTCACATACCATTTCATATTACTTGGGAACATGAAAAAGTAACGAAAAAAGTAAGTCATCATCAATTTAAAAAAATAGAATTAGCCTCAGAATTACTGCAATTATTGTAACCTTTTGCTTATAAAGTTATTTTCTTTTTTTAAAAATCTGCTGCTCTATTAAATTTCATTATTTTATTAGTAAGAGGGTGCTTAAACTCTAAACTATCAGCATGCAAATACAATCGTTTCGATTTATTACCATATAAGTCATCTCCGATAATAGGAGAATTTAATCCCAGAGTATGAGCTGCATGAACTCTTAATTGGTGCGTTCTACCGGTAATAGGGTAGAAATATATTTTAGTATTACCTTTATTTCGTTTTATGACCTCCCAGTTAGTGGTCGCTTTTTTGCCAAACTCATAGCAAACTAGTTGTCTTGGACGATCGTTTAAGTCTACTCTTAGAGGTAAAATAATGCTACCGTTATTTTTAATGAGGTTTCCCTCTATTAAAGCAGTATATCTTTTTTTTACTGTTTTTTTAATAAATTGATTTTGTATTTCTTTATGAGCTCTTTTATTTTTTGCTAATACTAAAAGACCTGAGGTAGCCATATCCAATCGATGTATAATAATTGGACCTGATATGTTTTTTATTTGTTGTTTAATTCTTGTGAATACAGAATCATGAATATGAATTCCTGGAACTGATAAAAAATCTGCAGGCTTATTGACTACAATTAGTTCGTTGTCTTCAAAAACAATCTCTAATTCTTTTCCTATGGCAGGATTTTTAAGCATAGGGTTTGTATCCATTTCAATCCCTGATAACATATGTTTTAATATTGGCTTACATTTTCCTTGACAAGATGGATAAAATTGTTGGTGTTTTCTGATTTCTTTATTTGGTGATTTTCCCCACCAAAATTCTGCCATGGCTAGAGGTTCAAAATCATTTAAAAATGCATATTGCAATAACTTAGGAGCTGCACACTCTCCTGCACCTGCAGGAATATTTTGATCGTTTTTTTCGGAGAATAGTTGGATTAAATTTTTAGTTTCTTTTTTTGAATTTAAAAATTGATATTGCTCAAATAAATAGTGTTGTAAATCAGCAGATTTTGTTTTGCGTAACGTTTTTAAATTAAAAATTTGATTGTTAAAGAAAGATAAGTCTTCAGTCATGGTTTCTATTTGATAATTCCAATAGCGTTTGACATTGTTAATTAATTGTTTCTCCTTAATGCTGTCGTTATTTAATTTTTCTTGAAGCATTTGTAATGATTTACCAGATAATTCTGAAACAGCTTTTAGTCTTTTAAGTTTTCTTTTTTCTCTTGTTTTTTTTCTAAGTTCTTTGTGCTCAGAAATGTCTTGTACGGCTTTTATTTTTTGAGATGCGAGTCTAGCTTTTAAATCGTTATAGGTGGAATCCTTCTCTAGTTGTTCAATTTTAGTATTTATTTTATTTAATACTTTTTCTTCATTTAAAAATAGAGAGTCTTTTTTTAGCATATTATAAACAGGTGGTACAAATCTTTTATGACAGTTAGTTCCAGCCATTTTACCCGAAACAGCTGTTAAATATCCTATTTCTCTTTTTTTATTACGAACAATTAAAATTCCAAACATTTTACCAATAATTAAACCCTTTTTGTCTGGGTTTACTCCAAAATTATGCTCAAATTCTTTTTGATTTAGTAAATATTTCTGTACCTCTTTTGTAGCAATCTTGCACAATGGATGAGGTTCATAATAAAATGGAAATGTAAACCTTGTTGGAAGTTTTATGGTTTTAATTGATGATGATGGAAATTTATGAAAATAGGAGTCCACAAGTGCTAATTAATAATGTTACAAAGATACTTTTTCCTTCTATATATATTGTTAAAGTATTGTAATCATTGCTAATTTTTAATATTTTTGAGGCTATAAAATTATTTATCAATAATTAAATTATTTAAATGAAATTATATTTTCATTCACTTTATGTGTTACTTTTTTTTTCATCATCATTAATTAGCCAAGTGATGCCGCTTGATTTTTCTGATTCATCAGACGAGTTCGTTCCTTTTGCAGGTACAGAATTTATTTTTTTTGAAGACCCTACTGACAGCGAAAATATAGTTGGTAACTTTTTTAATGATGGTTCTGAACCGTGGCAAGGGTTTTATATAGATTTAAATGCTCCTATCGATTTGGATTTTCAAAATACGATTTCTTTGTCGTTTTATACATTTGATTCCGAAATACACACTGTTTTATTGAAATTAGAAAATGGTGAAAATCCAGATGTACAAGTAGCTGTAGATATTCCTTACAGTGGTGGATGGACAGACAATATTACTTTTGATTTTTCTGATGCCGTATTGAGTTCAGATGGTACTACACCAGTTGATGCAACAGGTAATTATAATCGACTAACTATTTTTATAGATGGAGGGTTTTCGCTTTCAGGGTCTTTTTTGATCGATAATATTGAAGATGGATCTTTACCATCAGATCCTAATGAAGTTGATGTTGAATACAATTATTTGGTTTGGGAAGATAATTTTGAAACTCCAGGGGTAGTTAACTCGTTAAATTGGCACCATCAAACTCAAGTCATTATACCTGGCGTAGGTTGGGCAAACGGTGAAGAACAGCATTATACAAATCGAATAGACAATTCGTACGTTGATAATTTAGGATTTTTAAATATTGTAGCAAAAAAAGAAACGTTTACAGATCAGAATTTGACAAAAAATTATACTTCAGCACGTCTAAACTCCAAATTTGCCTTTACTTATGGTAGGGTAGATGTAAGAGCAAAGTTGCCAATAGATTTAGGAACTTGGCCAGCAATTTGGATGTTAGGAAAAAATATAAACGAAAATGGGGGTTATTGGGATCCTGTTTTTGGTACTACAAATTGGCCAGCTTGTGGGGAAGTTGATATTATGGAGCACGGTATTTTTCCTTTTGAGGATATTGACTATATCGGTAGCGCACTGCATACACCTTGTTGTAATGGAGGTAATCCAAATTCAGGAGGGACAATAGCTAGTAATCTTGAAAATCAATTTCATGTGTATTCAGTAAATTGGTCTCCCGATCAAATTACATTTCTATTGGATGGGGTTGGTTTTTATACCTACAATCCAGCAATAAAGGATGAAAACACTTGGCCATTTTTTGAAGACCAATATGTTTTACTTAACGTAGCTATGGGAGGAGTTGCCGGACCAATTAACCCTCAATATACTGAAAGTGCAATGATTATTGATTATGTAAGAGTTTACCAAGAAAATCCACTAGGTATTGAGGACACTATCAATTTTCAAAACAAGAAGGCTTTAAAAATTTATCCGAATCCAGTCAAAAATGAGATTAATTTAATTTCAAAAGAATCAATAACTAAAGTAAAGCTTTATGATTATCAGGGTAAATTAGTGCTTGAAAAAAATAATGACACTAAATTTATTGATGTTAGTAGTTTGAACTCGGGTATTTATTTTATTGAGGCTTTTATTAATAATACGAAAAGTTTACAAAAAGTTATTATTGAATAGTTTACAAGAAAACCTCTAATTTGTGTATCTATAAAATTTATTAAAAAAAAAATTAAGCCAATTCACTCTTCTCATAATTGTTATGAATCTTTATAATTGCTAGCCCAAAAAGAACTGCTACAACGATCAATATGGTACTTATCAATCCGTTTACGCCAAAAGACATTCTTATTAAGATGGTAGAAATAACAAATCCCGAATTTCTAATAATTTTATGAAATTGATCGGTGTAAAAGAATGATATTAATAGTAAAATTACATCCACCAAAATAAGTGCCGTAAAAAATTTATCAAAGAATAAATTGTTGATGCTTTGAAAAGTTAGAAAATCATTGGAGACAATTGAAATGCCAGACGACCAGTCAATAAATGTGTAAAGGGCCATAAAAAAAAACAAAGGCACTAGGATAACTGCAATAAGTTTCTTTTTATTCACAAACTTTTCAATAAAAGGCTTAATATTTACTTCTTGTATCTGTTTTATTTTTCCTTGTTTTTGAAATAAAAATATTAAATAAAATAGTAAAAGCGAAGCAATTAAATCGTATGTAAACTGTAAATCGCCTTTTATCTCAAACCAATTTTCAGTTAGTTCTAGCGCAGATAAATCTTTAAACAACTTTCGTATGATAATCAATGTTATAATTTCGTATTGCTTGGTTATGTAAGTTGTAAACGATTTAGGAAGGTAATAAATTAATAAATATACTTCATAGATAAGAATAAATGAAAATGGCGTATAAATAGCAGAAATTGGATTTTTAAGAAGCTCTGAGTTTGATGATAAATTTATAAAATCAAATTTCATTAAATAAATGATAGCTAAATGAATTAAAAAACTAATCAAAGCTACTTTTAATATTATTTTTTCTGTTTTAAGTCGAGTATCTTCAGATAGAAACAAGTCAAAAAGAGTTTTTACTATATTAATTTTTTTAGTCATAATGAAATTATTTATCAGCGTCAGCTTTTTGCACTTATAAAATAAAACTAGTGTTATTAAAACATAAGTTTGAAAAAAGCGTAACCATTTATGATTACGCTTTTAAAAAAAAAATTATTTATAAAGTAATTATTTT
>Ga0206683_10001649_pt1 | contig 15415 bp, 13 predicted proteins | sample M280m12015metaG_FD_155483 | JGI IMG/M metagenome (GOLD analysis project Ga0206683, IMG submission 155483) | Ammonia-oxidizing marine archaeal communities from Monterey Bay, California, United States - M2 80m 12015 | ecosystem: Environmental > Aquatic > Marine > Intertidal zone | place: USA...
TTCTACCTAAAAAGCCCTAAAAAGGGCAAAAATAGCCGCTATTTAAGCTTTATATTCAAGGTGTTAAGAAGCTCAGGTAAGCGAGCCTCAGTCAGCAACTCGCCGGAACGAAGGCCTTGTTGAATCCGCTCGGCAGAGTATTCCTCTTGCTTGTAATGGGCCATAAGGTTGCCCTGCTTGTACTCCTCATACAGGCGTTTCCACGTGGAGCCTGCCGTATCGCCCATGGTTTTGTTGCGCTCATAGGCCTGACCGCCCTTAATTATTTTGTTCTCAAATTGGGCATAGCTGCGAAGCGGAAAGTGCTGAATCTCAATTTTACCGGCCGCTTTAGTGGCGGGGTTAAAGCCCCAAACACCGTGATTGCCTTGCGCGACTCTCACACCCGGGTTTGCACGGTGCGCCACTTTCGGCGGCAGCGGTTTGCCCACGGCGTTCAGCGACACCTTTTCGCGATAGATCATCGCAGTAGAAAAAGACTCTGCGGAGCCATCAACCGGCACAAAGTTGTAACGGCCGGCTTCAACGATGACCACCTCCTGCGGCAGCGCGGCAAGCTCTGCCCGTAAATTGGGATGATTCACTGGCCACCAAAACTCATCGGCATCGTTGTTAATGACCCAGGTCGCGTCAAACGTCGTCGCCGCCATCCGCGCCATCCGGGTAACCCATTCCGTCTGATTGTAGTCGTCCGTGCCTTCGTAGATGTAATGCAGCAGTCCGGCACGCTCATACTCTTTAAGTATCTCAGGGGTTGCGTCAACCGACTTGTTGTCCGTCGCAATAAAGAAGTCGACCCCCATCGCACGATGAAACTCGATGTTTGCCCGCAAAATATCCTGCTCATCACGCACTAGCAGCGTCATGACAATTTTCATCGGTTTGGGCTTGCGCGGCAGACGCCGGCGAAGGGCGCGTTTTAGTCGACTCAACATCTGAAACAGGTCTCCGGAAGACAGTGACCGAAGGATAGCCTTTATTTCATTCGCTTCGCACGACTATTTAACTAAATGCGCCGGGCTGAAAGCAACGTCGGTGGCGTCAGTGGGCAAACCCCAACACGCGTCTCCACAATGCAGCAGATAGGGGCGGGCTCAAACGAGAGGGCCGCTCCCTTATAAAACTAATCGTCTGGCAGAAGGTGTATCGCCATGAACGTCAGCAACTGAAAGCCGCCTTGAACCATATGATTTTGTTCGAGGTCAAAATTCATTATGACCTGGTCTGAAATAAAAAACGCAAACCACAAGCCCAAGGAAACGATAAACGCGACATTGACTCTTGCGCACCAGCGCGGTGATGGCTGGCGCGAGGTAAGCGCTGCAACAGTAAATGCGCCGGCTGATAAAAAGGACCAGCCGATAATTCCCACAAAAAATAAGCCTGGCAACCAAGTGGGTGCGTCATACTGCACCAGGGATTCCACTAGGCTCGGGTAGTTTGAATGCGGCAACCAAGGCGCTGTGAAGACATTCAATAAATAGAGCCCGCCGAGGAAGTCGGTAAGAAACGCCAATATCCACCACAGCGCCCAAAACACGACTATGGTGCGCTTGAAGAAAAACATCGACCGCATATTCATGTTCTACTCGTCAATAGGGGCCATCATGCGACGGCGCTAAGGGAGCCTCAGAGCTTGGATGTCTTCGGCTTCCTTCTTGGTCTGGTTCAGCGGGAGCTCCGCCAGGTTGTAGACCATAACCCGCACGCCATGCTTCGTCTGGACAGCCGTTGCCGCTTGCTGAACGTCACTCCATGCAAAGCCCTCACCGAAAAATTTAGCCGGGGTGGTCTTCACCTCGATGGTCGCTGGGGTTCCGGTAGAACCGGTGATGTATTTGCGCAACCAGCCATTCTCCGCACTGATCATCGCCGTATACAACGACTTGTCGGCGGCGACACGCGCTGAGAAGTTCGGTTTGTAGGTGTCTAGCCTATTGACCACATCGCTAATAGACCCCGACGCATAGGCGTTAAGGTCGGCAGGATCGGAGGCGTCGTACCACTGTGGAAACCAGTGGCCGATAACCGGATTACCGCTAAGCGTAAAGTCATTGAGCAGGTTTGCCTGAGTGTAAGAGCCTGTAGCAGCCCATTGACCCGAGGCGGGGACGGCCGGGATCGCCTGAATGGGATTGGTCGTTGAGGTCGTGAAGACCGAGTAGAGCTGTTTCGCGACGGTGTTTGACAGCGAATCTAGCCCCGGTCCCGCCGCCGTCTTGCTGAGGCCCGAGTCTTCCGCTTCGAAGACCACTCCGGCAAACGAAAAGCCGGGCGTGCTCTGCTGAAGGAGAGACTCGTAGTGGGACACCACCGCAAGGTTCAAGGCGAAGCCATCGACCGCATGCTGGTTCGCCGACAGCGCTTGGTAGCTGGGCGTGTTGATGTCCGCCCCTTGCCACGATGCGGCGTCATTGGATGACAGGAGAATCCACCAGTTCACATTCGGAGCCGCGGCAATAGCGGATGCGAGGGTGTGCGCCTTGGGCGGGTTCTCAACCTCGTAAAAAGGGTAGGTGTTAATCAGGGCCTGGAACATCTGACCGGCATCCACACCGGTGCCGGCGCTGTCGAGGCTGTTCCACGCCCCGGGTCTGGGATAATTCATGCGCACAACCACGTCCTGAGTTGCGGCCCCACCAATAAAGGTTGAGATGTTGGTGACAAACTGCTCAAGCGCCGTATTTGATACAACGGTCCGCGAGGTTTGGGGATCGATTTCGGTGGCTGGCGGATATTCGACCCAGAGGTCCAAAGGACCGATCGGTTGAGCTTGGGTGTTTTGGAAAAGCAGCCGCCAATCGGCAGCAAAACGTTCCGAGCCCTGCGGCGTTACCATTGTATATACGGCGCTTAAGTTCAACTGATCCATTGAGCCCAGAGCCAATGGGTCATTAGCGCCCGAAAGCCAGCCAAGCGTCTCAAAGGACAGGGTGACATCGTTGTTGGTGGGGCATTCCCCATCGCCTTGCAAATAGTACGCGTTCTGCGTTGGGGCAACACCAACCACCAAATCGACAAAGTAGACCTCTCCGTTAACAGTAAACGGTTCGGGTGTTGGTTGACCCGGCCGTTGACCGGGTATTGCTGGTTCGTTATAACAATAGTCTTGCACTGGGCCTTCTAGCTTCGCCGTAAAAGCGCCACTTGCATCGATCAGCAGCTCGGTGAGCTCAACGTCTGTAACGGCGTTGCCCTGAGTGTCCCAGCCCCCAATGACGAACTCCGGCTCGGGCGATACGGCGTAAAGGTCAATTTGGGCAAGATCTGTTCGCAGGCCATAAGCGCCATCAAACTCATCAAAGAACGCGGTCCGTCGGCCGCTTATGGCTTCGAAGTCGAGCTCAACAGTCAATACTTTGCTCTCGAGCCGCTCAGGGTCACTTAAGCTGTAGATCAGCTGCAATTCTCCGCCGGTCACCGTTGCTGTGGCATGGGGACCTGCTGCCAGTGGCTCACCGTTCTCTGCCTCCGAAAGATAAACATCAAAGCTGCCGGACACTTCGCTGTTGCTGGCTGTTGCGGCCGCCTTCGCGAACACCCGACCAAACAGTCGAAGGTCTGGGGAGCCCAAGTCAATCGTGACAACGCTGGTGCCATCGGAGGCAATTAGCGTGTTGCCAAGAGGCGCATTGCGAATTGATGGGGCGTAGCCGGGCAACAGCGGGCCTGGTTGATAGATCCCTTGCGCTGAATTTACCGGTTGCTGCACATAGGTCGCACTGACGCCCTCCGAGCTGCTGTTGCAGCCAAGTAACGTCAATGTGCATGCGGCAATCAATACAAAGGCAGCGCTATTTCGCAAGAAGCGTCTCCCGGTCAGAGGGCCAATAGCCCAGGCTTTGCTACTGGGCTACTTACCAATACAAAAATTCGAAAATATTTCACCAAGAAGATCATCGCTGCTGAACTCCCCGGTTATCTCAGCCAGTGCATTTTGACTGCGCAACAAATCATCGGCCATGAGTTCGCCAGACCCCTCGGCCAAACGCGCACGTCCATCCTGAAACGCAGAAAGGGCCGCAGCCAGTATAACAAGATGCCGGCGACGAGCCGTAATGCTGCCGCTTTCGGAGGGCAAATAGCCCAATCGCTGCTTCAGTAATGATCGCAAATCATCTAAGCCTGCGCCGGTGAGTGCCGAGACATAAATTGCAGAACCGTCTTCGGATAATCCCGGCTGCCGGTTAATCAAGTCGCACTTATTTAACACTTTTATTATTTGCAGGTCTGCGGGCATATCGGCTATCAATTCCTCCGCTTCTGCAGGGTTATTTACATCAATAACCAATATTGCTAAGTCGGCCTGACGCAACTGCTCGTGCGTCCGCCTAACCCCTTCCTGCTCGACAATATCTGCACTAGTCCGTAAACCCGCGGTATCGATAATCGACAGTGGCAACCCATCGAGATCGATATGCTCCTTGATCACGTCACGGGTAGTGCCGGGGACATCAGTCACTATTGCGGCCGAATAGCCGGACAGCGCATTTAATAAGCTTGATTTGCCGGCATTCGGCTTGCCCGCAAGAACAAGCGTAGCGCCTTCGCGCAACAAACAGCCCTCGCGGGCGGAGCGGGTCAGCTCCGAAAAAGCGCCATCCACCACGGATACCCTTTCTAGAAGACCCGAATCACTCAGAAAATCGATGTCCTCATCAGGAAAATCGATGGCCGCCTCGACATGGATTCTCAGCTCGGTAATCCGGTCATTGAGCTGCATTACTGCATGAGAAAACTCACCTTGCAGCGAACGCTGTGCGGCTCGTGCGGCAACGCGGGAACCACTATCGATCAGATCAACAATCGCCTCGGCCTGGGTCAGATCAAGCTTGTCGTTGAGAAAGGCGCGCTTAGAAAACTCTCCGGGCTCAGCCAGACGGGCACCCAGAGCGGTAATGCGCTCTAGCAGCAGGTCAATGACCACAGCACCGCCGTGGCCCTGAATTTCAAGGACATCCTCGCCGGTAAACGAATGCGGCCCCGGAAACCACAGGGCAATGCCGCTATCCAGCGATGTTCCGTCGGCGTCACGGAAGCAGGAATAAGTCGCGTATCGGGGTGTGGGTAAACGACCGAGCAATGCTGCGGCAATATCGCCGGCCGCAGCGCCCGAAACGCGAATAATGCCGACGCCACCCCGCCCCGCAGGCGTCGCCCGCGCAACGATTGTATCGTGCTGAAGATTTACCGCCATGCCAAAACAGGCGGCAACAACTACGTAGACTCCGCAGCAACCACGCGGTTAATTTGCCACTGCTGGAGAATCGATAAAACAGAGTTGGTCAGCCAGTACAGCACCAGCCCGGCGGGGAAGAAAGCAAAAAATGCGGTAAAAACAACAGGGAGAATACTCATCACCTTCGCCTGAATCGGATCCGGTGGTGCCGGGTTCAGCTTCTGCTGAATAAACATCGCCCCGCCCATAAGCAGCGGTAAAATAAAGTATGGGTCGCGCACAGAAAGATCAGTAATCCAAAGAATAAAAGGGGCCTGACGCATTTCAACGCTTTCCAGCAGCACCCAATAAAACGCGATAAAGAATGGAATTTGCACCAACATAGGCAAGCAACCCGCGGCGGGATTCACTTTTTCACGCTTGTATAAATCCATCAATGCCGCACTCATTGCTTGGCGGTCATCTTTGTAGCGCTCTTGCAGCTTCTTCAGGCGCGGCTGCAATTTACGCATTTTCGCCATTGAACGACCGCTGGTCTGAGTCAGCTTATAGAACACCAACTTAATGAGGAACGTAACGATAATAATCGTCCAGCCCCAGTTGCCCACAAAGTCATGAACCTTGCCTAGAAGCCAGAATAGCGGCTGAGACAATATAGCGAGAATGCCGTAATCAACCGTTAAAGGCAGGCCTTCTGCGGTGTTCGCCAACTGCTTCTGCAGTTTCGGACCAACAAAAAACTGGCCTGAAAAGCCCTCTGTAGTACCCGGTTTAATGCGCTTTACTGGACTCGATGCGGTCAATGTGTAGTTGCGCCCATCAAAACCAGCAACGTACGTCTGAGCGGTGCCTTTTTCGGGAACGGCTGCCGTCAAAAAGTGATGCTCAATAGCGGCAACCCAGCCGTTTGTGTAAACCGCGTCTAGTGGTTCTTCGCGAAGATCATCAACGTCGAGCTTTTCATAGCTCTCGCCGTCGAAAATAACCGGCCCGTCGTAAGAGTAGGAATCGACGTTAAACATCGATCGTTCCATGGGCGCGTAGACATGATGCAGCTGCTGATAGCTGAACGCCGGATAGGGCTCGTCGGTCGAGTTAACGACCATGTAGTCAAGCCCAATCGCATAATTGCCTCGACGAAAGGTGTAGGTCTTAACAACTTTTATGCCGTCCTTTTCCCAAACCAAAGGCACTTGAAGCTCATCGGTTGCAGAGCCTAACTCATAGGAATCTTGAGCAGCGGTATAAACAGCATGATGCGTCGCTTCAGATTTTCCTTCGGTGGAGCGTAGGCCTGAGCGTAAGACATATATGGCCTCCGGATCATCATTGAGCAGCTGCACGAGCTTGTCCGGCTCATCTTTGTTCAACGGGTAGCGGGGCAGGTAGGCCTGTACAAGATTGCCCCCGGCCATGCTGATAGAAAGGTCAAGAACGTCGGTTTTAACGCTGATAAGCGTTGTCTGCTTAATCGCCGGGGCCGCCTCAACAATGGCCGGACTGCCTCCCTGCGGAATCTCGGGCACGGCATCACTGTCATCGCTGGGCACCGCTGGCAGGGTGCTTTGGGCGGCCTTCTGAATTGAGTTCTCAGTAACAACTTCAGGCGCGGGCGCATAAGTTCTTTGCCATTGCGTAGCGGCAAGCCACAGCAAACTGGCGAGTACTGCCCATAGAATTACACGCACGTTGTCCATCTAAAGATCCCTGTTTACCCTAGCTATATTAGTGGTGTTATTCACGGCCCGGCACAGCAGTGGCGCGTATGCGTTCCCAGTGCGTATCCAAACTCTGGAATAGCTGTTCATTGCTCGCCGCTGCTGCAGCTCGATTCGCTAACACGACAATATCGTATGCGTTCGGCGCACCCGCAAGCGAGTGGCGATTATGCCGGAAACTTTCCCGTGCGATACGTTTTAATCTATTTCTGCCTGGAGCACGGGAGACGCGCTTTTTAGCAATGGCAAACCCTATCCGCGACGATTGGGCGCTGGTGCCAACGTAAAGCATGGTGTAGAACCTGTCAGACGTGCGTTTTGCCTTCGCAAATACGCCGTCATAGTCAGCTGCCGTTAGGAGGCGATGACATCGGCGAAACCTAAGATTTGAAGTTGCCGTCGGCCCGATTCCGTTTACAAGTCCGGTGATGTCTCAGCCAGAACGACGAGACGGGAACGTTAATGAGAGAGGCGCGTGCGCTGCTTAGCGCGGCGACGCTTAATAACCAAACGACCGCCTTTAGTGGCCATGCGGGCACGGAAACCGTGGGTCCGCTTCTGCTTTAAAACACTGGGTTGATATGTACGTTTCATGTCGCTTCAAAACCTCGCGGAAAACAATAGGATACGCCCGCAAAAAAGAGACGGGAGAGTAAGCAGGGTGGTGCAAATTGTCAACTCCTATTTAGGCTTTCACCGACAAAAACAAACCTGTGGATAACTTTTAGGAAGGGGTATAGACTGGCTCGTCTGCATCCACCCGCAGAATCTAATAAAAATATTTACGCATTTACAGGGGTCATGCGTGTCGAATACCCTCTGGGCCCGCTGTCTGCAACAGTTACAGACGGAGCTTACAGAACAACAAGTGAACACCTGGATTCGTCCGCTGCAGGCCAGCGAAGACGAAAAGGGGTTGCATCTGCGCGCGCCAAACCGGTTCGTTGTGGAGTGGGTGCAGAGCAATTGTCTCGATCTTATTCGAGAAGTGGTTGCGGAGAGAGGGCCAGATAGTCAGGTCACCCTCGACATCGGTCAGAACAGCGCTGCTGCGGTGAATGTGGCGCCAGAGGCGCCTGTTGTCAGTAGCATGCCGAGAACCACATGGCAAAGTGGGCGACTTAATCCGGCGTACCATTTCGATAATTTCGTTCAGGGTAAAAGCAACCAGTTAGCGCGTGCGGCGGCCTTTCAGGTGGCGCAGAACCCTGGATTGTCCTACAACCCCTTATTCATTGCTGGCGGCGTTGGCTTGGGTAAAACGCATCTGATGCACAGCATTGGAAACGCCATACGTGCGCGAAACCCACAGGCAAAAATCGCCTATGTGAGATCGGTGCATTTTGTCAGCGATATGGTGAAAGCTCTGCAGCATAATAAGATCGATGAGTTTAAAAACGCCTATCGGTCACTCGACGCATTGTTGATCGACGATATTCAGTTTTTTGCGGGAAAAGAGCGTTCGCAGGAAGAGTTTTTCCATACTTTCAATGACTTGATTGACTCGCAAAAGCAGGTTGTATTAACGGCTGATCGCTATCCTAAAGAGGTGGATGGCCTTGAAGAACGTCTGGTCTCGCGATTTGGGTGGGGGCTGACCGCGGCAATTGAACCACCAGAATTAGAAACCAGTGTCGCCATATTAATGACCAAGGCAGAACTTGAAAACGTTGTGCTTCCGCAGGAAGTCGCGTTTTTTATTGCTCAACGAATCCGTTCAAATGTGCGCGAACTTGAAGGCGCGCTCCGACGATTGGTTGCAAATTCTGCGTTTACCGGAGAGCCCATTACCCTTGGTTTTGCTAAAGATGCGCTGCATGACCTCCTGGTTGTGCAGAATAAAATGGTCACGATGGCTACCATTCAAAAAACAGTAATGGAATACTTCAAAATTAGAATGGCTGACCTTCTCGGTAAAAGTCGAAGAAGGTCTGTTGCGCGGCCAAGGCAAATTGCTATGGCGTTAACCAAAGAATTAACGAATCATAGCCTGCCTGAAATCGGTGATGCATTTGGTTCAAGGGATCACACTACGGTATTGCATGCCTGTCGTCGCATTGACGATTTACGCAATACAGATGTTCGTGTTGGTGAAGACTATAAAAACCTGTTACGACTGCTGTCGACATAGGTTTTTGCGGAGGCTGCGGCTTTATTAATAAGCTGTTAAGAAGCCTTGGGATTAAATCAGTATAAGGTGTGGATAAAAATACTCGGCAATTAAGTGCACAGGTTATCCACAGATGGTTCAAGTGTTGTACGTGGTGGTATACAGTGGAAAAGCCATTTTAAATTATTGATAAATATAGGTTTTATTTTTTTATCAACAGTTTTTTGGCTGCTTAATAATAACAATAATACTTAAATAATAAACCTTAATATATTAGACAAGCGGGTAGTCGAATGAAACTGAGCGCATCCAGAGAAGAATTATTAAAGCCTTTGCAGGCCGTTATTGGTGTTGTGGAACGAAAACAAACGATGCCAATTTTAGCCAACGTCCTTTTGGTTGCTGAAGGGGATTACCTCACTATCACCGCTACAGACCTTGAAGTTGAATTGGTGGCTAAAGGTGAATTGGAAAAATTAGACGTGCCGGGTCAAATTACCGTGCCAGGAAGAAAACTGTTCGATATTTGTAAGGCCTTGCCAAGTCAATCTGAGGTGAAGCTTTCACTAACCGGGGAAAGGCTTACCGTTCAGTCAGGTCGAAGTAAGTTTGTATTATCAACGTTATCAGCAACGGATTTTCCAGTGGTTGATGAAATAGATGGGAGTCAGGTTATTCGCGTCAGTCAAAACGCCTTGCATCATTTATTGGAAAAAACCAATTTTTGTATGGCGCAACAAGATGTTCGTTATTACCTGAACGGGTTGTTATTTGAGACCGACGGCGCGGTGCTGCGAGGCGTTGCCACTGACGGGCATCGGCTGGCGTTGTGCGAAATAGATCTGGATGGGCAGTCCCCTTTGAAGCAACAAGTGATTGTTCCCCGCAAAGGCGTTCTTGAGTTACAGCGTCTCCTGGCCGAAGAAGGGGAAGTGGAGGTAGCCATTGGCACAAATCATATTCGTGCAGAGCTGGGGGATATTCGATTTACATCCAAACTGATCGACGGCCGTTTCCCGGACTACAGTCGTGTGGTTCCGGAGCTGACGGATACGCCTATTTTGGGTAATCGGGATATGATTCGGCAAGCGTTGCAGCGCGCAGCGATTTTGTCGAATGAAAAGTATCGCGGGGTCAGGCTGGAGCTTTTGGAAGGCCAGATCAAAATTGAGGCAAACAACCCGGATCAGGAAACGGCGCAGGACGAGGTTGAGGTGGACTATACCGGTATGAGCATGGAGATAGGCTTCAACGTCAATTATTTGATGGACGCGCTTGCGGCGGTGGACAGTGAGCAGGTGGAGTTGAATTTATCCGACCCCAATAGCAGTTGCTTAATCCGAGTTCCTGGCATCGATTCAACGAAGTACGTCGTTATGCCCATGAGGCTTTAGCGTCTCGCTATGGTGCTCGACAGTGACACTGTCAAAAATTCAGATTCGCAACTTTCGATGCCTCCAGGGGGCAGAGCTTTCCGCCGACCCTGATCTTAATTTAATCGTTGGAAACAACGCCGCCGGCAAGACCAGCCTTCTTGAAGCGGTTTATTATTTGGGTCGCGGGCGATCCTTTCGGGGCGGCGGCAATGCGGAGCTTATTAAGACCGGTGCCGATGGCTTCACCTTATTTGCTGAGGTTTCTCCGGCTGATGTGTCCCCGGGCCCGTCAGCCAAAATAGGGTGTGAGGTTTCACGTGGAACCAAAACCATTCGGATGAACGGGGCTTCTGCCAAGACCACAGATCTGGCGTCCGCGCTTCCGGTCCAGGCGATTGACCCGGAGATACATGAGTTAATCCAAGGCGGACCAGAACAACGGCGCAGATTTCTCGATTGGGGGGTGTTTCACGTGGAACACGATTACATCACCACATGGCGAGCGTACAAGACAGCGCTAAAACAGCGCAATGCCGCATTAAAGGGTCAGCTGCCTAATGCCACTGTCGAGGCCTGGGATAGCACCCTGATAAAAAACGCTATATCCCTTGATCTTCAGCGAAAAACGTTTATATCCGATTTTAAGAGCCAATTGTCGCTGATATTATCCGAAATTTTCCCATTTTCGCTGAATATAAGATATTCTCAGGGTTGGAAAGAAGGGGGCGATTTTAAAGAGGCGCTTGCCGCCAGTTTTCCCCGTGACCGAGCAATGGGGGCGACCCAGGTGGGCCCGCACCGGGCTGACCTGAAGTTGCACATTGACGGCCAGGCTGCTCGGCATCGCCTTTCGCGCGGCCAGCAGAAACTGTTAGGCGCCGCTTTAATCCTTGCACAAACGCATTTTGTGGCCAATGCCGTATCAAGCCGGGTGGTTCTGTTGGTTGACGACCCAGCAGCCGAGCTTGATGAAGAGCATCAGGAGCATCTTTTTTGTTTGCTTCAGACCGTTCCGGCTCAGCTGTTTATTACCCGCCTCGACTCCTCAGGAGTGAGCTGGCAAAACAACGGAAAAACCTTCGCTATAGAGGCCGGAAACATCAGTCCTCTGGTATAATAACGGATTGATTCAAAGGCCTCCTGCATGTCTGATAATTCAACCTATACCTCCAGTAACATTAAAGTCCTTAAGGGGCTTGATGCCGTCCGCAAGCGTCCGGGAATGTACATCGGTGATACCGATGACGGCTCCGGCCTGCATCACATGGTGTTTGAGGTTGTCGATAACTCAATTGATGAGGCGCTTGCTGGCCATTGCAGCGAAATTTCGGTCACTATCCACGCCGATCATTCCGTCACGGTCACGGATAACGGTCGCGGCATACCGGTTGAAATGCACGCTGAAGAGGGTCGATCAGCCGCTGAAGTCATTATGACGGTGCTTCATGCTGGCGGTAAGTTTGATGATGATTCGTATAAAGTTTCTGGCGGCCTTCATGGCGTTGGCGTGTCTGTTGTTAATGCCCTTTCAGAACAATTAACGCTCACAATTCACCGTGATGGCGCAATACACCAACAAGACTACGCGCTGGGTGAGCCACAAGCACCTTTGCGGGCAACTGGAAATACCGAGGTTACCGGCACGACCGTACGCTTTAAGCCCAGTGATACCATCTTCACTAACATCGAGTTCAGTTACGACATCCTGGCAAACCGATTACGCGAATTGTCATTCCTGAATTCAGGCGTGCGGATTATCCTCCGCGACGACCGCGATGATAAAGAAGATTTGTTTGAATATGAGGGCGGCATTCGAGCGTTTGTTGACCATCTGAATAGAACCAAGACCGCAATTCACCCGAGTGTTTTTCATTTTACAGCGGAGCTGGAGGGCGTTGTTGTGGAGGTCGCCATTCAGTGGAACGACAGTTATCAGGAGCGGATGTACTGCTTCACGAATAACATTCCACAAAAAGACGGTGGCACCCATTTAGCAGGCTTCCGTGCAGCATTAACGCGCACGTTAAATAACTATATAGAGAACGAGGTCGCCGCCAAGAAAGATCGCGCTAACCTCAGTGGTGACGATTCTCGAGAAGGCCTCACCGCGGTTCTCTCCGTTAAAGTTCCAGATCCAAAATTCTCTTCACAAACCAAGGACAAGCTGGTTTCCTCTGAGGTCCGCGGCATCGTTGAAACGAAGATGTCTGAAAATCTAGATACTTTTTTGCTTGAGAATCCTCAGGATTCAAAGATTATCGCCGGCAAGATTATCGATGCCTCTCGGGCTCGTGAAGCAGCCCGCAAAGCCCGTGAAATGACCCGCCGCAAAGGCGCTCTTGATATTGCAGGCTTGCCAGGAAAGCTGGCAGATTGCCAAGAAAAAGATCCGGCTTTGTCCGAAATATTTCTCGTCGAGGGCGACTCTGCGGGCGGCTCAGCAAAACAAGGCCGTGACCGTCACACGCAGGCCGTGCTTCCCCTTAAGGGCAAAATCCTAAACGTCGAGAAAGCCCGGTTTGATAAAATGCTGCAATCCGCCGAAGTGGGCACCTTAATTACAGCCCTTGGTTGTGGAATTGGTAAGGATGACTTTAATCCTGAAAAATTGCGTTACCACAAAATCATTATCATGACTGATGCGGATGTCGATGGGTCGCACATTCGCACCCTGCTGCTGACGTTTTTCTATCGCCAAATGCGCGAGTTAATCGAACGCGGCCACATTTATATTGCGCAACCACCGCTGTACAAAGTTAAGCGCGGTAAGCAGGAAATGTACGTTAAAGACGATGCTGAACTATTCAGTTATCTGATGACTGTCGCTCTCGATGGTGCGGGCTTGCAGGTGAGCAATGATGCCCCGCCGATTACTGGCACAGCGCTTGAAACGCTGGCGCGCCAATACCAGGAAGTCACGTCTATTATTCAGCGCCTCAGCAGTCGATACGATCCGCATATTATCGAAACACTGGTCCATATTGACCCGTTGAGCAGTGATAATATTAATGAAAATCAACAGGTTACAGAATGGCTTAAGAGTTTGGAGACGGCCGTAAACGAAGACTCAGGAACGTCAGGTCCGCGGTATACCATTCGACTTGAGACTCCCGAGGGCGCCGATTCATACGTGGTTGTTACGCGGGTGCGCCATGCAATCGAACAGCGCACTAAAATATCGCTTAAGTTTTTTGAATCCTCAGAGTATAGGGCGATTCGTTCATTGGGCTCTGAGCTGTCCGGATTGATTCAGAGCGGTGCGAAAGTTATTCGTGGTGAGAAATCGAAAGAGATTAATGATTTTCCAGAAGCCATTGAATGGTTATTATCAGAGGCTCGCCGCGGCCAATATATTCAGCGTTACAAAGGCCTTGGTGAAATGAATCCCGATCAACTATGGGAAACAACAGTCAATCCCGAGAGTCGTAATTTAATGCAGGTTCGTATTGATGATGCGATGGGCGCTGACGATATATTCAGCACGTTGATGGGTGATGAGGTAGAGCCTCGTCGAGAGTTTATTGAAACCAACGCACTAACCGCGTCAAATATTGATATCTGACAGGGCGTATTTAGCTGCGCGGCACACGCTCAGTTATCGCCGGTTAGCGGTTCGCCGCGTTTTTAGCCTTGCTGTGAGCGGGTCCGGGCGTTAGCTTGGCCGTTTCTGTATCGACCCACAACCTTAGTGAATCCGCCAGTTCCCGCGGATCTTTGTTTTGTGCGCTCATCGCCGGACCAATCACAAATTCAACGTGACCGGGGTAAATTTTCCAGCCATCTCTGGGCCAGAAGTACCCGGAGTTGTGCGCGACCGGAACAACGTCAACGCACGCCTCTTGTGCAAGAAGAATGCCCGATATTCCCCAGCGCTTCGTTTCGCCAGCGGGCACACGTGTCCCCTCAGGAAAGATCGTTACCCAACTGCCCTGCTCCAAACGCTCTTTTCCACGCATGATAACTTTCGCAGAGGCATTTTTGCCTGCTCTGCGATCGATTGGAATCGCACCCAGAGCCATTAATGCCCACCCAAAGAACGGGCTCCAAACCAGCGCTTTTTTTAGCACCCAAACCTGCTGCGGAAAGATAACGAGTTGTGCGAGAGTTTCGAAAGCACTCGAGTGCTTAATCAGCGCAACAGAAGCCGAATTAGGAATGTTTTCCCAACCTCGAACGCTAAACGATAACCCGCAAATCACTTTCAATAAAAATAATTCTATTCGTCCCCAGCTCTGACCAATTAACCAAGGAATTCGTCTGCCGCTAATGCGGCTGAGTGTTGCCGCGGTGCCAAATATAACCAGCAGCGCACAGGAGAGCAGTATCCATACCCACGTGCGAATTCCGGCGATCACAGCCGAGTCTCCGCCGTGATCAGGGCGCTCACGGCCGCAGCCAGATCATCAAACACCGGAACGCCCCCAGCCCGGCGAAGCGACGTCTTCACAAGCCCTGCTTCGGTATTGCGACCGTTGCCAGTTCGGACCAACATAGGGCTGCATCCAGCAGCTACAGCCGCCTCAAGGTCGCGGCGTGAATCGCCGATAGCAACCACCCCGTCAATTGACCGGGCAGCGCGAGCAGCGATTTGCCTGAAAAGTCCGGGCTTAGGTTTCCTGCAGTCACAGTCATCGTCTGGCGTATGCGGGCAATAAAATACCGCCGTAATGTTCCCGCCACCAGCGCGAACGGTATTTATCATTTTATCGTTGATAGCCTGATAATCCTCGAGACTAAAAAGACCTCTGCCGATGCCCGATTGATTGGTCGCAACATAGACGCCGTAGCCATGTTGATGAAGCGTGCAGATGGCCTCTATGGCGCCCGGCAGTGGCTGCCATTCGGCGGCGCACTTAATATAATCCGCATGATCGGCGTTAATGACACCATCGCGATCGAGAATAATCATTTTGCTTGGGCGCTCACTCATTTGCGCGATTACAGGCCCGACAAATCGGCAACATCAAGAAATAATCTCCGCAACCGCAATAACAATGCCAAGCGGTTGGCCTTAATAGCAGCATCGTCAGCA
>Ga0206683_10001658_pt1 | contig 15355 bp, 27 predicted proteins | sample M280m12015metaG_FD_155483 | JGI IMG/M metagenome (GOLD analysis project Ga0206683, IMG submission 155483) | Ammonia-oxidizing marine archaeal communities from Monterey Bay, California, United States - M2 80m 12015 | ecosystem: Environmental > Aquatic > Marine > Intertidal zone | place: USA...
CGACAACCACCGAGCAGACTATGGCCATACTGGCAAAGTATGCAATCAAGCTTCCAAAAGCGGTAGATGCTGTACTTAGGGCCCCGGCATCCGAAAGCCCCTCACCAGGACATGTCCATCTCAGTCACTCAAGACTGTCTATTATTGCCACGCCCGCCGAAGCGTTGGCTGCTGCTGCTGCACGTGCGCACGAAAGAGGGCTAAAGGTCATCAACCGCGGTGATGCTGAGGAAGGCATTGCCCACGAACTCGCTCGCGTCCATTCGCGGCTGGTTATCGATTCCGACCAATTTTCCGGGACTGGGCCCAAGACCGTGATGCTATCCGGAGGAGAAACCACAGTTATGGTCAAGGGGCAAGGAACCGGCGGGCGCAACCAAGAATACCTGCTGGCTCTGGCGATCGAGTTAAATGGCATGGATAACATTTTCGCCATCGCCTGTGATACCGATGGGATTGATGGCGCAAGCAAGGTCGCCGGCGCCATCATCACACCCGATACACTGAGCCGAGCCAAGTTGCTCGGAATGAATCCGGGAACTTACCTTGCTGATAACAATGCCGGCGCATTTTTTGAAGCACTAGGTGACACGGTAGCCACGGGCCCGACCCGCACCAACGTTAATGATTTCCGAGCAATAGCCTGTCTTAAAGGCCCTGGTTGATTTATTATTGACCCCAAAATCAACCGACGGACTCTTTATGGGAAAGCGACTAAGCAAGATCTACACCCGAACCGGTGATGATGGTACAACAGGACTGAGCGACGGCTCCCGGGTACCAAAGACTTCGACCCGAGTCGAAGCTATGGGTGAGGTTGATGAACTGAACAGCCTGATTGGGCTTCTGATGACCGAACCTCTGCCCGATCACATCGGTGATTTCCTTGTTTTAGTTCAGCACACGTTGTTTGACCTGGGAGGCGAACTCAGCTTGCCCGGACATGTTCTTGTCAACTCCGACCAGATTGTCGCAGTCGAGCAAATGCTTGATAGCCTGAACGAATCGTTAGCTCCACTGGAGGAATTCATACTGCCCGGCGGCGCACGTACAGCCGCCCATTGTCACGTGGCACGCAGTGCCTGTCGGCGCGCCGAGCGTGCCCTTGTTTCTGTCGACGATGGGCACCCAATATCTGATATTTCCCAACAATACATCAACCGCCTGTCGGATCTGCTTTTCGTAATGGCACGCAGCCTAAATCAACTCGCCGGCCAGCCCGACATTCTCTGGCAACACAGCAAGTCACATAAAGACTGATCTGGTAATCGCTTACCTGAAGTTTTCGCTCAGCGGCAGCTAAAACCCATCACCAGCCCACTGAAGCCAGGTATCGGTTCCAATCAAAATGAGGTCCAGGGTCAGTTTTTCGCCCTGGGGCTACATCAGAATGGCCGACTACCCGATCGCCCGTGATTCCAGGGCAGATCGACCCGATAACCTTGGTCAGTTGAGACAGACTATGGTATTGATGATCGGTAAATGCACACGAATCGCTCCCAATCAGCTCGATACCAACCGAAAAATCGTTAACCTGTTCTCTTTCGGCAAACACCGAGACGCCGGCATGCCACGCACGCTCCATGATCGACACAAACTGGAAGATCTGCCCTTCCCGGCTCACCAGAAAATGAGCTGAGACCCGACTCGTCGCCAACTCGTCGTATCCCGGCTGGGCTGTCGGATTAAGGCTACCCATAAAAAGGTCAATCACATCAGATGTGTCAAACTCGCCCGGCGGCAGGCTGACAGCGTGAATCACCAGCAAGTCAATCTCAATTCCCGCCGGACGCCTATCGCAGTGTGGCGAAAGAAGGACTGTTGCGCCATGTACGATCCCGGTCCGGCCATCAATTGCATACTCAAGATCTTTCATCAGCTGTCTTTATTTAAACTGGCGTTATGGTCAGAGATACACTCAGGAATATATCAGGCTTAGCGCAGTAAACGATGGTTTCAAATGTCGAGCTTGCACTACCGCCCATTGATCAATACCTGATACTGGCTATCAAGTATCAAGGTACCCAAAAATGAGTTTGTGGGTGTGAAAGATTAACGCTTTGCAACAATCCGGTGGTGTAGAGCCAACAAAAAACCCCGCCAGGAGGCGGGGTTGAAGTCGTAAAGAGTTGGATTTACTCTGCCTCGTCGCTGGACTCTGGTTGGTCCAGCAACTGCACAAATGCCATTGGCGCGTTATCGCCGGATCGAACTCCACACTTAAGAATTCGAGTGTAACCTCCGGCGCGTTCCAGAAAACGTGGCCCCAACGTATCGAAAAGTTTACTTACAGCGTCACGATCACGCAGTCGGGCGTAGGCAAGCCGCCGGTTTGCAACCGTGGGCTTTTTAGCCAGCGTGATCAGCGGCTCCGCAACCCGTCGCAATTCCTTAGCCTTGGGTAAGGTTGTCCGAATCTGCTCGTGGGTGAAAAGTGACACCGCCATGTTCGCAAACATGGCTTTACGATGACTTGAATTACGGCCGAGTTGACGGCCAGTTTTCTGATGACGCATAACCGTCTCTCCGGACTTTAATCAGTGTAGGCCTTCATGTTTGTCCCGCTGCAGGGACGCAGGTGGCCAATGCTCAAGTTTAACCCCCAAGGACAGGCCACGCGTTGCCAGCACGTCCTTGATTTCGGTCAGGGACTTCTTACCTAAGTTAGGTGTTTTCAACAACTCCACTTCGGTGCGTTGGATGAGATCACCAATGTAGTAAATATTCTCCGCCTTTAGACAGTTCGCCGATCGGACCGTCAATTCGAGATCATCTACAGAGCGCAGCAGGACAGGGTCTATTTTCTCTTCCAGAATCGTGGTATCCGACTGCTCGGATTCCTCGAGGCGTACAAAAACCGAAATCTGCTCGTGCAGGATGGTTGCGGCGCGGCGCACCGCGTCCTCGGCATCGATCGCACCGTTGGTCTCGATTTCCATGACTAATTTGTCAAGGTCGGTACGTTGTTCGACCCGGGCATTTTCGACCGTGTAGGACACTCGACGGATTGGACTGTAAGACGCGTCTAGGCGCAAGACCCCAACGCCGCGGGTTTCTGCGTTTTCAGGATCAGATTCCACGACCTGGTAACCCCGGCCGGTGCTAACCGTAATCTCCATATTAAGCTCTCCTTCAGCCGAAAGATTAGCCAACAGGTGATCTGGATTAACAACTTCGACATCATGATCGAGTTGGATGTCGCCCGCGGTCACAGCACCCGGGCCTTTTTTCGAGACCCTTAGTACCGCTTCATCACGGTTGTGCATACGGACTGCGAGATTCTTAAGGTTTAGGAGAATGGCAATGACGTCTTCCTGCGCGCCCGGGACTGCCGAGTATTCGTGGCTAATCCCGTCAATACGCACTTCTGTAACTGCCGCCCCTGGCATTGAGGACAGCAGAATACGACGCAACGCATGTCCGAGCGTATAACCGAATCCTCTCTCCAGGGGTTCTAGGGTAACGCGGGCGCGGGTATCATCAACCGTATCAACGTTGATCACTGTTGGCTTGAGAAATTCTTCTCTGGCTTGGGGCATAGAATGCTTACCTCTGGAATGTTGGGTACTTTAGTTTCAGTAACTATGTTGTCTGACCAGCCTATGGTCAGACGGCAAAAAAACAAATAACGGGTTTACTTGGAGTACAGCGCGACGACCAAAGACTCATCTATCTCCTGCGATAATTCGGCACGGTCGGGCACTGCCTTAAAAACACCCTTGAATCCCTTGGCTTCCACATCAACCCAAGGAACAAAACCCAATTGCTCTGCAATATCAAGGGCCGATTTGATTCGCAGTTGAGTACGACTCTTCTCCCGAATCATGAGTTCGTCGCCAGGTTTAACCTGATAGGAAGCAATGTTAACCCTGGCTCCGTTTACCAGGATGGCGTTATGCCCAACCAATTGGCGAGCTTCGGCTCGGGTAATACCAAAACCCATTCGATAAACAACACTATCGAGTCGGGATTCCAGTAGCTGAAGTAGTTTTTCGCCTGTAGAGCCTTGTGCACTCGCAGCCGCAACGTAATAACTGTGGAACTGCTTTTCCATCAACCCATAGATATGACGCAACTTCTGCTTCTCGCGTAGTTGGGTCCCGTACACGGTTACCCGCGGTCGGCGAGCGCCTGCTTTAAAACCTGGCGGGCGATCAAACTTGCACTTGGAGTCCAGCGAGCGGACTGGGCTTTTTAGGAACAGGTCCGTGCCGGCCCGGCGGGCAAGCTTACAAGTAGGTCCTCTATATCTGGCCATATCAGTATCTCTTTGTCAGACGCGCCGACGCTTGGGTGGGCGACAGCCGTTGTGGGGAACCGGCGTTACATCGGTAATTGAGTTGATCTCAAAACCAAGGTTATTAAGAGCTCGAACCGATGAGTCCCGGCCCGGGCCTGGCCCCGTGATTTTAACGTCGAGCTGCTTCATACCGAATTCCTGCGCACTACGGCCTGCAGTTTCAGCGGCTACCTGGGCTGCGAAGGGCGTGCTCTTACGAGATCCCCTGAAGCCGGCACCGCCCGACGTGGCCCATGAAAGAGCGTTCCCATGTCGGTCGGTAATAGTGATGATCGTGTTATTGAAAGTTGCGTGAATATGCGCTACACCCTCTAACACGTTCTTTCGAACTTTCGCCTTCGTGCGTTTCTTAGTTTGTGCCTTGGCCATTAATTAGTTCCTGGTGTTACTTTCGAATCGGCCGCTTTGGGCCCTTACGTGTGCGTGCGTTGGTTGATGTCCGCTGGCCGCGTACTGGCAGGCCGCGGCGATGCCGCATACCCCGGTAAGAGCCCATATCCATCAGCCTTTTGATATTCATTGACACTTCGCGGCGCAAGTCACCCTCGACAGGGATTGCGGCAACCTGGGAGCGCAGTCGATCTGCATCATCCTCTGAAAGGTCGTGGACCTTGGTGTTGCGGCCAACACCAGCGTCATCGCAGACCTTCTGCGCTGTGATTCGGCCTATTCCATAAACCGACGTCAAAGCGATTGCGACATGCTTGTGGGCTGGTAAATTAATTCCTGCTATACGTGCCACTGTTCTTGCCTCTTAATGTTGATTCCCAAGCGGTTCCGGCTCCTTGTTTAACCCTGGCGCTGTTTATGCCTAGGATCAACACAAATTACCCGTACACTTCCATTTCTGCGAATTATCTTGCAGTTGCGGCACATTTTCTTGACCGATGCGCGGACTTTCATTGATTCTCTCCTAGTATTTCCTAACGCGGCATACCCATGCCGCCTACCAACGAAGATTTCTTCATCAGGCTTTCGTATTGTCTGGACATCAGATAGGACTGGATTTGAGACATCATATCCATCATGACCACGACGATGATCAATAGTGACGTACCGCCAAAATAAAAAGGTACGCTCCACTTCACGATCATGAATTCGGGGATTAAACAGACAACAGTGAGGTAGACCGCTCCGGCTAAGGTAAGGCGAGAGACCACCTTATCGATGTAGCCAGCGGTCTGAGCTCCCGGTCGAACCCCGGGCACAAAGGCCCCTGACTTTTTCAGGTTGTCGGCGATTTCTTTCGGGTTAAACACCAACGCGGTATAGAAGAAACAGAAAAATACAATCATGCTCGCATACACCAGAGTATAAATCGGTTGACCGGGCGACAACGTGGTTGAGATATCCCGCAGCCAACTCATACCATCAGCCTGACCAAACCAACTTCCCAGACTAGCCGGGAATAAAATGATGCTAGACGCAAAGATCGGGGGGATCACCCCTGCCATGTTGAGTTTGAGCGGTAAATGACTGGACTGGCCAGCAAGCATACGTCGCCCCTGTTGCCGTTTTGCGTAATTGACGGTAATCCGCCGCTGCCCTTTCTCGACAAAAACCACGACCGCAGTTACGCCGATGGCACCCACAAACAGCGCTAACACACCGAGTGGACTAAACGCACCGGTACGCGCCAATTCCAAAGTACCAGCGACCGCGGAAGGCAGCCCTGCAACAATGCTCGCGAAAATGATTAGCGAGATGCCATTGCCTATACCCCGCTCAGTAATCTGTTCGCCCAGCCACACCAGAAACATCGTCCCAGTCACCAACGCAGCGACAGTGGTGATGGTAAAGCCTATTCCAGGGATTAATACCACAGGTGAGCCGCCTGCCTGCTGGCCCTCTATCGCAATAGCGATCCCGAGACCCTGAAAGGTTGCCAACGCCACTGTGCCGTACCTTGTGTACTGGGTAATCTTCCGTCGACCTGATTCCCCCTCTTTCTTTAACTGTTCAAGATGAGGAATGACCGACGTCATCATCTGGATAATGATTGACGCCGAAATATAGGGCATCACGCCAAGAGCAAACAACGACAGGCGCTTCAGGGCGCCGCCGGAAAACATATTAAAAACATCGATAATGGAACCGCGAGTCTGCTCAAAAAGCGCCGCTACTGCCGTGGGATCGACACCTGGAATGGGTATATGAGAGCCCAAACGATAAATAACCATAGCGCCCAGCACAAAAACAATACGCTGGCGCAACTCTGTCATTTTTCCGAGACCTGCGAGGGGAGATGCTGCCATGGTGTCAGGCCTCGACCTTTCCTCCAGCCTGCTCAATAGCCTCTCGCGCACCACGGGTCGTGCTGACGCCACGCAGTACCACGGCGCGGTCAATACTGCCTGAAGCGATAACTTTGGCTCGGATCGCATCATGTTTCACAACGCCAGCTGCCTTGAGCGTCGCGAGGTCGATGTCGCCGCCCTCGATTTTCTGCAGCTCATGTAGCCGAACCTCGGCTACCTTGCGCCGCACCAGCGACCGAAAACCGCGTTTCGGCAAACGCCTCTGCAATGGCATCTGCCCGCCTTCGAACCCAATTTTGTGATACCCGCCAGAACGGGATTTCTGCCCGTTCATGCCACGCCCCGCTGTCTTACCCAAGCCGGACCCCGGTCCTCGTCCAACGCGCTTGGCTGGGCGGTGTGAGCCCTCGGCTGGCTTTAGTTCGTTCAACCGCATTTCAGCTTTCCTCTACCCGAATCAGGTGGGATACCTTGTTGACCATTCCCCGAATCATTGGTGAATCTTCCAGTTCTACCGTCTGGTGGATGCGCCGCAACCCCAACCCATGCACACAGGCAAGTTGTCGTGCGCCGCGGCCGTACTTACTTTTCACCAGAGTGACCTTGATACGTTTCGCTGACATCTGTCTGTTTCCTACCCTGTAATTTCCTCAATCGACTTACCGCGGCGTGACGCGACTTCACGTGCATTGCGTACCGTGCCAAGCCCAGCAATCGTTGCTCTAGCGACATTGACCGGATTAGTGGTTCCAATAATCTTAGCCAGTACGTTCTTTACTCCAGCCGCTTCAAATATCGCTCGCATAGTGCCACCTGCGATAATTCCCGTGCCTTCAGATGCAGGGCGCATCACGACGCGTGCAGCGCCATGACGTCCAACGGTCGCGTAGTGCAAAGTACCCCCTTTTCGCAAATTAATTTTGCGCATATTTCGTCGCGCTTCATCCATCGCTTTTTGAACCGCGACCGGCACTTCCCGCGCCTTCCCACGACCAATCCCAACTCGACCCTTGCCGTCGCCGACTACGGTCAGTGCCGAAAAACCGAAAATACGCCCACCCTTGACAACCTTGGCTACTCGACGCACGTTAATTAACTGCTCGATGAAACCGTCGCCGTCAGAATTTATCTGGTCTGCTCTATTGGCCATATGACTGTCCAGTGCCTCTCAGTAGTTAAAACTGAAGACCGCCTTCTCGCGCGGCCTCAGCCAGGGCCTTTACCCTGCCATGATATTTGAATCCCGAGCGGTCGAATGCAACCCGCTCCACACCTGCCGCCTTCGCCTTGTCAGCGATGCGCTTACCTACCATGCTCGCCGCGGCAACGTTGCCTCCGTTTTTCACCTCAACTTTAACTTGGGCTTCTAGCGAAGAAGCGCTGGCCAAGACTTTACCGCCCGAGGGGTCGATTATCTGAACATAGATATGTCGCGGCGTGCGGAAAATACACATCCGGTTCTCGCGATTGCGGGTAATTCTTGCCCGGGTTTTTACGCTTCGGCGTCGTCGGGCGGTCTTTTTTTCACTCATCTTAATAAACTCTGTGCTTGGCGCAATTACTTCTTTTTCGCCTGCTTGCGAACTACATGCTCGCCGACGTAACGAATGCCTTTACCTTTGTAAGGCTCGGGGGGGCGAAAGGCTCGAATCTCGGCTGCTGCCTGCCCTACCTGCTGTTTGTCAGCGCCAGTGACTACGATCTGGGTCTGGATCGGTGTTTCCACTTTAACGCCATCGGGCAGGTTATAGACCACGGGATGAGAGAAACCCAGGCTGAGATTTAACTTAGTGCCCTGGGCTTGCGCACGATAGCCGACACCAATAATCTCCAGCTTCTTTTCAAACCCATGGTTGACGCCGGTAATCATGTTGTTAATCAACGATCGAAAGGTTCCGGCCATGGGTCGTGCTGCGTCATTCGCGGCGCTGACTTGCAAAACGTTATCAGACTGCTTCACGCCTACGGTGGGATGCAATTCCAGGGCAAGTTGGCCCTTGGGTCCCTTAACGCTCACTGCTGCGCCGTCGAGCTTGACGTCGACACCGCTAGGAACATTAATCGGGCTATTGGCTACACGGGACATTTTGCAAATACTCCAAAACTCAGAATTCAGGTTAAAAGACTTTGCAGACCACTTCACCACCAATTCCGGTGGAGCGTGCCTGGCGATCGGTCATCAATCCCCTGGATGTCGAGACCATGACGATCCCCAACCCGCCCCGGACCTGGGGCATATCAGACGCGTTGCAATAGACCCTGCAGCCCGGCCTACTGATACGCTGAATCTCTTCAATTGCGCGTTCGCCGCCGGTATAACGCAACGTGATGGTCATATTCTTGATAACCCCTTCTGTATCAACAGTCACCTTGTCAATATAGCCTTCGTCCTTCAAAACTTTAGCGATGGCCTGCTTCATGCTTGAGCAAGGCATCGTCACACTCTTTTTCCTTGCCGCCAGTCCGTTACGGATCCGGGTCAACATATCGGCAATAGGGTCAGACATACTCATAGTTTTTTCCTTGTGTGCTACCAACTGGCCTTGGTTACGCCGGGTGCTTCGCCACGCATTACCACTTCGCGCAGGGCGTTCCTGGCCAAGCCGAAACGTCGAAAATAGCCACGCGGACGTCCGGTTAGGGCGCAGCGGTTCCGCTGTCTGGTACGAGCCGAGTCCCGTGGCAATTTCTGCAAATCCAACATCGCCTGCCATCGATCGTCGTAAGAGAATGATTCATCTACCACCTGCTTTTTTAGTTGCTCACGTTGAGCGCGAAATTGGACGTTCAAATTTCGGCGTTTAACCTCTCGGGCAATCATTGATTTTTTAGCCATAAACAGAATCCTATTTGCGAAGCGGAAAATTAAATCCGCGCAGTAACGCCTCACCCTCTTCGTTGGTGCGGGCAGTTGTGGTTATGGTGATATCCATCCCTCTAATTGCGTCTACTTTGTCGTAATCGATTTCGGGGAAAACAATTTGTTCTTTAAGACCTACGCTGAAGTTGCCGCGTCCGTCAAAAGCTCGCGGGGAAACCCCTCGGAAGTCACGGACACGAGGAAAGGCAACAGAGATCAATCTGTCGAGAAATTCATACATTTGGCTGCGGCGCAATGTCACTTTACAGCCAATAGGCCAGCCTTCCCGAATCTTAAACGCAGCGACTGACTTTCGGGCTTTGGTTACGACGGGTTTCTGTCCTGCAATTTGCGTCATTTCCTCAACTGCAGCTTGCATTACCTTCTTGTCGGTAACGGCTTCGCCTACACCCATATTAAGGGTAATCTTAGTGATCCGGGGAACCTGCATGACACTGGAGTACTCGAACTGCTCCATTAATGCCGGAACCACAGCTTTTTGATAATGTTCGTGAAGTCTTGCCATCGTTACTTGCCTGCCTGACGTCAAGTGACGTCGACCACCTCGCTGTCAGATTTGAATATTCGAACCCGTCGGCCATCTTCAAGGTGCTTGATACCAACGCGGTCAGCCTTCTTAGAATTCGGGTTATACATGCCAAGGTTAGAAATACGGATCGGTGATTCTCTTTCAATAATCCCGCCGGTTTCTCCCTTATTCGGATTCGGACGTAAATGCTTTTTAACAATGTTTACGTTGTCGACCAATACTCGCTCGCCATCCAGCATTCGCAGAATGGTTCCCCGTTTCCCTTTGTCGCGCCCAGTCAGGACGACAACTTCATCACCTTTTCGAAACTTTTTCATAAAAAGAACCTCACAGCACTTCCGGTGCGAGCGAGATAATTCGCATAAAACGCTCTGAGCGTAGTTCGCGGGTTACCGGCCCAAATATACGGGTGCCGACTGGTTGATACTGAGCATTGAGCAGAACCGCGGCGTTTCGATCAAAACGAATCAGTGACCCATCGGGCCGACGAACCCCGTGTCGAGTGCGAACGACCACTGCGTCAAATACTTCACCTTTTTTTACACGGCTGTTGGGTATTGCCTCTTTAATGCTGATTTTTATGATATCGCCGATACCGGCATAACGCCGCTTGGAACCCCCCAGCACCTTGATACACTGCACCCTACGAGCCCCGCTATTGTCCGCGACGTAGAGGTTTGTCTGCATCTGAATCATTTTTCTTATCGCCTTTTAACTTTGACTTTCAATTTCTAATTTTGTGGTTGGATACCGTACCCGATTACCGTGGTATGACTCCTATACTGGCGCAATTTACTGATCGCCACCCTCTACCCGTCCTACCACACGGACCAGACGCCAACTTTTTAATTTGGAAATTGGCCGGCATTCCTCAATAACCACCGTGTCGCCTTCCTGGCACTCGTTCTGATCATCATGGGCATGCAACCGGGTCGATCGTCTGATATATTTTTTATAAAGAGGGTGCTGCAACTGACGCACCACTAGAACCGTGATGGTTTTATCCATTTTCGCGCTCTCGACACTCCCCTGGACACTTCGGGCCTTCGCAGCAGGAGTTGTTGCTTTGTCCTCACTCATAATGTTGTCCTGTTGATCTCGCCCATTTGAGTCTTGATTCGCGCGATCTGACGTCGCACAACCTTAAAACGCGAGGAATTTGTCAGTTGTCCCGTTCCACGCTGCATACGCAGATTAAATTGCTCTTTTCGAAGCTCAAGTAATTCAACTTTGAGTTCTGTCGAATCCATATCTGTTACTTTTTTCTCTGCCATATCAGGCCGCCTGACGTTTCACAAATGATGTCGCTACTGGCAGCTTGGCTCCGGCAAGCCGGAAAGCCTCTCGCGCCAGATCCTCTTCAACTCCCTGGATCTCGTAGAGCATGGTTCCCGGTTGCACGAGTGCCACCCAAAACTCGGGGTTTCCTTTACCCTTACCCATACGAACTTCCAGAGGCTTTTTCGAAACCGGCTTATCGGGAAATACCCGGATCCAGACCCGTCCGCCGCGCTTGACGTGCCTGTTAATAGCACGCCTGGCTGCCTCAATCTGACGCGCCGTCAGTCGCCCACGGCCGACACATTTCAGGCCGAAATCGCCGAAACTCACGCGGCTACCCCGAACAGCAAGTCCGCGATTGCGTCCTTTTTGCTGTTTACGGAACTTAGTCCTTTTAGGTTGCAGCATTGCAGTTCATCCTCAAGCTGAAGCCCTGGGCTGAGGTGCTTGAGAGACCTCCGTCTCGGCCGCCCCTGGCATAATTTCGCCTTTGAAAATCCAAACTTTTACGCCGATCACACCGTAGGTGGTATGCGCTTCGGCGAAGCCGTAGTCGACATCGGCCCGCAATGTGTGCAGTGGCACACGACCTTCTCGATACCATTCTGAGCGGGCTATTTCGGCGCCATTTAGGCGGCCCGCCACCATGACCTTTATCCCTTTAGCGCCAAGGCGCATGGTGTTTTGCACAGCACGCTTCATTGCGCGGCGAAACATAATTCGTTTTTCCAGTTGCTGGCAAACGTTATCGGCGACCAATAGGGCGTCCAGTTCCGGTTTGCGTATCTCCTCGACCGCAATCTGTACAGGGACATTGTTGTTCATTCTTAGAACGTCCCGACGAAGTCTTTCGATATCCTCGCCTTTTTTACCAATGACAATTCCAGGTCGGCCTGTATGGATGGTCACATTCAAGTTTTCGCCAGCGCGGACGATTTCAATCTTGCTGACAGCCGCATTGGCTAACCGTTTTCGAATGAACCCCCGTACCATCTGGTCAGCGACCAGGTTCCGGGAATAGCTCTTACCGGTGGCAAACCACTTTGCATCCCAGTCCCGGATTACTCCGAGGCGAAACCCATTCGGATGAATCTTCTGGCCCATCTGTTAATTACTCCCTGAGGCGCCATCACTGACGCTGACTGTAATGTGACTGGTGCGCTTAATTATCGTGTTCGCCCGTCCTTTTGCCCGCGCCCGCCAACGTTTTGCAACCGGGCCCTCATCCACCATGATCTGGCTGACTCTCAGCTCGTCGATGTCCGCACCCTGATTATGTTCTGCATTCGCAATTGCAGATTCAAGAACCTTGCGGATAACTGTCGCAGCCTTACGCGGACTAAACTGGAGGAACTCCAACGCTTTACCCACCGGCATCTGACGAACCTGGTCAGCGACTAGGCGTCCTTTCTGCGGCGAAAGTCGCACGAACCTAGCGATAGCTTTTACTTCCATAGCGCTTTCCTTCCCTTCCTTCTACTTAGCCTTGCGATCGGCGATGTGGCCACGGAATGTCCGCGTGACAGAGAACTCACCTAGCTTGTGGCCGACCATATTCTCGGTAACCAGCACCGGTACATGCTGGCGACCGTTATGTACGGCGATCGTTAAGCCGACGAATTCGGGCATGATCATCGAGCGCCGCGACCAGGTTTTAATCGGCCGACGCGACCCTTCTTTTTTGGCCTTAGAGATCTTCGACCAGAGGCTGTGATCCACAAAAGGACCTTTTTTTACTGATCGGGGCATATTTATTTCTTCCGTCTACGGATAATCATTGAACTGGTACGTTTGTTACGCCGGGTGCGAAACCCTTTAGTAGGTACGCCCCAGGGACTGACTGGATGACGACCTCCCGAAGTACGTCCTTCACCACCGCCATGGGGGTGGTCTACTGGGTTCATCGCAACACCACGAACTGTTGGACGAATTCCGCGCCAGCGCTTGGCCCCCGCCTTGCCGAGCTTACGCAGAGAATTCTCAGAGTTGCCTACCTCACCAATCGTAGCACGGCACTCAATGAACACTTTGCGGGTCTCGCCAGATCGCAGGCGCATTAGCGCATACGCACCCTCACGACCTAAAAACTGGACAGAGGCTCCGGCGGAACGGGCCAACTGAGCTCCTTTACCTGGTTTTAACTCCACACAATGCACGACCGTTCCCACGGGGATATTTTTCAGTGGAAGCGTATTGCCTACACGGATCGGTGAATCAATCCCGGAAAGCACGGAGTCACCAGCACTTAAACCTTTGGGCGCGATAATGTAGCGGCGTTCCCCATCTGCATACAACAAAAGAGCGATATGAGCACTTCGATTGGGGTCATATTCAAGACGCTCGACACGAGCCGGGATACCGTCCTTGGCACGCACGAAATCAATCAAGCGATAGTGGCGCTTGTGGCCACCGCCGCGGTGGCGTACGGTGATGCGGCCAGCACTATTTCGCCCGCTGATCGAGTTTTTTGACTCAACCAATGAGGCAACGGGCTTGCCTTTGTGTAGCTCGCTCGAGATTACCCGAACCATACCCCGACGGCCCGGGGAAGTTGGTTTTTGCTTAATGACTGGCATGCTTGTTATCCTGTAAACACTCTAGCTGGCCAACCGGCTCAGGCGCCGCTACCCAGAAAATCAATATCGTGGCCTTGCGCCAGACGAACATAAGCTTTCTTCCAGTTCTTTTGTTTGCCTGGGGTGCGCCCAAAACGTTTCATTTTGCCGCGTACATTTATGACTTGAATCGCCTCAACAGATACGCTGAACTGTTGTTCTACCGCTTTACGAATTTCCGGCTTTGTGGCATCTGCCAAGACCTTAAAAACGACCTGGTTGGCGGTATCAGAAGCGAACGTACTCTTCTCGGAAATGATTGGCGACAATAACACCTGGAGAATTCGTTCTGGATTCATTGCAGTGCTTCCTCGACTTTGCGCAGCGCATCGACTGTGAATACCACGTTTTCGCTCCCGACCAGGCTCACCGGATCCAATTGAGCCGCCTCCAGTGCCTCAACGCTCACCAGGTTGCGAGCCGAGAGCATTACGTTTAAGTTGTAATCGGCCGTCACCAGCAGAGTTCTGCCAATAACACCCATCTGCCCAAGCGCCTCAGCCATATGGGCTGTTTTCGGTTGATCCAGTTGAATCTCATCGCATATACGAACACGCCCCTGCCGAATCAATTCCGAAAGGATTGATCGGATCGCGGCGCGGTACATCTTTCGGTTAACCTTCTGCGCATAACTGCGCGGAGTCGAAGCAAATGTGCGGCCACCACCACGCCATATCGGGCTACGGCTGGTGCCGGCCCGCGCACGTCCAGTGCCTTTCTGGCGCCATGGCTTGGCTCCACCACCACTGACTGCTGAGCGATTCTTTTGCGAACTGGTACCGGCGCGGGCGCCGGCAAGATATGCCGAAACCACCTGATGCACCAGCGGCTCCTTGAAATCGACATTGAACACGGCGTCCGCCAGGCTGACCTGACGCTCGATAGAGCCATCCAATTTTACGACTGCGTGTTCCACGTTATATTCCTTTTCCCTTATAGTCCTGGCGTCGTCTTATCTCTGATTGGCCAATATCAGTCGCCTAGGCGACCTTCGCGCCCTTCACTGACGGTTGAATAATCAGATCAAATCCTCTGGGGCCGGGCACTGATCCACGAATCAGAACCAGGTTGCGTTCCGTGTCTACCCGAACGACCTCTAAATTCTGTTGAACCCGGGTAACGTTACCCATATGGCCGGCCATCTTCTTGCCTTTGAACACCCGTCCGGGATCTTGGTTCTGACCAATTGACCCTGCCTTGCGATGAGCCTTCGAGTTTCCATGGGTCGCCCGCCCGCCACCGAAGTTATGACGCCGAATGACACCGGCGAATCCACGACCAATTGTCGTGCCACGCACATCCACCTTTTGCCCGACCTCAAACAGTTCGACTGTCAGTTCGGTCCCGGCAGCGTATTTTTCTGCTGTCTCAATATCAACTCGAAACTCCCAGAGTCCTCTTCCTGCCTCAGTACCGGCTTTCGCAAATTGTCCGCGAAGCGGCCTGGTGACCCGAGTCGCCCGGCGTGACCCGGTAGTCGTCTGCAACGCG
>Ga0206683_10001659_pt1 | contig 15347 bp, 27 predicted proteins | sample M280m12015metaG_FD_155483 | JGI IMG/M metagenome (GOLD analysis project Ga0206683, IMG submission 155483) | Ammonia-oxidizing marine archaeal communities from Monterey Bay, California, United States - M2 80m 12015 | ecosystem: Environmental > Aquatic > Marine > Intertidal zone | place: USA...
TTCCATAGATTTTTACTTTAACCAAAGTTATCTCATTTTGTTCACAAATTTCTTCAATCATTCGATAGATTGAAGGTGCCGGCTCACCTTCAGTGTCATCAAAACTAGAGATATGTTTTGCAACTTCGCCAGAAAATGCACGCATATGAAATTCTTTTCCATTATCAGCCTTCATAACCACCATTCCTTCAACAGCATAAGGATCAACAAATCCAACATAATCAATTTTTACAGAATCATAATCAGGTTCTGGAGCTTGATCAATATTCATCGTTTTACGCATAAACTTTAGATATATTGTTTATAAAGATAGCAAAATTTGTAGATCAGAAATGAAAAATAATTATTTAAAATTCCGATCCTTATTGATATTCAACCCCAAATTATTTAAAATCCCGATATAAGGTAGCTTCATGTCAACTAATCCAGAAAAAGCAGTTTCGTATGTTCTAAGTAAATACGTTACAGAATACATGGACAAGGATGTTCTGATATTAGACATGGATACCCAAACAAGAGAAGCTGCAACAATGTTGAGACATTATGAAAGAGATGACATCATTGTGATTGATAAACAAAAACTTCCAATAGGAATTGTAACAGATGAAGATATTCTTAGCAAAGTGAGTGATGAAACAGTTTACGCAGAGGCAACTACGTTAAAAGAAATAATGAGTCAGCCATTAATTACAATAAATGATAAATCAACATTACAAGAGGCCTTGCACAAAATGCGAGATAATAACATTAGAAAACTTCCAATCATATCAAAGAAAAATCAAGTTGTAGGAATGTTATTTCAATCAACAATTGCAAATGCAATTAGAGATGCAACTGCCACTGCTCCCCGACTTTTAAGCCCACCAATAAAAGCAGTATTGGGAAACTTAGGATTTGTATTACAATTTGCAGGAGTGTTATTACTTGTTCCAGCTGTAGTTGCAACAATATTAGAGGACACAGTTACGGCTTCAGGAATTTATTTAACAACAGTTCTTTTGCTCGTTACAGGATTTTTCCTAAATTCGTATGGAGAAAAAGCAAGTCTGAATCTACAACAGGCGTCAATCCTAGTATTTGCTAGTCTGTTTTTGCTATCATTATTTGGTACCATACCATATCTTTACGTATTTCCAAGTGATGAAACCCCAGGAGAAGTATTTGCAAATGCATTCTTTTCAAGTGCTGCAGGTTTTACCACTGGCGGGATATCATTATTTGATGAACCTGAAAAACTGTCACAGAGTTTCACATTTTTCCGTAGTTACACACAGTTAGTAGGAGGAATGAGTTTCATCTATCTTGTAATTACAGCTTTCTATCCAGAATCAAAATTACAAGCAATGCGTGGATTTATTTCAGGAAAAACACTACACATGAAAGAACTATTTCTTACAATTACAGTAATTTTTACAATCTATATCGTAATTGTAGCTTCCTTGTTGTACATATTTGGAGAACGAAATATTATTGATAATTTTTCTCTGGCGATGAGTACACTTTCGACGGGGGGATTTACACCCACATCGACAATTTTGGGAGGTCTGATATGGCAAGAACATATTGTATTAATGGGCGCAATGATACTAGGGGCTTTACCATTTACATTCCACTATGCATTTGTTAGAAAAAAATTCTTGTCACCAAAACTAGGAAAAGAAGTATTAACGTATTTTGCAATTTTAGGAGGTGCAACTGTTTTATTTGCAGGAGTTAGTGGTTTGGACCCAATGCAAAGTGCATTTTATTCAGTGTCAGCTAGTACCACGGCAGGGTTACAAATGGAAAGTTTAGCAGGTCTTAGTGGAGGAGCTCATACAATTCTAATTATTTTGATGTTTATTGGAGGATGTGGGTTTTCAACTGCAGGTGGTTTGAAAATTTTCAGATTATTCCATCTTACAGATGTTAGAGCATGTTTATCAAAAATAAGAAGAAGTGAGTTATCAAGTCAAAGTAAAAAAGAACTCATATCAACTTTAATTATTCTTGCATTATTCCCAACTATATCTGCAATTACAGGTGCACATCTTGCAGTAATAGAGGATGTACCATATCAAGATGCATTCTTTGAAGCAGCAGGAATAATTACCACAGGAGGATTATCAGCAGGAATAATTGATTCAGACACGGATCCTGCAACAATGATAGTTTTAGGATTTTTAATGATTTTTGGAAGGCTAGAGATTATTGCAATTATCTACATATTTGTGCCTAGACTTAGTTAAGATAGGATTTAATTTAATTAAAAAAACTGATGTGTCAAGAGACAAATATGAAAACCACCAATAAAGGTAAAAAATTAATCATTATAGGATTCACATCAATTGCAATATTATTTTTATTATATGGCAGATATCAAGACCCCGAAGTATTTACACCCAGTGCCTTAGAATCGATTCAAAGAATTGCTTTGGGATTTTACATTACGATAATCATATCTTTTGGAGGAATTGCTTTTGGAATGTACAAATATCATAAAAGTAAAGTGGAAAATAAAGGCAAAGACATACTAACAATAATTGCAATCACCACATACAATTCAAAATCACGTAAAATTTTTATCACTATTTTTATTACGTATGGAATATTTTTTTCACTAGTTTCTGGAACATTGGTTTATCAACCAGAAATAAATTTTGTAACACATTACGGAGCAACAATTCCATCAGGATTTATTGCACCATGTTGTGACGGTCCAGGATATATGCCAAAAATTATCATATACCTCACAGAACATGTAGGATTACAAATTATTCCAATAAATTTAATATTACAAATTATAGTATCATATTTAGTTGCATTAAATGCATCAATTGCAATTAATGCATATGCAATTTCTAAAAAGGGTAGAGGTATGAGTAGTGTAGGTGCAGCAACCGGTTTATTTATTGCATGTCCAACATGTGCAGGCACTTTTCTTTCAATATTTATTGGAACTGCAAGTGGAATTGGATTATCAGTAGTTTTAACACAATTACAGACATTATTCATTGCATTGTCAATACCAATTTTAATAATTACACCATACATTATGGCAAAAAAATTACAAAACTCAGATGGAAGTTGTAAAATAAATTTTAAGGGTTAAAGGATTCAAACAAATACTAGATAAAATAAAAATAGAAAATGGGAATAAAAACAACTGAAGAATATGTAGATTTTTTTATAAATCTCAACATGGGAAAAGAAGTTAGTTTGATAAGTTTTGTTAATAATGAAAGAATGGTATTAAAAGGAAAATTACAAAATAAAATAAATGAAAAAGAACCATTAAAAAAAGGAATTATGATTTTAGAAGGGTTGATAAAAGAAATTGGGGAGAATGGTGAATCAGTAGTTTTACAAAAATATCAAACGAAGGGATGAAGATAAATGGATAAAAACTCAGAAATAATTAAAACAGAAATAATTAGAATTCTTAACGAAAATGGCAAAATACGAGGAACAGAATTAGCTAAAAGAGTGATAGAAAAGGTAGGTAATGAAAAAATAGTATACAGAGAAATCAGTGCATTAGTGGAATCAGGGGAAGTAGAAAAAAAAGTTCACAATAGATCACACATAGAATATGAACTAATTAATTTGTATGAGTCAGTAAACAATCAACTTAAAAATTTACACAAAGAAATTAACATAATATTTGAAGAAATAATGAATTTTGAAAATATAAGTCAACAAGAAAAATTTTCCTATCATGAGAGATTAAGATCGATAATACACCTAATACACATTGTACAGTCAACAGATGGAGTAATGAAATTGTTATCATATTATCCTACATTTAAAAAAGATAAAATGTTTCCACAAATAAAAAGAAAGATAGATGATTGCTGGGAATTAATAATGAATAACATATCACATCAGACGGAAGAAGATTTTTTAAATAAAATTCTTGAAAACCTGCGAATAAGTCAAATAGATTCAAAGAATGTTAATTAAGAATTTTTTAATTTTTCTAAAACAATTTTAAAAATAGCATCATTATCAAGCAATACATAGGGTAAATTATTTTCCTCACATGCCTGACCACTTTCAGTATCACGAGTAACAAGGATCATATTATTTTCTTTAGCATAATTAATTACAGAATAATCAGTTCTTAGTTTATGACCATCAGTACGTAATTTTTTAACACTGTATGCATCAAATCCTAATTCCTGAAGTTTTTCATCCCATCCATCATCCATTTCATCGATAAGTATTTTCATATAATTTTGTAATTCATTTACAATATTAGTGTAGTATTCATAATTCTGAAAAAATGTGAGCCTAAATTAAAAATAAATTATTTTTCCAACTAAAAACTATGAAAAAATTTACACCTCATCAATAATATTAAATTTTTAATTGCAATTAATGACAAAGATAGAAGCATATGATATAAAAGCACGAAAAAAAGTAACCATGAAAAATCCACAACCGTATTTAATGAAAAATGGCTCATGGGCATTAAAAGGAACTAGTGCAGAAACTGGGATTTCCCTATTTAAAATAGTGGGCAGAAATAAACCAAAAATTTCTCAATCCCGATTTGAATCATTCAAAAATTTGTTTTAAAATAGACAATGTGAATGTACAAAAATCTGCCAGTTTTATTTTTTAAAATTAACTATAAAATTTTAATGTACTAAAAATAATTTAAAATATTGAAAATAAATGAAGAAAAAGATAATGAAATAAAAAAAATAATTTTAATAGAATATTATGCAAGACTAAAAGGGTCTTCAAAAAATCCTGAAATGCACATGTATAATTTTCCAGGATTAAAAGAAATGGACAATAAAATTATTTTTAAAAATGCAAAATATTTAATTGATGAAAATCTAGTTCGGGGAGGAATTGATGAAGAAAAAGGAAATTCATTTCCATGGATTACACGATTGACTCCTACAGGAATTAAATTAATAGAAGAAAGTTAGTACTAAATATAAATAATTTTTAAAATAAAAAATTCAAAAGATCAAGTACTTATTTCCAATAAACGTATAACAAAATATGGATGAAAAAATTGAAGATAAATCAGAGGAATCAAAGAAAAACCATTTGATATACTATAGATCACTAACTAAAATAATTACAGACATAGAAACAGAAATGAGTCAAAAGGGAGAACCTGCAATTCAAGAACATCTAACTTCTAGAATCGAGGCAATAGAAAAAGATAGAAAACGAATTAGAGAGTTATTTCCAGATATAAAAAAAGAGGAATGGGATGACAACTCCAGCTGAAAAAAATCACAATAAGCACCTAGACTTATTGCACGATTACAAAATACATTTAGTAAAATATGTTGCAGAATTAGAAAAAATGGACCAACAATCAGAATTTTTAAAAAAATGGAATGAGACCACAATAAAAGACAGAAAACAAGAAATTCAAGTAATTGATAAAATTTTAAAAAATGTAATTAGATTCTAATTGTGAAATTTTTGGCTTAAATCATATAGACTGCCACATATGAAATCCACATGATCAGATGAAACACCATCAATCCATATCAGGTCCTCATCAATACTATAATCATTAAAGGAATTTTTACAATTTGAATTTACAAATTCTATTTCATCTTGAATTAATTTTTTAATTTCATTTTGTTCAAATTTTGAAAATACATAGTTACATGTCATCAGATCCACAGTGATAGAGGAATTACCATGCGCAGGATTTATTTTTGATTTAATAAATGGTTTATTTTGTTGTTGACATTCTCTATAATGTCGATCATATTCAAACATTTTAGAATCTGCAAGATATTTGTGAAAAGGCATTAGAATTTAAAAATACTCAATACTTACGATGAAACTAAAGATCAGCAGTAAGTTTCTTTATTTTTGTAATTAATCGAATTTTAGTACTCATTGGAGTTTCAGGTTCCATTGTAAAAAATACAATATTTCTTTTTGTATAGATAACTAATTGAGATACCTTTTCTCTTTCAACATGGATATATCGTACCTTTCCTAAAGAACGATCAAATTCTTTTCTCATAGTTCTTCTTTGAGCTACCTGTGCACAGAAATGTTCTTCTTCTTTTTGAGAATTAAGACTAGTCTGACCTTTTTTCATAATACCTTCACGAATATTTCCTTTAGCATCAATAATTGCGGCAAATCTCATCTTAGAATTTAATCCAACAATTTCTTGAATAATTTTTAAAAGATCAATCTTTTTTTTGGCAACCATTATGAATCAAAAAAAACTAGTGTCAAATATAAGCTATTAAAAAATGAAAATAATTACGGATCTATAGTAGATTTATGCCATTTATTAATCAGAAATAGAATTCTAAAATGAATGAAAACAGGAGTGCCATTGATGATCATAGGCGGGAGTATGTTCATTCTAGGAATAATGTTATTTTATTTAATAGATGGAACGGATATATTGAAATTTATTAAAAATATGGGGACATTTGTGGGTCTAAGTGGGATAGGTGTTACGGTAGCTGGAATTTTATTATATTTAATTAATAAAAATGAACAGCCAATAAAAGAAAATTATGATATTTGAATTTAATTAAATAAAATAACAATTTTAAATTTATGTAATAACCAATCCAATAAATAAATTATAATAATACATTAAAAAATATTTTATAAATGTCTAAAAAATCATGGATTGGAGGAATTTATCTTAAAGAAGAAGGAGGTTATCAAATTATTTCAAAATCTTTAGTTCATTATAAAAAAAGATTACAAACAATTCATGCAAGTCCAGAATTAAAAGAAGCTGCTGCAATGTTTGCACCAGTATTACAATCACAAGCAAAAAAAAGAATTCCAATGATTGAAGAAGTGAAAGAAAAAATTGAACAAAGTTTACTTAACATAATATCAGTACAATCACTAGAACAGGATTTAGAAATTTTAGTAAAGGCACTAGAATGTCGTCAGGCAGATATTAAAAAAGCTGAAGATACAGGTGCAGAGTATTTTATTGAACTAATAGGGAATATGCAAGAAGCAAGTAAAGATTTAGAATCAATTAAAATTGGACTTGTAAAAATTAAACAATATTCAGAATAAATCTATAATCCTTGTAAATACCAATCCAGATAAGGCAAAAGTAATTTACATTGTTTTTTTCTCTCAATCTCATCTGTAAGATCTGTTATCTTTTGAATTTTACCTGTAAGGTATTCAATTGTCAAATTACTTTTAAATTCACGCATAATTTCACCTAAAATTCTTAAAAAATCATTAGAGTTTATACTCTCAAAATCATTTAAAATAGTTTTAATTTGGATTTCTAAAGACATACTAACAATTGTATTTATTTTATTTGGCAAATTTAAACAATGTCATCATCATTCCAAGTTAACCTAAATTTTCCAGTTACTCGAAACATATGAAATTTAGCACCATTTTTAAAAATTAATTTATATGATTTATGAGAAGTATCTTCGATTTCTAAAGAAACATCATCTTTTTGAGTTTGAAAAATTATTGGATTAGTTGAAATTTGTTTCCATTCATTTTCATCAAAATCCATATAGAATTTGGTATAAAGTAAGCCCATTAAATTATGATAAAACAACCCTGAATAAATAACTAGATGAAATTTTACTCATCAGGAGTATATTTTGGAAGATTTACCTGGTGGTAACTTACAATTGTGGGGAAAATTAACTCATAATCCACATCATTTTTAATAATTTTAAAAACATGAAAAATTAATTGTTGAATCATTAAATGTTCATCACGATACAATGTTTTTTTATGATTTTTTATAGAATCTAAAATAGTAAATCCATTATCAGTTTCAAGAAGACTTTTGAAAAGGGTTGTTGCAATGGATATTTTTTCATCAACATCTTTGTGTGGATAATCAGAATCCAATCTATTAATTTTTAATTTTAGATCATGAAATGTTTTATTGGTGTTTTGTTCAAGACGTTGCTGTGATTTTTTAGCATAATCAGGAGTAGGAATATAAAATTTCATGTTGCCTTTAGTCTCTACAAAAATTATACCCTTATTCAATAGAGAATCCCTAGATTTTTCAAAAGTTGTTTTGGCCATAAACTTTGGAACAATTATTTTCACTAGAGCATTATGATGTGATTCAGGGTTATTTTGAATGCACTGTAAAACAATTCTTTCACGCTCATAGATGTTAAAGTTGGGCTCAGAACGATTTATCATATCTAGGTCGACCTATATTAAACAGGTTGACTATTAAATTTTATTGTTTCAGGAATAGCACTATCGAAATAATTCTAATTCTTGCAAGATTTTACTCATTGAATGTTTCCAACGCCTCATTGCATCAATATCATGAGGCCGGTTATCCTCCAGATCTTTCTTTTCTTGTAGTAACTCACGAAATCGTTTATTATCAATTCGGACCATTTCAATTAAATTGTAAATTAAATGATAATTTAAGTTCTAAAAAATAAGGTTTGACCTAAATCCACCAACATCTCAGAGTATCTAGATATATTAGAAAATAAAAATAGACATCTTTTATCAGATTGACGACAAAATATGATGATGAAATACTAGAATTATCTACTCAGTGGATTAGTATGGACGACATAGTTAAAGATCATAATGAAGATAAACAAAATGTAATTCAAGCAGTCAATAGACTTGAAAATATGGGATATTTAGAATCTAGAAATATTAAAAGTATAATTTTGTATAAGAATCAAAATAAAGTTCAAGACCATATACAATTTTCAGCAATGATGGAAACTTTTCTAATAAATCAAAAAAAAGAAATTGAAGATATTAAAAAAATTCCCACAATCATGTTGAGTGATGGAAATCAATTTGGATTTAGTAAAAAAGGTCTAGAGTTATTGGAACATGTTCAAGAAGAAATAGATAGAGCTCATATGATAATCACTAGGACAGATTATCAAGATAAGATAAGAACATTACAACATCCAATTGCACAACAAAGAATAAAGAAATTGGAAAAACATATCAATAAAATTATGAATATAATGCTAGAGACATACAAAGATGTACGCTCTAATGAGATAATACAAGAATACTTTCAAAATCATACAGATGAATTGAAATTTAGAAAATAATTTTACTAAAAATTAGATAACTATTCTTTATCAATAAACTCGTTAACACCAGGAGGTTCTGGAGCTAATCCTTTTCTTTTTCTAATATCAGCAACGGCACCTGCTAACATAGACTTTGGAACTTCAGTCCATTCCTTAAATGATGTATTCCATGTTGCACGTCCTGCAGTTTGACCCCTCATAGCTTCAGATAAGGTGAAAGTTTCAGAAGCAGGAATTTCACCAATAACAATACTAGATGCACCTTTTTGTTGCATATCTAGAACCTTACCACGTTTACCAGAAAGTATTGTTGCCACATTTCCAACTAAATCAGTTGGAACACGAACTTCAATAGCTAATGTTGGTTCTAATACAGCAGTGCCTGCAGTAAGTAATGAGCCCATACAGGCTCTACGAGATGCAGGACCTAATTGAGATAAACCTCTGTGTGCAGTATCCTCATGAGGAACAAAGTGAGTGAAAATAAATTTACAATCTCTCATTTGTTCTTTACAGAGAGGACCTTCTTTCATTACATCATCAAATCCAGAATTAATAGAATCAGTAGACTCTTGAACAAATTGAACCCCCTTTGTACCATTAATCAAAACATTTCCACGAGAATCAAATCTCATTACTCTTTTAATGGTATCAGTATCCCAACCAACACCCTTTAACAAATCAGAAACAACTTTCTTATCTTTCATATCACTGATTTCACCAGTTCGTAACATATGAGCAATTTCAGGCTCTAATGGTTCTACTTTCATGAAAATCTTATTGTGTCTGTTTGGGGATTTTGCCATTACTGGTTCACATCCAGCTTTCACGGTTTCTCGATAGTTAATCAAAGGTTCAGATGTAATGATATCACATTTTGCATCTTGAATTCTATGGGTTGCAACATCCAAGTGCAATACACCCATACCGGCAACAATTGTTTCACCACTTTCTTCATCAATTTTGACAATCAAATTTGGATCCTCAATAGTTAGTTGTCTTAAAATTTCTACAAGTTTAGGTAAATCTTTAGGATGTTTTGGTTCAATTGCAATTTGAACAACAGGTTCTGAAACATATTTGACTCCTTCAAACATTGGAATGTCTTTAACAGATGACAAAGTATTTCCTGCACGACATTCAGTTAATCCTAACAAAGCAGGAATATTTCCAGCCCCTAGCTCACCAACTTGTTCTCTTTGATTACCCATAAAGAAATTAACAGATTGAACCCGTCCATCTCTTTTCTCATCTATAATGTGAAGTGTTTGTCCATCTTTGATAGTTCCAGAGAATAATCGTCCAATTGCAACAGGACCTGCTGCAGGATCTAATACCATGTTTACAACCATCATAATTGTTGGGCCATCATCTTCACCAGCAAGTAATGCTTTACCAACATCAGAATCTAAATCACCTTTCCAAATTTGTGGAATTCTATATTTGATAGCATCCTTTGGTGCAGGATGATGTTTTACAACCATTCCAAGTACTGCATCAGCTAATGGTGCTTTCTCTACAAGTTCAGGAAGTTTTTCTTCAGTATAAGCATCAATTACATCTTTGAATGTTATTCCTCGTTCTTTCATTAAATCAGTATTAATTGCCCATCTGTCCTTAGCAGAACCAAATGTTACACTTGCGTCCTGGATTGATACTTTCCATTTTTCCTTGTATTCAGGTTCAGCATATGTTTCAACTAATTGATTAAAGGTGGAAACAACTTCTGCTAATTGAGCCTGCATTTTTTCAGGAGTCAATCTTAGTTCTTTGATTAATCTATCTACTTTATTGATAAACAAAACAGGTCTTACTCTTTCTTCAAGTGCCATTCTAGTTACAGTTTCAGTTTGAGTCATAATACCTTCTACTGCATCACATACAACTACGGCACCATCAATTGCTCTCAAACTTCGAATTACCCTTCCACTAAAATCAACGTGTCCAGGCGTATCAATCATATTAATTACATATTCTTGTTCGTTTTGAGAAAATAACAAAGTTACATTTGCTTGATAAATGGTAATTCCTCTTTCTTGCTCTTCTTTATCAAAGTCCATTGCAAGTGCTTTTCCAGCAGCTGAAGGCGCAATAATTCCAGAATAAGCCAAAAGACTATCACTCATGGTTGTTTTTCCATGATCAACGTGTGCAATTACACCAAAGTTACGAATATTCTGTTTATTCTTGATAATTTTCATAACTTCTGCAGTTGACTTGAATTTTGCCATTAATCCGAAAACCTGACGAGCATTATATAATGTATGTGATATTTAGTCATGAAATTGCATTATTAATTTTTAAAATCTACATCATAAAATTTTAAAATTAAACAAAAAGAATACAGTATCAAAAAAAAATTATGATCGAAATCTATCAAATTTTAAATTTTTCTATGATTTTGATTTTTATTACGATTGTTTAAGATAAAAATATGGAAATTTCTGTGGGTCATACTCCCGATTCGGATGATGCATTCATGTTTTATGGAATGTTTACAGGAAAAATACCATCCCCAGATTTTACAGTAAATCATGTAATTGAGGACATTGAAAATTTGAATCTTAAAGCAACTAATCCAGAATTAGACGTTACAGCAGTTTCAGTTCATGCATGCGCATACATTCCAGGATACACAATTTTAAGAAGTGGTGGAAGTTTTGGAATTAATTATGGTCCAATAGTTACAGCAAAAAAACAAATGACAATTGAAGAGTTAAAAAAATGTAAAATTGCAATTCCTGGAAAAATGACATCAGCATTTTTATTATTACAATTAATGATTGGAAAGTTTGATTATGTTGAAATGAATTTCAGTGATATTCCTAAAGCTGTTGAGTCAGGAGAAGTAGATGTAGGATTAGTAATTCATGAAACTCAGTTATCATATGAACAAGAAGGAAATGTCAAAATTTTAGATGTCGGTGAATGGTGGGATAAAACCACAAATGGGTTGCCAGTACCATTAGGAATTAACGTAATGAAAACAGATTTGGGCATGGAAACCATTGTTAAATTTGATAAATATCTACAATCATCAATTGAATTTGGAATAAAGAATTTTGATGATGCATTAGAATATGCAATGCAATATTCCAGAGGAAAAGAAAGATCATTGATTGAGAAATTTGTAAAAATGTATGTGAATCAAGTTACAGTTAACATGGGAGATCCGGGTGAGCAAGCAATTAGAAAATTATTTGAAATGTCAAAAGAAAAAGGATTAGTACCAGATTTTGAAATCAGTATAGCCACCAAGTAATTATAGAACAAAAAAATAATCTTATCATGTCAAATGAACTCGATGGTGACGGAATTGGAGGAGCGGTTTTAGAAATTTTAACAGGAAATGCATTCAGACTACTTGTAAGCCACACTAGAAAAGATAACAAAGGAGATTACGGAAAAACAGAAAAAATAATCATGGGCTTAATCAAAGATTCAGAAGAAGGACAACGTCCAGAACAAACTAAAGAAGATTTAGAACGAGCATTGAAAGGTAAATTTGTCACATGTAAAGTTCAACAAAGAGATAAAAAAACAGATGCCCTAATTTGTAACGTATTTGTTCAAAGACCACCAGAATAATTAACCAAAATTAAATATCAAGTTTTCATTTTTTCTACAAATGTTTTTAAAAAAACAAGGTGTTGTTCACCAATCAAAGTTAAATCATAACCCACTAATCCTTCTTTTTTTATAATTTCAGTGACAATATCTTGTTTTACCATAATTTGTAAAGTAGGATTATTTTTAAATGGATATCCAGAATTTTTGTTTAAAATTTTAAAATATTCTTTACCCTTGGTAGTTAATCTAAAAACAATATTTTGTCGATTCATAGAATCAACAATAGGCTCTAAAATCCAATCATTTACTAAATCAGATAAAACAGAATCATCATCAGAATTATTTGGAATTTCTTTCATGAATTTAAAAAAACTATAGCCTATATGAAATTTGAATAGAATTATTTAGTTTAAAAATCACAAAAACGATGGCTAATGATGATACCAACGGGTTCTATCTGATTCCTCAATTTGATGATACTTTGCCGAATTTTGAAGCCTAATTCAATACAGTTCAATAAAATTTGCAAGGATTATTGTCATTGTACCATATGCAATCAAAGATATTGCAGCGATGAAACATCCCCAATTAACTGCTTTTTCATATTTGTACCCACTTCTATAATCAAGGAAGATTCCTCTGAGTCCATTAAACCCATGAACAGATACTAAAATTAAAATTAGTTCTAACAATATAGCATAAGTTAGATTCTGATAGTTTGAAACCACATATTCGTAAGATAAGGATGCTGCAAAATTTCCTGTTGCAAATCTTACAGAGATATGCAGTGCAACTAATCCTATAGCACCTAAAGCTGTACTATAATGAATTTTCCGGATATGACTTTCTCTTATCCTCAAAATTTGAAAAACACATCCAATGCAAAGTATAATGCTAATGCAGAAACGCCCATAGTAACATAGATACACAATCTATTTTTTTTCCCCATTGATTGAATTTGGTATGGGTAATCAGGTCTAGTAGGTTTTCCAATTCCAATTCCACCTTGTTGCAACATTAATCGAATTCCATTTAGACAATGAAAAGCAGCTAAACCAATCATCACAGATAAAACTACAAAACCTGCTGGCGAATATGTCAAAAATAATAATTGCCCCCAAGTCATCCTATCAAGAATAGATGCAGCATGAATTACATGTACAATAAAAAATACCAGCAAGTAAATTCCAGAAATTCTCATAAGTAACCATGAAACTCGACTTATACCATATCCAGTAGGATTAAACCAAGATCTTATTCCTTTTTTATTTTTTTGATTCAGACTCTGACTGATTTTAGGCAGTATATAGCGTCAGATTACTTTAATCCACTGGTGCCAAAAATCATATAATACAGAGAGAAAGAATAGTGTTCATGACAGAAGACGTATGTGATTTTTGTAAAGGGGCAGGTTCAAGTTCAACTAATGTTTGTGTTTATTGTAATGGAACAGGAGAATGGAATCAAGCTGCTCAATCATATGTAAAAAATCACATCTGTCAATGCATTGTATTAGATAGAAAATTCTGTCCAGTTTGTAACAAACCGTGTCATCATGATACAAGTCTTAATCCAAAACAAACAATTGATTCAGGTTATGGCGGAATGTCAGTGCCTGAAATACCAATGTAATGAAATAAAGTCTAAAAATAAGAAAAAGTTTTCTAAAAATCATCAAATTATTTAAAAAATAAAAGAATTTTACAATAGTTTAATTACAACATGAATCGATGAAATTTAGAAAATATGTCATACAATAGAGAAGATAGAGAAATGTTTGACGCAAAATGCGGAGACTGTGGAAATGATTGTCAAGTACCATTCCAACCAAAACAAGACAGACCCGTATATTGCAGAGAATGCTTCCAAAATCACAAACCAGAGCCACGACAAGGTGGCAGATTTGGTGGAAGATCAGGTGGAAATGATAGAGGTTCTAGATTTGGTAATAGAGATGACAGACCACGAGAAATGCATGACGCAAAATGCGGAGATTGTGGAAATGATTGTCAAGTACCATTTAGACCAAAGGAAGACAGACCTGTATATTGCAGAGAATGCTTCCAAAATCACAGATAACATAAACAAATTGTTTTGAGAAAAACACTCAGAACTTTGTAACTTTTATTAAAATCAAAATTTACAAACTCACGCAAATTTTAATTAAAAAAATAAAGATCAAACAAAAATTAAATTCCCTAATATATGATGTAATTTAATAAATTTCAAAGAATGGTTCTAGTAAATAAAAAAATGTTAGCAGGAGGAATGTCAATGGTGATTGTAGGATTAATACTAACCATAAACATCAATGCTGCAGTTCCAGTGGGTCAAGCAGGAATGACTGATGAAGAAAAGCTTGATTTAATGTTAGCAGAACAAGAAAATGAAGATTATAATACACTAGCAGGAATTTTGTTTGGTTTAGGATTTTTACTAGTATTGATTAGTTTTGGAGCAAGAAGGAAAAAAGGCAAACCAACAAAAAAAGTAGAAAAAAAAGCAGAATAATTAAAAATCAAATGCGCTAAAAATTTTTTAAAATTCCAAAATGAGTATTTCTTTGTGCAGGTATACGTCCAATTTCTTTTACCATGGTAGCTAATTCATCAACAGATGAAGTTGTAGGTTTACCAGCTGCACGGTAAATTTCTTCAGAAAATGCAGTTCCTACCAAATCACTTCCACCATTAGATAATGCAACTTGAGCCAATTTTTTTCCATATGCAACCCAATAAACAGAAATATTGT
>Ga0206683_10001672_pt1 | contig 15289 bp, 15 predicted proteins | sample M280m12015metaG_FD_155483 | JGI IMG/M metagenome (GOLD analysis project Ga0206683, IMG submission 155483) | Ammonia-oxidizing marine archaeal communities from Monterey Bay, California, United States - M2 80m 12015 | ecosystem: Environmental > Aquatic > Marine > Intertidal zone | place: USA...
CCGGATCAACGATCAGATGCAGTCCGGGGGAAGCATTATTCATGGATAACCTCAATGGCCGTAGGACGCTTGTACCCACGCGGCAATGCACGGCCCCGTTGTGCCCGGGCACCGATAAAATTCTCAACATCGGAAGGCTTAAGACGCATATGCTGTTTGCCAGCGTATAACTGCAGGCTATCCCCTTCACGGAAAACCGCGATACCAGCCAACTTCTCTTCGCCGGATTTGTAACGAGAGGGCGGAATATTAACCAGCTTAACCCCTTTGCCACGCGAAAGCAGCGGCAATTCGGCCAATGGGAAAATCAGCAACCGGCCACTATCAGTGATGGCACACACCCAATCATCTTCGTAGTCGAACACCCGTTGGGGAGGTAGTACTCCGGCACCACGGGCGCTCAATACGGCCTTGCCTGACTTGTTGCGTGTCAGCAGTTCCTCGAAGGTGGCAACGAAACCGTAGCCGGCATCTGAGGCCAACAGATAACGGCTATCGTTGTCGCCGATCATAACGCCGCAAAAACTCGCGCCCGCTGGAGTCTTAAGCTGCTTACCCACGGGTTCGCCCATGCCCCGAGCGGAGGGCAACTCATGAGAACGCAGGCCGTAGACCCGGCCTGTGGAGTCAATACATAACAGCGGCTGGTTGGTCCGGCCAGTACCCGAGTGCAGGTAACCGTCCTCACCTCGGTAGGATAACTCACGGGGATTTATCTCGGTACCCTTGGCTGCGCGGACCCAACCCTTGCGTGACAACACCACGGTAATCGGCTCGGCCGGAATCAGCGCAGTTTCACTCAACGCCTGGGCCGGCTCACGTTTAACCAGGGGCGAGCGTCGCTCATCGCCGAAATCCTCAGCATCAGCCAGTAGTTCCTCTCGGGCCACCTTCTTCAATCGATCGCGTGATTTGAGGATCTTTTGCAGCTCAGTCTTTTCACGGGTCAATTCTTGCCGCTCACCATTTATTTTCATCTCCTCAAGGCGGGCAAGATGACGCAACTTCAATTCGAGGATTGACTCAGCCTGAGTATCGCTCAGTTTGAAGCGTTTCATTAATGCCTGCTTAGGTTTTTCTTCTTCTCGAATAATGCGGATGACCGCATCGATATTGAGATAGACAATGAGCAGGCCATCAAGCACATGCAGCCGCTTAAGCACTCGTTCGAGACGAAACTCAAGCCGTCGTTTGATAGTGGCAAGCCGGAAATCCAGCCATTCCTTTAGTAATGACTTCAGATCGAAGACCCGCGGCCGCCCATCCAGTCCAATGATATTCATATTGACCCGGTGACTCTGCTCAAGCGCTGTTGTGGCGAACAGGTGATCCATCAGAGCCCCGCGATCGACCCGGTTGGAGCGTGGCTCGATAACCAGTCGGGTGGGATTCTCGTGATCTGATTCATCCCGGATGTCATCGACGATCGGCAGTTTCTTCGCTGTCATCTGAGCGGCAACCTGCTCTATCACCCGCTCACCAGATACCTGGTAGGGCAGCGCACTGACAACGATGTTGCCTGCCTCTTCCTCCCAGACAGCCCGCTGGCGAATTGAGCCATAGCCTGTACGATAGATTTGCCGAATTTCATCAGATGGGGTGATAATCTCAGCGGCAGTTGGAAAATCCGGTCCCTGGATGTGCTCACACAACTGCTCAATACTGGTGCGGCTATTGTCTAGCAAACGAATGCAGGCGGTGACCACCTCACGCAGGTTGTGCGGCAGAATATCTGTTGCCATGCCAACGGCTATCCCCGAACTGCCGTTGAGTAGCACGTTCGGCAGTCGCGCTGGCAAGAACTTCGGCTCGTGCAAAGTGCCATCAAAGTTAAGACCCCACTCTACGGTACCCTGCCCTAATTCCGACAACAGCATTTCTGCAAAACGCGAAAGTCGGGCCTCGGTATAACGCATCGCAGCGAAGGATCGGGGATCATCCTGAGAGCCCCAGTTTCCCTGACCATCGACCAGTGGATAGCGAAAACTGAACCATTGCGCCATTAGCACCATAGCTTCGTAACACGCACTATCGCCATGCGGGTGAAATTTACCGAGCACGTCACCCACCGTCCGGGCAGACTTCTTGTACTTCGCCGTAGCGGCCAGTCCAAGCTCGGACATCGCATAAACAATCCGCCGCTGTACCGGCTTGAGGCCATCAGTCAGGTGGGGTAGCGCCCGATCCAGAACGACATACATTGAGTAGTTGAGATAGGAGCGCTCGGTAAAATCTGCTACTGAGACCGTTTCCAACTTGCGTTGGATCGGGCTTTTTACGGCAAACGAAGATTGGGATTTTTTTCGTGTCGTGGTGCGGCGAGTGGTAGATGTCATAACAAAACTCGAACATGGCTGTGGCAGAATGTGCGGGCCATAACGGACGCCCGCCTCTTTGGACCGATTATAGTCATCCGCAGCTTTGGACTTTGTTTGCAATGGAAGATAACGAGATTCCACTTCGCCTGGCTGACGGTTCAGCGCCAATGGCGGCCAACGCATTGCTGGACCAGTTACGCTTACTTGGTATCAGTGTACCGACAATCAACCACCCACCAATGCATACCGTCAAGGATAGCAAGGCCATGCGGATTACTCCGGGTGGCGCTGGTGACATAAAAAATCTATTCTTGCGCAACAAAAAAGGGCAAATGTGGCTGATTACCTGCCAGGAAGACCGCCAGATCGACCTAAAGGCACTTGCTAAGGCCCTGGGTGCCGGGCGATTCTCCTTTGCTTCACACCAGCGTCTGATGCTCTACCTCGGGGTTGCTCCTGGCGCTGTCTCGCCACTGGCCCTGATCAATGATCGGCAGAGATCGGTCACGTTCGTCATTGATAACGGCCTTTTAGCTTTTGAGACCATCTACCTGCACCCACTGGACAATACCCAGACCACTGCCATGACAACCTGCGAACTGCTGGATTTTATCGCCGAAACCGGACATCCACCGCACACAATCACTTTTGATTCAGATGGCGTACACTGCAACGACCCATCTCCTGGAGAAGCCTGTTAATGAATTCTGACCCAGCCCAAATGAGCCTGGCGGCCATTGCCCGCGCACTACGCGATGGAACCATGCGGGTGGCCGCTTTGGTTGAAGCCTGCATTGAGAAACACGATCCATCACTTGGCGCCTATCGGGAGTGGCAACCCGAACTCGCCCGCGAACAGGCGCGCAAAGCAGACACTGCATTTGCCCAAGCCAAAGATCTGGGAGCACTACAAGGGATCCCGGTGTCAGTTAAGGATCTTTATGGGGTCAACCAGATGGATGTCTTTGCTGGCTCACCCACCGCGCTGCCCCCTTCGTGGCAAACCGAAGGCGCTGTGATTGGAACACTGCGGGCACAACATGCGGTATTCACTGGGAAAACCCACACGGTTGAATTTGCCTTTGGTGGACTGGGTGTCAATACCCACTGGGGAACGCCACGCAACCCGTGGGACGCGCAAACACACCGTGTACCGGGAGGCTCCAGCAGTGGTGCAGGGGTAAGTCTGTGTGAGGGTTCGGCGTTACTGGCTCTGGGTAGCGATACCGCCGGCTCCGTTCGTATACCCGCCAGCATGACAGGCAACGTGGGCCTTAAAACCAGCTACGGGCGATGGCCAATTAACGGCATCTTCCCGTTGAGTCCGACTCTGGACACTGCGGGAACTCTGACTCGGGATGTTGCTGATGCAGTGACCGCCTTTGCAGCAATAGATCCCCACCAGCGCAGTTACGGCCCCCGCCTATCGCGGGAGGTATCTCAATGCAGTGCCAGTGATTTCTGTATTGGCACCGGAGAGGCTGCATTATGGTCAGACTGTGATGAGGGTATCGCAGAAACAGTACAGGCGGCATTGACCGAGCTAGCGGATGCGGGTGTCCGTATCATAGAAACGCCGCTACCCGAGGCTACGGCTGCCATCGAACTGCTCAAAGTCGGCAGCGTCGTTTCGGCAGAGATTGATGAGTTGCTTTCATCCACCCTGGTGCCATGGCGTGAAACCCTCGACCCTGTCGTGTCATCTCGCATCCGTGATGGCGGCTCGATCAGCGCCACCGAATATCTACAGCGACGCCGCAAGTTGCGTGAACTCAGTAGCAGCGCTGCTCAACGGTTTACAGATTGCCAGGTGATGGTGAGCCCAACCGTCGCAGTTTCGCCGCCCGCCCTGGAGGAGGTGCTGGTTGTCGAACAGTACCGGCCCAACAACATTGCCGCCTTACGCAATACCTGCTCCGCCAACTACCTTAGCCTGTGTGCGATCACGATTCCCGTGGGACTCGATGCCAAGGGTATGCCAGTAGGTATGCAGTTGATGGCGCCGCATAGCCATGAGGAACAATTACTGGCTATCGCCACCTGTATTGAAGCGATACTAGGCTCTGGTCGAGAGCGCATCGGTACGCCACCCCTGTCCGCACACCATTCACCTTAGACCATGATCCAAGTGCATCAGCCGACCCGGGTTCGCACTGACGCAAAAAAGTCCATCAGTCAAGGGTACCTGAAGGTTCTCCGATACGCTCTTCGTCATGAGAAATACGCCGGTGGCTGGACCGATACCCTGACACGCGAAGTTATGGATCGGGGCGGGGTTGCCGCTGTCCTGCCTTTTGATCCGGTACGCCAGGAGGTGGTACTGGTTGAGCAGTTCCGGGTGGGGGCCTGGGCTAGCGGGTGGCCAACCCCGTGGCTGTTGGAGTGCGTCGCCGGAGTCATCGAGGATGGTGAAAGCGCTGGCGAGATGGTACGTCGTGAGGCGCTTGAGGAAGCTGGGTGCGAGGTCGTGGAGCTGGAGCTGGTTGCCCGCTACTTCTCCTCGCCCGGAGCCTGCTCAGAGATGGTCGATCTTTTTTGTGGCCGTGTCGACAGCACAGCACTCGGCGGTATTCACGGCCTGGCTGACGAAGGCGAGGACATCCTTGCCCGAGTCTGGCCGTTAACCGATGCCTTGGCGTTACTCGATACCGGCCAGATCAGCAACAGTATGACGCTGATTGCATTGCAGTGGCTGACTCTCAACCACCAACGTGTGACGGATGACTGGCTGCGGCAAGACTAAGCGCCACGGCTGAGCCATTACGATGGCATTTACAGTGTTAGATTCGACGGCGCAGAATTGACAGCCTTGTCTATTGCAATCGCAGTCGGCACATCGCGAATCCATTCGTAATAAATGCCTTTAATACTACTGATAATGACGCCACCATTCTCCATCCGTCTCAGCCCGGCGTCATGATGCGGCCAGGGCGAGGCAGTCGCATCATCGGCAACCCAGACCTGGTAGCCGGCATCCCGTAGGTCTATGGCGGATTGGGCAATGCACACATCAGTCTCCTGGCCTACAAGCACTACGTCAGTTTTACCTAAGGCCTCTATCGCTTCACGGATATCGTTCTGTCCATACAGACTGAAAACCATCTTGTTGAAAACACGCTGTCCGGGCGGCAGTAGATTTTTGAGCAATGGCAGTAATTCGACGGTATCGGATACGTCCTCTGCGGTTGCGACTATGGGAATTTCAAGGGCTATTGCCACTTGCATGATCCAGGCAATACGGGCCACTAGCGGCTCCCGCTCGTGCAGTGCCAATTTGCGGAGGAAATTATCCTGCACATCCACAACCGCCAAAACGCTGTTGGCGCGCTCAATCAGCGGCATGGTATTTCCTCCGTTAAATCAACGGTCACTCAGTAAAGAAATCAGGCTCGAGGTATCCCAACGCCCACGCCCATGCGCCTGCAGCTGTGCATAAAATTGATCAACCAGCGCGGTAACCGGCAACCGAGCACCTGCACGGCGAGCCTCACCAAGACATAAACCGAGATCCTTACGCATCCAGTCGACCGCAAAGCCAAAATCGAATTCATTACGATTCATCGTCACGCCCCGGTTCTCCATCTGCCAGGACTGGGCCGCCCCTTTAGAAATCACATCCAGAACCTGCTCGACATCCAGTTCGCAGCGCCGGGCAAAATCCAAACCTTCCGATAAACCCTGCACCAAGCCGGCTATACAGATCTGGTTGACCATCTTAGTCAACTGCCCGCTACCCACAGAACCCATCAGCCCCACAGCACGGGCGTAACTGTCAATAACCGGGCGAGCACGCTCGAAAATCACTGAATCGCCGCCAACCATTACCGTGAGCGCCCCATTCTCGGCCCCGGCCTGGCCGCCCGATACCGGAGCATCCAGAAAGTCGAAGCCCCGGGTCCGGCCAGCTTCGGCCAACTCCCGGGCCAATTGGGCAGACGCCGTGGTGTGATCAACGAAAACACTACCGGCCTTCATAGTTGAGAATGCGCCATCTGGTCCAGTACTGATTGAGCGAACATCATCATCATTTCCCACGCAGGCAAAAACCAACTGGGCGCCAGCGGCAGCTTGTGCCGGCGTAGCAGCGGTCTTTCCCCCATGCTGGGCCACCCAATCTTGCGCTTTTTGGCTGGTGCGGTTAAATACAGTTACCTCGTAGCCACAACGTGCAAGATGCCCCGCCATGGGGTAACCCATCACCCCTAAACCAATGAAGGCCACGCTATTGATACTTTCATTGTCCGAATTTTGCGACATCTAAAAACCTCCCGTGGAAAACTGGCCTCGCCAATCATCATTTAAATAAGGAAACTACCCTGATGCTACCTACCGAACTGATTGTCAGTAAAGCGATAACGAACGATGCTCAAATCCTGGCGCATTTTAACATCGCAATGGCCCGTGAGACCGAGGACCTTAAGCTAGACTTGCCGACCGTACTGGCTGGGGTCCACGGGGTTCTTGAAGACACTACTCATGGTTTCTATCTTGTCGCCCGCCTGGCGGGAGAAGTTGTTGGCGCACTACTGATCACCTACGAATGGAGCGACTGGCGCAATGGTAGGTTATGGTGGATTCAAAGTGTTTATGTCCTGCCACAATGGCGCAGTCAAGGCATATTCCGTGCCCTGTATGAGCATGTGAATAAGCTCGCACATCAGACTCCTGATACGCGCGGTATCCGGTTGTACGTGGAGAAAGACAACCACACTGCCCAGGCTGTGTATCAGAATCTTGGTATGTCGCAAACACCTTACCGGATATTCGAGACCACTTTTTGATCCTGAGACAGCCCGGCGTGGCAGTATAATTGCGTTGCCACGGCCCCCGATACGGTATTCGAGCCGCCCAGGCTGAATGCAGGACTAGACCCTGGTGACACCCATGAATCCCGAAGAACAGGAACGTTACAGTCGACAGATAAAATTACCCCAGGTCGGCAAACACGGGCAACAGCGGCTACTGGACGCCCAGGTACTGATCATAGGCATGGGCGGACTGGGCTCACCAGTCGCCTTGTATCTTGCCAGTGCGGGTATTGGGCGGCTGACAATCACTGATTTCGACCGGGTTGATGAATCTAACCTGCAGCGCCAAGTCATCCACAGTCAGGAGATGATTGGCGAGCTAAAGGCCGAGTCGGCACGGGATGCAATCGAACGACTTAACCCACAATGCATGGTCGAGGCTCTGGACTATGAGTTGGATGGGGAAGAACTTTTAGAACGGGTACGCGGCGCCGATGTCGTCATTGACTGCACCGACAACTTTCCCTCACGTTTTGAACTCAACAATGCCAGTCTGGCCACAGGCACACCCCTGGTCTCAGGCGCGGCTATTCGCTGGGAAGGCCAGGTGGCCACATTTCATCCTCGCGATCCTAAAAGCCCCTGCTACCGGTGCCTCTACCCCGACACCGGGATTGAAGCTGCCACTTGCGCAATGGAGGGTGTGATCGCACCGATCGTTGGAGTTATCGGCACACTTCAGGCTCTGGAAACACTGAACGTGCTACTTGAGACCGGCACAGGCCTCAGCGGTCGCGTCATGGTGTTTGATGGGATTGCTATGGAATGGCAGACGATCAACCTGCCACGAAACCCTGACTGCCCTGCCTGCACACAGCGTCCAACCTACTGAGGACCGCCGACGTTATCCGCCGATGTGTGACATTTCAACCTTCGGCCGTGCCGCTGAGTCAACCATGAACTGGCTGCGTAACTCTGAATAGCGATCCGTCCTTGGCTGCCAGATCTCGCTTAAGCGGCGTAGTAGTTGAGCGTCGCTGGCTCCGACACGCAATAGTTCTCTAATATCATGTCCTTCAGTGCCAAACAGGCATGTATAGATCTTTCCGACTGCCGACAACCGGGCCCGTGAGCACTCGCCACAAAATGATTCTGTCACCGAAGTGATAAATCCAATCTCACCTTCACTATCACGGTAACGCCAACGCTTAGCTACCTCGCCGCGGTAATTCGGCGACACAGGTTCCAGTGCGTAACTGGCATCAATCTGGCGGACCAGTTCACGCGCAGGTATGACATCTTTCATATTCCAACCGTTGGTTTCACCCACATCCATAAACTCAATGAAACGAACGATACAGTCCGTACCCCGAAAATGCTCGGCCAGCGGCAATACGGCGTGCTCATTGAATCCCCGGCGCACAACCGCGTTAACCTTGATGCCCGTGAAACCGGCAGCGCGGGCATTCTCAATACCGTCGAGCACACGAGATACCGGATAGTCCACATCGTTGATGCGTTTGAAAGTTTCATCATCAAGCGCATCCAGACTAACCGTCAGGCGCTTGAGTCCCATACGCTTAAGATCCTGCGCCCTGCCTAGAGTTAACATCGAGCCATTGGTGGTCATACTGATGTCCTCTACGCCGTCAATCGCATCCAACATCTCAATCAGATGCTCAAGATTACGCCGGATCATCGGCTCGCCTCCGGTGATGCGGATTTTTCGCATCCCCGCCATCGCGAACACCTGTGCAATACGGGCGATTTCTTCAAGGGTCAGGAGTTCATCGCGTGGGACGAAGGCATAGCCTGGGCCAAAGACTTCACGGGGCATGCAATAGATACAACGGAAATTGCAGCGATCTGTCACTGAAATCCGAAGATCTCGAATCGGACGGCCCAGTGTGTCGCTTAGGTTATGAGTAGTGTCAATCTTCACGTTTGGGATCTACCTAGCCCCCGCCACGCTGAAAAGTCAGATCAAATCGGGTTTGGAATTCAACTCGCTCATCTGCAGATAAGCCATGATACCTGAAGATGACTGGAGTGTATGGCAGGCAAAGCAAGCCGATACGCCGTTCACATTCTGTGCCCAGACTGATTTCAATATTACCGCTTGCATAAGATAATGTAGCACCGTCATTGCGGGTTTCACGCACCCAACCCTGCGGGAGTTGCGCAAGGGAGCGAAAGAATACCGCATAGCTCAATCCCATTTCACGATGCATTTCCATAAAAGGTCGAACGGCGGGCAACAACGATCAAATAACTAATATCAGCCGCCGGCGACTGGTGGCCATATCGCCAGCGTATCGCCCGCCCTGATCTCGCTCAAATCACGCTGTTCTGGTGATATATAAATACCATTAACCATGACCAGGTGGGCTTCTTCTCGAGGCACGTTAAAACGATCGATCACTTGATGGACTGTTTCACCCGGCTGAACATCTATCTCAGTACTATTGCGCGTGGCAGCTGAAGGCAAGTAGGTGCTCAGCCCAGCAAAAAGCTTAAACGTAATCTTCATATTGTGATGATTCGCGCTCACATCCAAACCTATGACCTTTTCTGCAATGCCGCCTGGTTTACGCCAACGTAGGCGTCAGCCAACGAAATAGGACTATCTTTCAGTCGCTCCTTCCATGAGCCCAATGGTATCTGACTTTCAATAAGGCCTCGCAGAACACCCAGATGACTATGATAACCAACTGAATTTGCGCCGACCAATACGTCATCTTTGAACTGTAAATTGATGTATTGGTAATTATCGGGGTTATACATTTCTGCAGAATCACCCCCTTCAACGCCTTCCCATGCGCCAAAAGAACACGTAACCAGTCCGAGGGTATCCAGCACATTCATGTTCAAGCTGCCCTTGTAGGGTGAATTGTTTTCGCCCGCCATATTGGCAGCGGCCGCCCGGCCATGCTCCGTGGCGGTCGGCTGCACAGCGTGCACCGCTTTTTGGCCTGTCGAAAAATCAAGTCCCTGAGCGCAATCACCTGCCGCATATACGTCCGGCGCACTGGTCTGCATGTGCTCATCTATCACGATGCCTTGATCTACTGTGATATCAGACTCGGCGAGGTAGACCACCCGCGGTTTCACCCCAGTAGAGACGATAACGACGTCCGCCAAACAGATTTCTCCATTATCGAGAATCACCTGCAGTTCTTGGGTCGAAGATTCGATGGCTTTAACCCGGGCACTGGTGTGGACCGTAACGCCCTTAGACTCACACCAGGATCGAAGCAGCGAACCTGCCTTGTCACCAAGCATACGTGGCACCATGCGCGGGCCCATCTCAACCACTGTCAAATTGACTTCCCGTAGTACCCAGGACTCAAGAATGATGCAACCGATAAAGCCGGCGCCGACCTGCACTGCTCGAGCCCCAGGCTTGGCCAGTTCTATAATCTTCTTTGCATCTTCCAGGTGCCAACACTGCTGCACCCGAGGATCATCCATACCGGGTACTGGTGGGATGATCGGCTCAGCCCCCGTTGCCAGCAATAGCTTGTCGTAGTTAAATTTCTGCCCATCTGCCAAGGTTACCTGGTGTGCACTGGTATCTACACAAACCACTTCACCGCGAACAAGATTGATGTGTTTGTCTTTGTAGTGGTCTGATGAGCGACGCAGGTAGGTCCCTTCTTCGCCAACCTTACCCGTCAGAAAATAGGGAATAGCCATACGCGAGTACGGCGGTTGCGACTGTGCGCCGATCAGCGTGATCTCGCCATCGCTATCCAACTCGCGCAGGCGTTCAGCAGCTGCGATAGCAGCGGGCCCTGCCCCAGCAATCACGTAATGCATTGACATCTACCCCTTGCCAGTGAAAACGAACCCCCGGTCGCACTAAAGCGCCACCGGGGGTTTTACATCGACTCTGAAGCGAATCAGAGGCCGAGGCGTCCCAGGGTCTCTGTTGTCGGTACACCCGAAGCATCCCAGCCGCGCAGCTCGTAATACTCAGGCAACATCTCGTCCAGGCGATTAACACTACCCTTAGCTGGACCACTTTTGGCGGCGTCTTTGAGCAAGCGCTCGGGCAAAGTGTCATCTGCCCCGGTAAACCCTGCCGCGATGTTGTACTGGCGCTCCATGTTCCAGATACGTTCGCCGACCTCAACAAATCGCTCGACACTCCAGTCCCCATCGCAAGAGGCGTCGACCATTGGTGCAATATCGTCGCCCGATAGAGCAAACGTTGTAAAGATACAGGTACCACTCGAATCCACACCAGCTGTGAGGTCCTGAAACGCCTTAACGAGACCGGCTTTTCCTTCAGTAACCAGCGGGTCGGTCTTCTCAGGCAAACCTAGTACTTCAGAAGAAACCGTGTAGCCTCGAAGATGGCAGCCACCACGATTGGAGGATGCATAGGCGAGGCCCATACCTTGAATCGCGCGAGGATCGTAGGCTGGGAATTCCTGACCTTTAATCGTCATCGAGAATTCGGGATGGCCATACTTCTCACAAAGACGGAGTGAGCCCTGGCCGAGTTCCTTACCGAAGCCATCACCACGGGCTGTGGCCTCGACCATAGCCACAAAAGCTTTAGTGTCGCCGAACTCCAACGCTACACCACCAGTATCTTCCTTTGTGATGGCCCCAGTACTGTATAACTCCATAGCAGCCGCAATTGTGGATCCCAGAGAAATGGGGTCTAAGCCTTGCTCGTTACAAATAAAGTTAGCATATGTCAAAGCTTCAAGATCGTTGACGCCATTGGCCGCACCCATCGCCCAAGCCGCCTCATATTCCAGGCCGCCACTGACAATCTGGTATTGGGGTTTATCTTTGACAGTGAAGTGCGTTGGGTCGATCTTGGAGCGCCGCGCGCAGGAGATCGGGCAGCCAAAACAAGCGTGGTTCGAGACCAGATTAGCCTCGCCATCACTGTCACGTACCTCAGCCATTGCCTCGGCACCGATATCGCCAGCGCCATCAAACTGCACATCACGGCCGTTATGGGTGGGCAGGGCGCCGACCTCGTTGACCACATTCATCAGCACCTGGGTTCCATGGGTAGGAAGTCCCGTACCTGTTACCGCATGCTCGGCCAAAATCTCCTTAGCGACATTAGAACTCTTCATTAAAGCCATCGGATCATTGACCGTGACACCGACCGTGCCACGTACCACAACAGCCTTGAGATTTTTCGAACCCATGACTGCGCCAACACCAGAGCGACCTGCGGCTCGATCAAGATCATTGACAATGGCCGCATATAGCACACCGTTCTCGCCAGCGAGACCGATAGACGCAACACGGACGTCGGGGTCACCCCGGCGTTCGCGTAGGGAGGCCTCGGTCTCCCACACGGACTTGCCCCAAAGATCCGAGGCATCCTTGAGTTCAGCCTGATCATTGGTGATATCCAGATACACGGGAGAGGCAGACTTGCCTTCAAAGATCACCATGTCCCAGCCCGCATTTTTCAGTTCGGCGCCAAAGAATCCACCCGAGTTAGAGCAGGCAATAGCCCCAGTCAGGGGACCCTTGCACACCACAGACCAGCGGCCAGAAGTCGGTGCAATAGTTCCGGTCAGAGGTCCTGTTGCGAAGATCATCTTATTATCGGGTGAGAAAGGATCTACCTTCGGATCGGTTTCTTCAACCAGATATTTGGTCGCGAGACCTCTTTGACCCATATAGTCGTGCGCCCATTCCATATTCGTAGCCTCGCTAGTGCACGTGCCTGCAGCGAGGTCCACTCTCAGTATTTTGCCTGTCCAACTCATTTTGACATCCTCCTTTGCTTATTGCTGGTAACTGCTCTATCGGTTAGTTGTCGATAATGCCTTTTACTCGTTGATGCACTTTGATGCATGTTTCGAAACCTCGTCAGCAGCGGTCCTGGCGATGAATGCTTTAATCGACTCATTTTAGTAACGTGCTGGTGCCAAACCTGGCCCGAAGCGGGAATCAAAAAGAATGGAGCGGCCAGCACAAACTTGCTTAAGGATCTGTACATAATAGTACTAACTTATTAATACTAACTTAACTGATTCAGGTCTAAAAGACCTACTCTTTTGCCCTAACCTATTGCGAGCGTTATTCAGCCAGGCACTCATGATTATCGGCCGGTCACATTTTCGCACTGTCAAGACCCGCAGCTGTCGCGGCATATTGAAGCATCCGCTGGTACCCGGTGCTATCCTCTGCTACAAAAGCCAGTGCGGTTGTCGGGCAGGCCTCGACACACATAGGCTCACCGCCGCACAGATCACACTTAACTACGGCCCCGGTATCCGGGTCGTAGTTAATAGCGCCAAACGGACAGGCAATCGTACAAACCTTACAGCCCACACAGACCTCAGCTGACACCTCTTTAGCACCGGTGACCGGGTTCAGGGTTATCGCTTCTACTGGGCAAACAACCATGCACCAGGCTTCTTCACACTGGGTACAGGTGGAGGGAACATTTACCGTGCCGCCATCGAAGATGGTGATATCCATAACCGACTTGGCAGGATTAAAAGCGCCCACCTTGCCATAGGAGCACATCATTTCGCACTGATGGCAGCCCGTGCAAGCATCTACTTCCATGACCAGCGCTTTATGCATACCGAATTCCCTTACAATCCCGTCCTGATTAACCGATGCCGTGTGGTGCGTAGTTCGCTCCAGGAATCGCACCGGCCTGAATTTCAAATAACTTGTATCCTAAGACACCGAATTTATTGGATAACGCTGACTACCGCAAATCAAATTTTGCTGACCTAGCCTTCTAAATTCCCAATAGGCAGGGAGTTAATTTCAAATTCGGAGCATATCGCACCATATATTGTTGAAAATACCTCAAGCAGTGGCAGATCAGCCTGACTCAGGATCGCATCATCACCGATCGTTAATATAGGCTCTACTGAGCTTCGAGCGTCTGGGGCTTGCCGGCCAACGACCGCATGCACCTGACACAGCAACTTACCTGGCTTATGAAAAATAAACATCTGTTCACTGTCGCTAAGTTTCTGCTGGTGATTCTCTTGTTCGGTGTTATTTTTTATAACATCAACTGGATAGACAGTTATACCCACCTGGGGGACAATGAAGTAATACTGAAAAGCGCTCGCGGGCAGATTCTCGGACCCTGGGATAACGAGGTGGTGCGTTTCCAGACACAAGGGTCGACCACCCCGATAGATTTGCTAAAAGGTCGTCAGGTTGACGGCACCGCAATTACTGTTTCACCGGGGTTTCTTACCTACCTGCGTAATCTTGACTTTGCGCTTTTTGCCGCTGGCGCGGCACTGTTCTTCGTCTTTGTGGTCATCATTAACTCACGCTGGTGGTTCCTGATGCGAGCGAATGGCCTCGGTGTACGCTTCCTGGAAGCCCAGCAATTCGGCTGGATTGGGCTTTTTTTCAGCAACGTCCTGCCCGGCGCAACCGGCGGTGACGTGATCAAGGCCGTCTATATTGTGCGCCGCTGCTCGGGGGATAAGGTCCGGGCAGTGGTGTCGATTGTGGTTGACCGAATCCTTGGCGTACTGTCACTACTTTTTGTCGGCAGCCTGGCGAGCCTGCTCGCAATGGACCGCTTTCCGGTCTTTGCCAGCACAATGTGGCTGACCGGCTTTGGCACCTTGTGCTTTTGCTTTCTATTAGTCAGCCCTGGCTTGCGGGCGCTACTGCGTTTTGATGCACTGGTGTCCCGACTACCACAACGGGTCGGTGGCATTGTCAGCGAGCTCGACCAAGCAGTGCTGCACTACCGCGGCCACCTTGTCGGTATTGGTGGATGGATTCTGGCCAGCCCCGCTATCTATACCCTGTTTGTTGGCAGTTACTACTGTATGAGCCAGGCCTTGGGCATCGGAGTTGCGCTGACAGATCTTTTTTTCATCGTCCCAGTAGCATCGGTTATCCAAGGTATCCCGATTGCCCCGGCGGGTTGGGGTATCGGTGAAGCCGCCTACGGGGCATTGATCGGCAAGTTTGGTGCGGCCACACTGCCTGGGATTCCCGACGCAGAACAGGTAATGCGTACGCGCGGCGTCGCTTTGTCGGTGCTGCACCGTGTGCACGTCGCCGCCTGGTCTTTGTTGGGGGGGCTGGCGATACTGGTAGACCGAAATACACACCCGGAAGATGATTCAACCGCAGACAATTCGGCCGACAGCGCCTGAGTACGAGTACGCCTTTGAATTCACCTCAACAACCGTTTGCCACAATTCCGCAGCCGCGTCCTGACGGTACGTTGCAGGTCACCAT